>Ga0265301_10003964_pt1 | contig 15211 bp, 12 predicted proteins | sample AusTroGonzalo_MG_2_FD_193488 | JGI IMG/M metagenome (GOLD analysis project Ga0265301, IMG submission 193488) | Bovine rumen microbial communities from tropical cattle in Woodstock, Queensland, Australia - Gonzalo_04 | ecosystem: Host-associated > Mammals > Digestive system > Stomach > Rumen ...
CTTTATCTCCTCAAATGGGCATCGCCAGTCCTGCAGTTCTCCACCGCCTCGTGGATAACGTATCACAAATGGTCCCTTGTCGGGTAGTTGTGCTGTATACATCAGTCTGCGAAGCTCATGCTCGTCAAGTGGTGAGCAAATCGTCAAGTTTGGTATTGGTCGCAGAGCAACTAGGTCGAAAGCTCCATGGTGTGTCGCACCATCTTCGCCCACCAATCCGGCGCGATCAAAACAGAATACCACGTTCAGATTCAGCAGTGCCACGTCGTGTATAATATTGTCGAATGCTCTTTGTGCAAATGCACTATATATGTTGCAGAATGGTAGCAGTCCGTCTTTGGCCATACCTCCACTGAATGTCACGGCATGTCCCTCGGCTATACCTACGTCGAATGTCCTTTCGGGCATCTCTTTCATCATAATGTTCATCGAGCATCCACTTGGCATGGCAGGTGTCACTCCAACTATCTTGGGGTTCTGTTTCGCCAGTTCAAGCAGTGTGTGTCCGAATACATCCTGATATTTCTGAGGCTTTGTGGGGTCGTTGTCCACAATGCGTTCACCTGTGTCTGGATTGAATTTTCCAGGTGCGTGCCATATCGTTACGTCCTTCTCAGCAGGTGCATATCCGTGTCCTTTTTTGGTGTGCAGGTGCAGCAGCTTAGGTCCTGTCATATTCTTCAGCTGACTCAGTATGCGCACCAGTTCCTTCACGTTGTGTCCGTCAAATGGACCGAAGTACTGTATGTTCATACCGTCGAAGATGTTCTGCTGATGCGAAATCGCACTCTTCATCGCGTTTGTCAGTCGGATAAGTCCCTTCTTGCGGTCATCATTCAACATGCCATGGCGATTGAACCATCGTGCCGTCTTAAACTTTATGGCGTTATATGTCTCGTTGGTGCTCAGGTTCAGCAGGTACTGCTTCATACCTCCCACACTGCGGTCGATTGACATGTTGTTGTCGTTCAGGATAATCAGCAGATTATTAGGGCTGCTCGATACGTTGTTTAGTCCCTCAAATGCCAATCCGCCGCTCAGTGCTCCATCGCCAATTACAGCCACCACGTGTCTGTTCTTCTTTCCCTCAAGCTCTGCAGCAACGGCCATACCCAGTGCTGCCGATATTGAGTTGCTTGCATGTCCGCAGGCAAATGTATCATAATTGCTCTCCTCGGGAGAAGGGAATGGTTTAATACCCCCCAACTTTCTGTTCGTGCAGAATTTGTCCTTTCTGCCAGTCAGTATCTTATGTCCGTAGGCCTGATGACCCACGTCCCACACAATTCTGTCTTCGGGAGTATTATAAACGTAGTGTAGTGCCACAGTTATCTCGGCCACACCAAGGCTCGATGCCAGGTGTCCCGGGTTTACTGCCACCTCTTCTATAATATCGCGGCGCAGTTCAGCGCACACCTGTGGCAAATCTTCCACCTTCAGTTTTCTTAAATCCTCGGGTGTATAAATCTTATTTAATAGAGTAAACTCAGTTTTTTCCACACAAAAAAATATTTATCGAGTGCAAAGTTAAGCAAATTTATTCAAATTACAAAATAAATCACAAAATTTGCTCCCTGAAATATTAAACTATTTTAAATCTGCCCACTCTCAACCATAAGCACTACTCGCTCTGTCAATCGGTCCACTCCCTGCGCATCATATTCTTTTTTCAATGACGCGCCGAATCCCCATGCAAACACTTGCCAGAATCCAGCTCTCAGTGGTCCCATAAAGGCTTTAATCATGTCGTAGCTACTAGAGTGGCATTCGCGGTCAATTAGTTTTATCAGCAGTTTCCCTTGGCTGTATGTCAGCTTTTTCATTTTAGGTTTGTATGTCTTGAATATGTCCTGTTCCACGCGTTTCATGTGTTCTGCTTTCGCTTTGTCGTTTGGTAACGTCTCTAAATACTCCGTTGTTTCTATAAGCATCATTCTTGCCTCTTTTGCTATCGGCAATACCTTCTTCACGTTTGTCACCAGTCGCATGTAGTTCTGGGCCTGTCGCTTGTTTTTAAACGTAAGTTGTGGGTATACATACACGTTGTTCATCTCCATAAACTGTATGCTGTCGCCTTCGTGCAGCACCTTACCAACCTTCACCGTTGGTACAAACGTTGGCGAGTCCATCTCCGCCAATACCTGTTCGGCGGTCAACCTCTGTTCTTCCTGCGCATTAATTGCAGAGAAACAGAACAATAACATGATAGATAAAACAACTACCTTTCTCATTTCGGGTGCAAAGGTAGTGCTTATTTTTCATATTTACACTTTTTCCTATACCTTTTTGCATTTATTTCAAATAAATACCTTATATTTGCAGGCCAAAAGAAGACATAAACCTATGAGATTAAGATTGCTTTTCGTAATGATTCTGACTGTGCTTGTGTTGCAGGCGCAGGAGCAGCATAGTTGGGAACAGTATTTGAACCAAGTGATGAATGCAGAAGATATGGCATCTGAACAGTGGCAAGAGAACTACGATTTGCTTTGCGAACTGGAACAAAATCCGATAAACATAAATAAAACAACGCGTGAAGAATTAGAACAAATCCCATTTCTATCGACCCAACAGGTTGAGGCTTTAGAGGAATATCTATATAGATACGGCTCGATGAAATCGTTGGCCGAACTACAGATGATTAAGGAAATCGGCCCACAGGTAAGAAAACTGCTGGAATGTTTTATTTATGTTGGAGATGAACCTAAGCAGAAACCGTCTTTCAGACACGAACTGGTAGCAAACGGCCGTGTACCTTTTTATGAACGTAAAGGTGATAAGGATGGTTATCTGGGTGATAGATATCGCCATTGGTTCCGATATCAGGTGGAACGTGGCGACAATATGAAACTAGGACTTGTGGCATCGCAAGATGCAGGTGAGCCTTTCTTTACAAATGAGAATAAGTATGGTTATGATTATTATTCGCCATATCTGCAACTGAAAAAGATTGGGCGTATGGAGATGCTTGTGCTTGGAAACTTCAGAACATCTATGGGTATGGGAATGTTAATGAACAATAGCTTTGGATTAGGCAAAATAGCAGTATTGCAGAACCTGGGACGAAATTCTACTGGGTTGAGGGCGCATTCTTCAAGATCGGAAGGCTATCTACAAGGTGCAGGTGCCACCATCAATCTTGGGCGAGGTATACGGACAACAGCGTTTGTATCATACGCGCCGATGGATGCAACACTAAATGACGACGGAAGTGCACGAACTATATTAACATCAGGCTATCATCGTACTGAAACGGAAATGGAAAAGAAACATAATATGCATGCATTGAAAACTGGCGGAACATTGCGGTATGATGTAGGCAGAATGCACATTGCTATAAATGCATTGTACAATCACCTGGACAGAGAACTGAGACCCAATAAAAAGCAGATGTACAATTATTATAAGCCAGAAGGAACTGACTTTATGAACGCCAGTATAGACTATGGCTACAGAGGTAGACGTTGGGCATTGAATGGTGAAACTGCTACTGATGACAGAGGGCATTTCGCAACAATAAACACGATAAGTGTAAGTACGCGTAATAATATAAATGTTATGGTGCTGCAGCGATTTTATGCCTACCAATATACATCTTTAGATGCGCAGAGTTATAGTGACGGCGGAAAAATACAAAATGAAAGTGGAGTTTATGTAGGACTATCGTGGCAACCATCGCCAACGTGGCAGCTGACTGCCTATACCGATTATGCCTACCATCCATGGCCAACTTATCGTGAATCAACAGCGTCGTATTCTCTTGATAATCTGATTCAATGCATTCACGCTACTGAAAAATGGAAACTGATGGGACGCTACAGACTGAAAGTAAAAGAACAAGAACATCGTACCCGATTAAGTGTAGAATATTCTTCATCACGATTCAGTGCACGAACGCAGTTTGATGGCGGATGTTGTACCGCAGAAAAAACAGAGTTGGGTGCTATGATAAGTGAGAACGTAGCTTATAATCGCGATTGGTTGCGACTGAATGCAGGCGTAGGATATTTTTATACCGATAGCTATAACAGTCGAGTATATCTGTATGAAAATGGGCCTCTCTACACATATTGCATGCAGCAGTTTTATGGTAAGGGTATACGCTGTTGGCTGATGTTAAGAGCCAGTGTAGGTAGAAAGCTTACACTTACTGCAAAACTAGGCGTTACAGATTACTTTGATCGTGACAAAATAAGTAGCGGATATCAGCAGATAGACCAATCGAGTCAAACAGATCTTGATATACAGGTGAGATGGAGAATCTGATTCTATTCTAAAACCCTTTTATAGACATCGACTACCTGCCCAGCAACATCTGTACCACTGAAGCGGCGGATATACTCCATACTACGTTGGATTCGCTCTTCTCTATCATCGGCACCTTTAAGACAGCGTCGTATGGCATCTGCCATGCCGATAGCATCGTCAGGAGCCACATAAAGAGAATCGGGACCGCCTGCCTCCTCAAGGCATGAGCCTGTACAGGCAACAACGGGTAAACCGCAGCTGATGGCCTCGATGATAGGTATTCCGAAACCTTCGTAGACACTTGGGTAAACAAAGCATTCGGCACCTGCATAGATGGCCGGGAGGTCGGCATCGGGGACACCATGAAGGATGTGAAGGCGATGTTCTAAGCCTTTGGCCTTGGCATACAGTGTAAGTTTGTCTGTATAAGCGGTATGGCGACCAACAAGTACTAGCGATATATTGTCGGGCAGATGGTGTAGGGCCTTGAGTGCCAACATAGTGTTCTTGCGTGGTTCGATGGAGCCAACGCTCAAGACGTAACGACCCAATTTAGAATTAAGATTTGAGGTTTTAGAATTTTGAGAGGTGTTGAATCGGGGAGAGCACGACTGATAAATCAGTGTGATTTTATCCTCTGAAACATCAGTGCCGCCGAATTCAAGAATATCACGTTTTGTGCACTCGCTTATAGCGATGATATGGTCGGCCTCACGCAGGGTGCGACGAAACTTCCATGTGTAGAGCTTGACGTCTATGGGGTTGTAGAACTCTGGGTGACGTAGGAAAATAAGGTCGTGGATGGTGACAACAGACTTGATGCCGCTCTTGTGGATGCCAAAAGGCAGCTCGCCAGAAAGACCATGGAACAACTGAATACCATCGTGCTTAAGGTCATTTAATATCCCTCGACTACGCCAATATGCGTTTTCTAAGGCAGAAAACGGTGTTTTCCCGCCGAGAAAATGATGTTTTCTCACTGAGAAAACTATGTTTTCTTTATGGGAAACTTGATCGCGCAGGTCAGCACGCCCTTCGTCGGGGGCGTAAAGATGGAGTTCTATGGGAAACTTTGAAAGGTCGTTTACTAATGTACGTCCATAGCTGCCTAAACCCGTGCCATTGCGGACTATGCGTTTGGCATCGAAACCTATTTTAAGTATGCTTGTAGTCATGATTTCTTAGAGAAGTGTTTAAATACAAAACGCACAATGACAAAGTTTGTTGGCACAGCTATCATTAAAACTGCAAATGGAGCTAGCAGCCGGTGAAGACCAATCCACAAAAAGAAATTAAACAACCCTATCTGCAAAAAGTAGTTGAATATATGTGCACCTGCAAAGCCAGCCCCATTTCGAGTCGAAGTGCGTTCGTGGAAGGTGAAGCGGGCCGAGAGGTAATAATTTGCCATAAAACTTAGGAAATAACCTGCAGAATAGGCTATGTTGACATTGATGAAATGTTGTAAAAGCCAATAAATAGAAAGGTGGATGGCCGTAGACACTGCGCCTACGACACCAAATCGCATTATCTGTCCAAGTGTTTCCCTCTTTTGTTGCATCAATATTGATTTTGATTGCAAAGTTAAACAAAAAAAACGAAAATAGGAGAAAAATCATTGAAAAACAAAAAATGTTTGTATCTTTGCAGTAGAATTATGAATATTATTATGGATCTATCTATTGTTTCACCAGTATTTCATGGGGAGAAAATGCTGGATGAGCTGGTGCAGCGTATTCATGCCGCAATAAAAGACCTGACTGATAATTATGAAATAATATTGGTAAACGACTGCTCACCAGATCTCTCATGGAATAAAATAACGGAGATATGTGCCCGCGATAAAAAAGTGAAGGGCATAAACCTGAGCCGTAACTTTGGGCAGCCTTATGCTATTACTGCTGGACTAAGCTATGCTAAGGGCGAATATGTGGCTGTGATTGATTGCGACTTGCAGAATAAACCAGAAGACCTGCCTGCTATGTACAGAAAGGCTCATGAAGGTTATGATATAGTAAGTGCGCGCAGAGTAGTACGTGAAGATACCTTCCTTAAAAAACTATCGTCGGCGATGTTTCATAAAGCCTACGATTTCTTAAGTGGGTTCAAGACTGATAAGGCTGTAGCTGAGTTTGGTATCTATAGTAAGAAAGTGGTAAAAGTGTATTGCAGCATTCCTGAATATTCGCGCTCGTTTGTAGAGCTTGTTCATACACTTGGATTCAAGAAGACTACGGTTGACGTGTTACATGATCACAGATTGGAGGGCGAAAGCTCGTATAATCTTTACCGGCTGCTTAAGCTTTCGTACGACTCTATTATATCGAACAGTAACCGTCCGCTGCATCTGGCTGTATCGTTAGGCCTGATTATGTCTGTGCTTTCTTTCCTGATGGCCATATATAATATCTTTGCCAAGTTCTATGGTTTAAATGAAGTAGTTGGATACACATCGACCATTTTCTCAATCTGGTTTGTAGGTGGTCTGCTTCTGTTTATGATGGGTATTTTGGGACTATATATTGGGAAGATATTCGACCAGGTAAAAGGACGCCCTATATTTATAGTAAGTGAAACCTTGAACATATAGAAAATGATTCCATTCAACAAACCATACTGCTCAGGCAGAGAGTTGAGTTATATACATGAGGTGTGTCAGTCGACCACAATGTCGGGTAATGGAGACTTTACTAAACTCTGTCATGGATTCTTCGAGAAGCATTACGGATTCAGGAAGTGTCTTCTTACCACATCGGGTACCGATGCTTTGGAAATGTGTGCCATGCTATGTGAGCTGAATGCAGGTGATGAGGTAATTGTGCCTTCGTATACGTTTGTGTCTTCGGCTATAGCATTTATCCGCGAGGGCGCTGTTATTCGCTTTGCAGATAGTGGAACTATCAATCCGAATATAACAGCAGATGAGATTGCACCTCTGATAAACGAGAAAACCAAGGTTATAGTTGTTGTGCATTATGCCGGTGTGGCCTGCGATATGGATGGTATAATGGCTTTGGCTAAGGAGCATAACCTGCTTGTAGTGGAAGATGCTGCCCATGCCATTGACTCATATTATAAGGGAAAACCGTTGGGAAGCATCGGGCATCTGGCTGCTTTCTCTTTCCACGAAACAAAAAACATTAATTGTGGCGAAGGAGGTATGCTTGTGGTTAACGATGAAAGATTTGTGCGTAGATCGGAAATCCTTTGGGAAAAAGGAACCAATCGTGCGGAATTCTATCGTGGAATGGTGAATAAATACGGCTGGTGCGACACTGGCTCATCGTTTCTGCCTTCTGAATTAAATGCAGCCTTCCTATGGGCACAGTTAGAGCAGATAGACGATATACAGGGTAAGCGTAAGCACAGTTGGGAGAACTATGACAGGGCTTTGAAAGGTAATCTGCCCAAAGGTATTACATGTCCAGAACTACCGGAATATGCCACCAATAACTATCATATGTACTATCTGCTTTGTGAGAGTCTTGAACAGCGCACGGCATTTATTAACTATCTGAAAAACAATGGCGTGCAAGCCACGTTCCATTATCTGCCTTTGCACTCAAGCGCTTATTATAAGGATAAGCATGATGGTAGGCAATTGGCAAACTGTGACCGTTATGGTAATACGCTAGTGAGACTTCCTCTTTTTTATGAACTGAAAGACGAGGATATAGACCTGATAACAAAACTAATTAAAAGGTTCAAATAGGAATGAAGAAAATCATAGATGGTGTAAAGTGGTTCTTCAGTAATCCCACTTGCGTATTTGTATTAGGCTTGGTAGTTGTGCTGCTTGCCACATCTATAGAGGTTTTTCGTGGTCGTAACACAAACTATTTTGACTACCAGGATTCTACAAGAATGTTCTGGGAAGGACTGTCACCCTACAATCTGGAATATGCTCAGGCTCACAACATCTATTTCCTTTATTCGCCTGTATTCAGCGTTATATTCGCCCCAATATTCCTTCTGCCATGGTGGTTAGGACCATATGTATGGAATATCGGTAATTATAGTCTGTTTGCCTTAGCCATAAAAATGCTGCCGAAACAGCTGGATAAATACAAACATTGGATATTCTTATTCCTTCTGTCGGTGGTGCTTCAGACGGTGTTCTGCTATCAGCATAATATAATTGTAGCATATATCTATATTTTTGCATTCATCTTGTTGGAACGCAACAAACCTGTCTGGGCAGTGCTTTTGATAATGATCTCTGCCACAACAAAGGTGTATGGAGTGGCTGAATTAGCTATATTGTTATGCTATCCAAGGGTGTGGCGTAACTTGGGACTAGCATTGGTATTCGGTTGTCTGCTGGTATGTCTGCCTTTGTTAAACCCGAATTTTGATAATCCTTTTGTACTATATCAACAGATGTTTGATATGATAGCTAGTCACCATAGTGACACTGACTTTGTGGGCATTCTCTTTGCACGTGGTTTGAAACCTCTATTGCTACCTAACTACCGACTTGTACAGATTGTAGTGTTCTCCTTGTTGGCAATAGCATTCTTTGTCAGATACAAACGCTGGGGCAAACTTAGTTTCAGAGTAGAGGCGCTCGGTGTGATTACTGGTTTCATGATTATGTTCAGCGACTGTCCGGAAACTCATACATATATTATAGCTTTCCCGTTCTATGCAATGGCGTTCTGGCTTCGTGATAAACGCACATGGATTGACTGGATGCTGTTCTGGTTGTTGGTAGTAAACTTCTGCATACTGCCTACTGACGTTCTTTGTCCTGCCTGGTTGCATAACTATATACACGAGACATTCTGGATTGACGTATATACCTATCTACTCTGTTGGCTTCGTATGATATGGTGGGCAGTGGGGCCAGAGGATGGTTCGAAGTTGAAAGTTGAAAGCTTAAAGTTGAGAGGGATACTTGTGCTATTAGCCTTCCTGCTGCCCATATGTATGCAGGCGCAGAAAAAGGTTATGCTCCGTACATTGATAGTTAAGGGAGTTACATATAAACTGAGATATGTAGAAGGTGGAAACTGTGTGCTTGGCGCTTTGCCTAACGATACTCTTGCTGATGTGGATGAGGTAAATCGTAGAGTATCGCTGAATGATTTTTATATTGGTGAGACTGAGGTTACACAGGAACTATGGGAAGCTGTAATGCATTATAACCCTTCGAAGAAAAATGGAGCAAAGAGACCGGTGGAATATGTTACATATGACATGTGCCAAGAGTTTATATGTAAGCTAAATATGCTTACTGGTAAGCAATTCAGATTGCCAACAGAGGCAGAATGGGAATATGCTGCCAGAGGAGGCAAGAAGTCAAAAGGTTATCTGTATGCAGGAAGTAACAACATAGACGAAGTGGCGCATACACTTTCAAATAACAAGACTGATGCTCATGAACCAGTGGGCCAACTCAAACCAAACGAATTAGGGCTCTTCGATATGTCGGGTAACATTTGGGAATGGTGTGAAGACTGGTACAGGAAAACTCCAGAGAGCAAGCCTTCTGCCAATTTCCATGTAATCCGTGGAGGTGGCTACGATTGTGATCCTCAATACTGCCGTGTTTCAAACAGGTTTATGTATGATAAACGCAGAAGATTCAAACACGTAGGATTCAGATTGGTATTACAATCCCGCTGACTTGTGGTTCTGTTTCATATATTCAGGAAAGGTGAGTGACCATCGCGAGCCGCTCCATTTCTTCTGCAATGTAGAATAATCTGCTATATGATTATAAGATAAACGCTTCTGCAGCCATGGACGACGCTCCTTGTTCTGGATAAAATTTCCGTAAAGCTCAAATTCTGAGAATCCGGCAAAGTTTGTGCGGTCGTAGTTGTTGATGATAGCATCTATCCAAGAGCTACCTGTTTGCTGGCTTAATGCATCATGAAGCTGTTTTAGTTGCTCTTTGTCAAACAGCATCTTATGGTCTACATACGACAATGTGTCCAATGGTAGTCCTGGTATAAGTTTTTGAATATTCTCATAGTAGGGCTTATGCTCTTCATAGCTCATGTAGAAAACTGTTTTATTGTCTTCTGTAAGAAAGACATGTGGACGAATTAATACATGGTCGGCGTCGATGCAGAGATAATGTTGACAGGTGCCAACCTTGCCGCTCAACTTTATTAGTTGTTGGAAAAGCCATCCACTGCGATTTCGTGTTGTTCCGTCGGGATTTGTTATCACAATATTCAGTTCCTTGGGCGAGAATCCCAAGACAGAAGTCTCGTCAACAAAATGGAGATTGTTAGTCTCACAAAATGAAACGATGTCTTGTTCTGCAGGTGCCACAATATAAATATCCTTGATGGGATGTGATACCTGTTGGCGCACCCCCTCCAAGCATAAAGGAAGGATGTGTAAATCTTTGGCTACAATGGGGATGACCACATCAATCTCCTGTTGTGAGGGTACTAATGGCGGAAAATGTCGCCATGAAAACAAACGGTATCTTATTTTTCGTAATTGTGACATATTTAAATGATTCTTCTAAACCAATAGTCAAACAAACGGAAAGACTCACTTGTCATCTGTCCTTCGTCTGCAACGTCCATTCTGTATAATGGGATATCTCTATACATAGCAGCTACTAGCGAAAAAGTGCTGGGAGGACCTATTAGATAGTCACATTCAGAGAGCATATACAGATCCTCGGGGGCATTGCCCTTGAAATGGTGTATCTTTACTTTAGGACATGCTTTCTGAAATGTGTCTTCTGATACACTTGGATCGTTGGTCGACAGAAAAACATGAACCGTCTTGTCAGGATGCATCTCTGCAAACCTGTTGATATGGCGGCAATAGACTTCATCTTCGAAATAGTATTTCCCATCAAACCATTGAGCATAGTCTCCACGGCGGATGTGTACACCCAAACGTATGATGTCGTTGCCTTTTATCTGCTCCAGCTTCTTACGTACAGGCTCTGAGTACTGGCTGTCTAATGTAAACAACTGGCATATCTCCTGACGATATTTCAAAAACAAATCATAGAAGCGTACGTTCCAGCCGCTAACCACAATATGTTTATGACGAAGCATTTTGCGCTCTAAGGCTTCTCTGTCGCAGTCGCTATACTTAAAGCTGGCAGTAGGTAATAACTTCAGCGCTGCCATATATTTTGCAAACAGATACCATGCAAAACCAGTAAGATTAGTATGACAGATATGGAAATACTGATACTTATAACTGAAGCGCATGGAAATAACCTTTCTGCCATGTTCTCTGCCCCATGCATAGACATGTGCATATTGCAGAAGGTTATTACACATCTGGCTTTTATCTCTGGCGAAAATCATAGCTCTACCTTGTTTGTTATTTCAAAATACTTCTTCAGAACCAAGAGCGAAATCAGTTTCTCGCGTTCTTTATCGCGGAACTGGTTTATATATTCGTGAGCATGCTGTATGATAGCCTCGGCCTCTTCAGGATGGTCTATGTAATACTGCAGCCGCTCCTCAAGGTCAGAGAAGTCTTCCTTAACCTCAATATAGTGGTAGTTTGGTATAAGTTTTCCCTCCATGAACCAAGTCTCGCAAGTTGGGCGTGGCGTAACAGCTATTGAGTTAGACGACATCACCCACTTCAAGTTTGAGGCCACATCGTTGCCTTCGAGTGACATAATGAACTTATAGTCCAAATGCTCATTAATGGTAAGTTTTCCTTTTTGCCACTCAGGATGATCCTCCCATCTGTTGGTAGAAGCAGCATCAACGAAAGGCGACTGCCCGTTGGCGAAATGCTCCATGAAAAGAGTCCTGTTTTCTTTCTGTTCTCCAAGATCTCCACGGAATATGGCAATGTCCTTCTTGTCGCGCCATGCTTTCGTATCGTTAACGAAAAGGAAATGACGCACTTTATCGAGCTTAAGAATAACAGAGTTTTGATTGTCGTCGCCAAGAGGACGGCTTTTGATTATGGTAGGCAATGGCAATAGAGTTGTAATGTCTCCATGACGCAGAACCCACTTTAATTTGCCACTGAAATATTGAGCAATCTCCATGGCATCGAAGTAATATGTCTTCTGGTTCGTCATGGGTTGCTTGTTAAGTTCTACAGCCTTCTCGCTCCACAACGATTGGTTAATAGGCGTGTCGTTAGTGAGCTTGTTGTAATAGTTCACTCTCGACAAGATGTAGTCTTTGTCTGGACGGCTATCAAACTTAGCCAGCTGCGACTTTAATTGTAATCGCATTAACCATTTTGGTGAAATCTCTCGAAGATAGCTCCTTAAATAGTAGACAAACTTGCAGTTCTTTCCGCTATTAAACGTATAGTATAATTTCCGATTCATAATTATCTAACGAATGACCTTTTATCTGAATAATCTTTGTAAGGAAGATTATAGTCGAGATACTGGAAATTGTGAGTGCGTTGATGTTCCTGCTTAGGTATCACCATGTATTCACCATAAGTATTGCTAAGATACTCGTGAGGATGCTCTACTCCCATAACCTCTTTGTTTTCAAAGAGAATAGGGGTTGGCATGCCATATAACTTCTTAGGCATTACACCACGATGTCCATCATCGAAATTTACTGTCATATTGGACTGTTCGTAATCATATTTACTCATGATACGCTTAATCTTCTGCTGAAGTTTCGTGCGAGAATATAGCTTACGGCAGAGTAGGGGAATCCATGAACTGGGTCCATGTCCATGTTTGTATGGATCGCGATGCAGAAAATACAAAACTTTCTTGTAGTATTCGTAACGCGTTAGCTGGATCTCCTGAAGCAGCTTGCTATCAGGCATACCGTCAATAGGGAACACATCAATATAGAGTCCCCCCATGTAGTCTATATGCATGCGCTCTATAAGTGTGGTGGTATTGTCCTGAATCTTACCAAAAGGGAATGGGTAATCTTCGTCGTTTTCTGCGCAGATAGCTTCTAAATGGCAGGGAAGCCATTCTTTGGCATGTGCCATAAATAGCTCATAATCTGGACGAGGCATACAAACGTCGATATCATCGTCCCAAGGAATGAAACCACCATGACGGACTGCTCCTAACATTGTTCCGTCGCAGATATAGCAACGTATGTTATGCTCGCGACACACCCTATCGACATCTGTAAGTATGGGTATAATGTGCTGTTGTAGTTCCTTTATACTATATGCTGGCATAAACTATATTCTTTTAATTATATTCTTTTCTGCATACTCAAGGTCTTGCTCGTCGTCGATCTCATACCAAGCCAGTCCTTCCTCACATAGCACATAGACGGGGCTGCCTGTCTGCGACATGTAAAGCAGTTGGTATTCATACCCTAATTTATAGTTATCGGCTATTTTACTTTCGTAATCATTAGCCATCTTTGTAAAGAATGGAGCTGATAATTTATGGATACCAACGAGTTCGCCCTTGGCTTCGAGGTCTTCTTTATTGACAGAGCATCTGGTCAGAACATTATTGTTATCGCTTTCTACATAATACTGGTCCTGGAATTTTGTTACAGGTGTTATCAGCATTACATCTGGTTGTTCACAGGCTAACAATGCCTTTATAGCACGATGTTCGAATATCAAGTCGCTCTCAAGTAATAGGAAATCCTCGTTTGGAGCTAATGCTAAACGACAGCAGAAAAGTGTGTACATGCTGTTAGTGTCGGCATATATGGGATTCTCAACACATTCTATCTGAGGAAAGCGCTTCTGCAGATCGCGATAGGCTTCCTTATGATACCCCACGCCGATAATAATACGTGTTATACCACAGTCAATCAAGGTCTGTACAGAACGCTCAATCATAGGAACGCCGCCAACCTCAATAAAACCTTTTGGCATATCGTCAGTCTTATGGCCGAATCTGGTACCCATACCAGCTGCCATGATTATTGCTGTTGTTACTTGTCTAGGCATGATAAACTAACTTGATATTGTAATAATTCAGCGCGTCTTTAAGTACAACAAAGAAATCTTCAATATCCTTTACGTCAATAGCTCCTAATGAACAAAGACGGAAGGTGTTGGTCGTTGAAATCTTTCCTGGATAGATTGTGAATCCACGTTCATAACAGTAATCGTGTACCTTCTCAAAACTCCAGTTAGGATCATCTGGGTATTTTACTGATACCACAAGCCCCGATTCTATATTTTTGTCAATTGCTGTCTGGAATCCTAATTCGCGTAAACCCTGATGAATTGCCTCGTAAACTCTACGATGTCGAGCAAACTTAGCAACCTCGCCTTCCGCAAAAAACTCCTTCAGAGCCTGAATAGTGGCATATATAGTCTGAACAGGAGGAGTAAAATGCATCTCACCAGTTTTCTCAAAATACTCGTACTGAAGATACAGATTGCAATAATATGAGCGGGTAGGATAATCCTTAGATGCTTTGATGATATCTTCGCGGCCGATGATAAATGATAATCCCGACATTGCCATCAAACCTTTCTGTGCTGAGGCCATACAAAAGTCAACATTATCCTTTACAACATCCAATGGAATCATTCCCAAAGTTGAGGTCGTGTCGGTAACGAAGATAGCTCCATATTGGTGAGCAAGTGCTCCTATTTCGCGAATTGGATTTAGAATGCCTGTTCCAGTTTCGTGGTGGCAACAATAAACTACTGCCACATCTGGATTATCCTTAAGTTCCTGCTCAACTGCTGCCAAGTCTGGTTGCTCGTATACGCTTGACTGGAGGTTGATGTGTGGAATGTGATACATCTGACAAACCTCCACAGCGCGAGTATTATAGGCACCATTGTTAACTACCAGAATCTTTTTTCCCTCTGGTACAAGCGAATTGATGCATATATCTATGTTGATAGTTCCTGAACCGCAAAATAGCACAGATGTGTATTTGTCTTCTGGAGCATGAACCACCTTCAGAAGGTCTGAGCGCAGATCCTTCATGAGTCTGGCAAAATCCTGTTCGCGTGGACATATATCTGGTACTATTTGTGCCATCTTTACAGTATCAGTGGTAGTGGCAGGTCCAGGATTAAGTAATATGTTTCTTTT
>Ga0265301_10003966_pt1 | contig 15206 bp, 10 predicted proteins | sample AusTroGonzalo_MG_2_FD_193488 | JGI IMG/M metagenome (GOLD analysis project Ga0265301, IMG submission 193488) | Bovine rumen microbial communities from tropical cattle in Woodstock, Queensland, Australia - Gonzalo_04 | ecosystem: Host-associated > Mammals > Digestive system > Stomach > Rumen ...
GTTCGAAGGGTGCTCAGGAAGCGCACGAGGCCATTCGCCCGACCTATATGAACAAGGCAACCATCGACGCCACCGCACAGGAGCGCCGCCTCTACGAACTGATTTGGAAGCGCACCGCCGCCTCGCAGATGGCAGATGCCGAAATCGAGAAAACAACCGTCGAAATCAGTGCCCCCCTCTTATCCCCCCAAATGGGGGGAAGCCCTGACACCAACACATTCCTCCCCCAGTCGGGGGAGGCCAGGAGGGGGCTTTTCGTCGCCAACGGCGAAGTCGTGAAATTCGATGGTTTCTTGAAAGTCTATCGCGAATCGACCGACGACGAGGGCGAAGGCGAATCGACCCTTCAGTTGCCCGCGATGAAGAAAAACGACGTTCTCATCCGTCAGGAAATCACCGCCTCCGAGCGTTTCAGCCAAGGTCCCGTGCGCTATAACGAGGCGTCGCTCGTCCACAAACTTGAAGAACTCGGCATCGGCCGTCCTTCGACCTACGCGCCCACGATTTCCACCATCCAACAGCGCGAATACACCCAGAAAGGCGACAAGAAAGGCTATGAACGGCAGTTTACCGTTGATACGCTGAAAGGTCAGAAAATCACAACCAAGACGAAAAAGGAAATGGCTGGCTCGGAAAAAGGCCGCCTGCTGCCGACCGACATAGGCATCGTCGTCAACGACTTCCTGATTCAATACTTCCCCGACATCATGGACTACGGTTTCACGGCCCGTGTCGAGCAAGATTTCGACAAAATCGCCGAAGGAAAAACCGATTGGAACCAGATGATGACGAAGTTCTACAAGCAGTTTGAACCCACCGTCGAGAAAGTCATCAAGTCGCGTTCGGAACACAAGGCCGGCGAGCGACAACTCGGCATCGACCCGAAAACCGGAAAACCCGTGTTCGTGAAAATCGGACGCTTCGGCCCCGTGGTGCAAATCGGTGCTGCCGACGACAAGGAAAAACCCCGTTTCGCCCAACTTCCCACCGACAAATCGATGGAAACCGTCACGCTCGAAGACGCGCTCGGCCAGTTCCAACTGCCCCGCACCGTCGGCCAGTTCGAGGAGAAAGACGTGGTCATCGGCGTGGGTCGATTCGGTCCCTACATCATGCACGACAAGAAATTCGTGTCGCTGCCGAAGGGTTCCGACCCCATGACCATCACGCTCGACGAGTCTGTCGCCCTCATCCAAGAAAAGCGTCAGCAAGAGGAAAAACGCCATCTCAAAACCTTCGCCGAAGACCCGAAACTCGAGGTGCTCAACGGTCGCTACGGCCCCTACATTGCCTACGACGGCAAGAACTATCGACTGCCGAAGAACCTGCATGCCCGCGCCGCTGAACTCAGTTATGACGAGGCCATGAAAATCGTGAAAAAGTGATTCGAATCATCATCATCGGCTACATGGGAGCCGGCAAGACCACCGTCGGCAAGGAACTTGCCAAGGCGCTCGGCGTTCCCTTCTACGACCTCGACTGGTATATTTCCACGCGGATGCGCAAGACCGTGAAGGAGATTTTCGACGAGCGAGGCGAAGACGGCTTCCGACAAATCGAACACAACATGCTGCACGAAGTGGCGGAGTTCGAAAACGTCGTCATTGCCTGCGGCGGAGGCACACCCTGCTTCTTCGACAACATGGCATATATGAACCAACAGGCCGAAACCATCTATCTGAAGGCCACGCCCGAAGTGCTGCAATACCACCTGACGCTCGGCAAGGGCATTCGTCCGCTCTTGCTCGAAAAGTCGCCCGAGGAAGCCCTCGACTTCATTCGCGAACAACTCGCCGAGCGCGAACACTACTATCTGCAAGCCCAACATGTCATCGATGTCAATCGCATGGACAATTTCGAGAAAATCGCCACCTGCATCGAGGAAATTCGGCAGAAATTGAAATTGTAATCGGAAAAATCATGTATCTTTGCAGCGTGAAACACCATCGGAAGACATATTTAGCAGTTTTGCTCTTGCTCCTCGCCCTACTTACAAGTTGCGGAGGGAAGCGGATGCGGCAGCGACTTCAGTTCGTTGCCGACTATAACAGTGCCGAATCTGTTTTCACAAAGGAATGGCAGCCGACAGTCGATTCACTGGCCGATTACTTCAGCAGCCACGGCACGGAAAACGAGCGGATGACAGCCTACTACCTGAAAGGGCGCGTCCACCACGACCTCGGCGAAGCGCCGCAAGCCCTCGACGCCTACCAGCGTGCCACCGAGCAGGCCGACACCACCCGCGACGACTGCGACCTGCACACGCTTTATGCTGTTTTTGGGCAGATGGCAGACCTTTTCCAAGCGCAATACCTGCCCGACAACGAAATGAAAGCCCTGCAAACCGCCGAGCGCATTGCGTGGAAAGACAAGGACACATTGGCCGCACTCGTCGCTTTTGACCTGCGTTCACGGCCTTATTATTTAAAAGATGAGAAAGACAGTGTGCTTTTTGTGGAAAAACAGGCAAGAGAACGTTACTTGAAATATGGATATAAAGAAGAAGCAGCACAGGCGATGTTAGGCACCATCAGCATTTTGCTCGACCGAGAGCAGATTCAAGAAGCCAAACATTATCTCGACATTTTTGAGCAAGAATCGGGTTGGTTCGATTCCGATGGGAACATTTTGGAAGGAAAAGAACTTTGTTATTATGACAAAGGGCGTTATCTGTTGGCGGTCGGACAAACAGATTCCGCTTTGCTCTATTTTCAGAAGACACTCCAAGGAGGTTGGAAAGAATCTGGCAATAGGGGTCTCCTTGCCGTCTATGAAAAGAAAAACAACTCCGATTCCATTGCCAAATACGCCAAACTTTTCGCGGCAGCCAACGACTCTAATTTTCTGCACGTAAACCAAGAAAAAGTCCACCAAATTTCGGCGATGTACGACTACAGCCGCCATCAGCAGATGGCCAAACAAAAGGAGCAGGAAGCCAAAGACTGGAAAAACGGGCTTGTATTTGTATCGCTGGCTGCCGTCATTATCCTTGCACTCAGCATGATGTACTTTTTCCGTTCAAAGGCCAAGAAACTATATAAAATCAACCGACTGACAGAAAAAAGGACTGAATTGGAGAACCTGCTGACCGAGAAACAGCAAGAGCTGGAGTTGCAAAAATCAAATTCCGACATCATTTCCGAAAAACAATACGAGGAAATCGAACAACTCAAAAAACAAATCGAAAACTACCAGAAGCGGGTTTCCGACAATCTGACGGGAAAACAAAGACTGTTCTACGACAGCGACATCTACCAACATTTCATGTCGTACAAAAGTGAATCTTTCCGCCACCAACCGCCCACCGAACAGGAATGGCAGTCGCTCACCACGCTGTTTAGAAAGAGTTTCCCCCGCTACCATCGCTTCATTATGGAAGAAAACAGTCTCACATCCGACCAATTCAAGGTTTGCGTGCTTGCGCGACTGTTCATGCCCGTCTATGCAATGGCTCGGATTTTAGACGTCGACGGCGACCGCATCACCCGCATCAAGTCGCAGGTAAACAAAAAACTTTTCAAGGACGAAACGGCCAAAACACTCGAAAACCACCTGAAAAACCATTTTGACGAGCAAGTGTAGGCTAAGTGTAGGTTTTCTTTGTATTTCATTGATTCTCAAAGGTTTACAAAACCCTTGTTTTAAAAAGTGTAGGTTAAGTGTAAGTTTTTTCGGGCGAAAAAATTTGCAGCCACTTTCTTTTTCATTGTAATTTTGCAGTGAGAATTTTATTAATTAACCTAAAAATCAAACAAAATGAAAAAGAAAATTTTTATGATTGTCGCCATCGCTTGCATGGCATTTTCCGCACCCACATCGGCGTTTGCGGATGGAGAACCCGAACAGGTGGATTTGCATGTGTCAATTGAGAATCCGACGATTCCAAAAGGCGGACCCCACAAAGCACCTCCGAGTCCTTCCGCCGTGCAAATTCCGACCGTCTTCCTCGACGGCTTCATGCTGTATTTCGACGAGCCGTGCGACGGCTGTACGCTTCAACTTGTCGATGAAGACGAGGAAGTGGTCTATTCCGTCGTGCTTCCCAACGGAACAACGGAATGGCAATTGCCCGAACTGGCTTCGGGCGAGTACAAACTCCAAATCATTCGCGGACGCTATTGCTTCTGGGGGTGGATTGAACTTGGTTGTTAATGGATTAAAACTCTTAATATTTACAGCGATGAAAATAACATGTTATTTTAAAAAATTGAAGACGTCACTCTTTCTGATGCTTTCATGGCCAATTCTATTCGGCTGTTCTTCCGATGACATAACGGAAGTACCCACGACTCCCAGTCCGCCGTCATTCAACAAATCCGACAGTCTGACGATGATTAAGATTTATGAAGCGATTGGCCCTTGGGATTCCAAATGGGATTACAGCGATGTGACAACTTGGACGGGAGTGCAAGCAGCCCTTGATGTCTCCACCAATGAGATTCGCGTTGTTGGCTTTGAAGTGTGGAACGGCAATTTCCACGGAACGCTCCCCGATGACATCTGCAAATTGCCTGAACTCCGTCGCCTGACGATAGCCGGAGGTTCTCTGGGCGGTCATATTCCTGAAAACATCGGTGACTTGAAGCACCTCCTCCTGCTTACGTTTGGAAACAACCGGATGAGCGGCGGTATTCCTGAAAGTATCAGCAAACTGAAGAAATTGCAGTATCTGAACATCACCATGACGCGAATGAACGACACCTTGCCCGAGGCTTTGGGCGAACTGACGAACTTGGAATGGCTGTATATCAGCAACAACAGATTCAAGGGAAATGTCCCGAAGGGAATCGGCAAACTGACGAAGTTAAGGCAGTGCTTTCTGAATGGCAATGAATTGTCGGGTACGTTCCCCTTGGAAGCGGTAGGGGGAAGGACGGATATGCAGATTCAACTGCAAAACAACAACATCACAGAACTGCCCTTTGAAATCTGGAGTGACGATTTTGTCGGGATTCCTCCCATTCTTCAGCGTAACAGACTTTCCGGAACGGTTCCCGAGGAAGTTCAGAAAACTAAGAAATGGGAGAAGGAATCTCTTATCTGTACCAGTCGTCAGCAAGAGGGATATGGTTATACGAATGTTGAATATTATTATTAGAGAATCCTTTTAAAAAAAATGAATATGAAAAAAACAATAATAACGATTATGGGGATTGTTCTTGCTTTTTCGGCGTGTACAAACATAGATTTCGAAGAAGAAGTGAAAAAAAACATTTCACAAGGGGAGGAAAATCCCTTTTTAACACGTGCAGCAGGACAAAATCAAGCGACAAGTTGGGATGAATGTGAAAGATGCTATTTGTCTTCAAATGAAGTCGTTAGATTACCTTGGGCAAACTCTTCCTCAGGTTCCATTCCCGATGATGTTCGGCTTGATGTCAAACAATCTGACGGTTGGCGGATTTTATATAGCAATGTGGAGTTTATTGGCTATCATTATGAAGGGTGTATAAAAGAGCCTAATTTAAACTACCTTCTGCTATACAATAAATACACAGGGATGCTTAAGGGTTTTTATTATGTGCCAAATGTAGCCGCTAACAATCATGCTTTTTGGCAATTGTATATTCCACAGACAAATACAAAATTGTTTAATTTTGCAGAAGATTTTGCAACACCTTCTAACAATACAGCCACAAATAAGGTAATCGTTTCCAACGTTTCAACAAATGGAATTGCTGGCGGTTTTAGCATTGGATGGAATTGCTTTATGCAGGAATTGTCCTATGACCCCAATAGCCTTAATGAAGTGTTGGATATTTCAAGCCATGCTTTAAATCAGACAATTTATGACTTTAATGGAACATTTGACGCGTCTTCTGAAGGAGTTATTACAAGTGTAAGTTCTAAAAGTGGAATTCTGAGTGGTGTCGCATCGTTGTTGGGAGATAAAGCGAAAAATGCCCTTGATTCTATGTCTTCAAGCGGAATTGTCAAAGAAATATTAAAGCCTGCGGCAGAGTTGGCAATCTCAGAGCTTATTCCTTTGGGTATTAACAAACTTTTTGGTTCCTTACTTTCATCATCGACTACGACTAAACAGAATTTACAATTTTCTACCAATGGAAAATTGACAATTTCTGGTGTGAGTACTCAAGCAAACGATGGCTATATAGCTCCTGTAATGGGTATTAGCTTAGGTTCGTTGGGCGAACGGCTAGGAGTCTGGAATCTGACTGAAACGCCTAAATATACGATACCATCAAGCCCGAAACTGGTGAAAATAAAACTAATAGGAGGAACAACGGTTTTTGTGTACAAAGTAGAGGCATCACCCTCGATGCAATATGTTGTCAATCCTGATGTTGATGCAAATGTAAATATCATATACGATTTAGTTGACTATGCGAAATATGATGGACATAATCCCTCTTTCTTTCCCTATGCATCACCAAGCTATGTCTATATTTTCCAATCTACAGAAAATCCTATATTTAACCAAACCACACTATACTCCGACGGAAACACCACCATAAAGACAATGCCAGTCAGCTATACAGTACAGGCCAAGGATCTTTATCCAAACTACAAAAGTTCTAACGGCACTCCTGCCTGTGATTTTGTCAATTGTGATTATGAATTTAGACGCGCTGTAGCATTTAAAGTGGCTGCAAAAATAGAAAAAGGTGATATACAAGCAGTTTCGTCGAAAACGTTTGCCCCTATTAATGAGTTGAAAACAATAGGAGACAGAGCGCATTATTGGACATTGTCAGAATTAATTCAAAAAGGATATTGGAATCCTTCTAATTGAATGTGCAAAACAAAAGCATAAAAAGATTTCTCTGGCACATCGGCGGAACTTTCCGCCTTTGTGCCGGAGGGTGTTGAAAAAGAAATAAGGAAAGACGTTTCCTTGTCGGATGACGATTCGACAAAGCCGCACAAAGTCTGATTGCAACAGATGGAGTGCAACCCGCCACGAGCGAAGACGTGCACATCGGAGCAAGTGGCAACAGAGAACTATTAACCGCAGCGGATTTCGGAGTTTATACGAAGGATGATTCTGCAAAAGTAAAACTTAAAAACGAAAGAAACAATGAAAAAAAATTTTTTTATAATGACCCTCGCGCTCATGGCAATGTTTGTCATATCATGCACCAACGACGATTTAGTGGAAAATGTTGATGACATTCGAATCGAATCGCCCTCTCATCGTTTAACGGCAGAACAGGCTGGGCAGAATGCTTTGGATTTTGTTAAAAAGTTTAAGACAGAAACAAGGGCTGGTCAATCTGGATTGAAAATAACGGATATTAAGGCGGTTGGTATTAACCCCGAGAGGACACGTTCAACAAATGAGTCCATAGATTTTGACTCATTGTTCTATGTTGTCAATTTTGCCGACAACCAAGGATTCGTTATCGCTGCTGCCGATGACAGGGACGAATCCGTGTTTGCCTACGTGGAAGAAGGGGAATACAATGAGGAAGACACCCTGAACAATGGCTTTAATGTTTTTATGGATGCTTTATATAGTCTTCAAACTTCCAGAGGAATACAACGCTTTGACACCCAGGAAGATTTTATTTATTTTGATCCAGACGAAGGTGGTGACAGTTCATATCCTGACAAATTTGAGGTGATGTCGCCGCTGTTAGTAACGAAATGGGGGCAAAGTGCTTTTTACAGTAGCCTATGTCCTGGCCAATATTCAGGGTGTGTTCCTACTGCAATCTCACAAATATGCTCTTTTTTGAAAGTTCCATCCCATGTGTCTTGGTCGTATGATGGAATAAGTTATCAAAGCTCCATAAATTGGGATGGGATTATCTATGAATGTCTCAATAATCCTTGGTTTCAAGGAGAAGTGTATAGTAGTGGGTTAGAAGACCAGATTGCTCACCTGATGCGTTTTTGGGGGGTGGAATTCAATGCAAATTATGGTTTAAATGGAACTGGCGTTAATTCTAATATTGTAATTCCAAAATTATGGGATAATGATATTGATGCAACAATCCTTAGAAATTATAACTCAGAAGATGTTATTGAAGACTTAAAGGAAGGCAATAATATAGTTTATATGTGCGGTAACGATGGTATAAGTAATACTGGCCACGCATGGGTTGTCGATGGTTATATCCATCGGAAAAAGAACAGCAGGGATTACTTCTATCTCCATTGCAATTGGGGGTGGTCTGGAGGACAAAATGGCTATTTCCTCGGCAGTGTCTTAAATGCAGGGGAAGGCCCTGTTTATAATGATGACGGCCAAAAAACGAGATCATCGCAAGAGCCAACTTATAATTACACAAATAATCTTAGATTTTCAACCATTAGCAGGTGATATTATGAACAAGAAATATTTTTTCGCTAGTTTGATGGCATTCGGTATTTTGCCTTTTTTAGTAGGGTGTAGTAACGAAGACGAACCAAATCCTTCTCCTGTTCCATGGCAATTCAGTATGTTTGTTAAGTTTGAGTCGCCCATTGGCACCAATGCCGTGGATTCGCTAAATCTTGTTAAATTGGGAAATACACTTGAGGATTGCAGAATGTTATATGATGTCAAAAATGGTGACATTGTTAAGGCAAGATGTATTAGGGAAAGTGATGGTACAGAGATTGATTTTTCAGAGATAGAGGGTTTTTATAATTCTTGTTGGGTAAACCTCTTGCCATTTGGGACTCCCGAAGAGGGAAGGTATGATGCCACGAAAGACGGCACATTGTTGTTCCTTCGTTGGGCAGAGTTTTTAAGGAAAATTTCAGAAGAAGAATCTGATCAAGCCTATACAATTTACTTGAAATCACCAAAGATTTTCGGTGACGATGAAGAACGGACGATTAAATGGTATGTCAAAGTTCACGGAAATCTTTATAACACCTACAGATGTGAGGTGAATGGTGTGGATCTTGAATTCAAGGGTCGTTGTTACGATGGGTTTAATAACGGAGAATGGTTGCAGGTGAGCGAATTTGTCATTCCTGTTCCTGTGAATCCTTGAAAATATGAATCGCTGGCGCAAAGGTGGAAGTTTCCGCCTTTGCACCAAAGGATGAAATGCAGTTTTACAAAACAACAACAAATCTTTACTAAACAACTAATTTAATTTTAGAATCATGAAAAAGTTTTTTTTATTTGCCGTTATGACGGCTCTGTTGCCTTCGATGGCAGAAGCACAGTTGAAAGTTGATTCCATCGGACATGTCAGTATTAATAATCCGACATCACAAATGGGACATTTAAACATTGAGCAATCTTCAAATGTACCTTACGGAATTTATTTAAAAAGTAGTGGAACTGCTCTTCTTGTTAGAACTGACAACGACAATTCTTCGTCTATTACGAATAGTTATGGGATAAAAATATATTCCTTTGCTAATGCTTCGGATGCAAATTATGGATCTTATTGTCGCGCAGGAAACAGCTATCCCAGAGCATTAACAATTGGAATGTCGGGACTTGCAAGTGGAAATTCTGGACGGCAATTTGGAACTTTTGGAAGTATTCTGAGTGGAGGATATGGAGCTGGTGTTTTTGGAACTGTTGGTTTAGGCCGACCTGAGCCCATAACCGGCCGCTACGCGGGCTATTTTCAAGGCAATGTAAAAGTCACGGGCACCATCGACGGCACATTGGTTACTTCGTCCGACGGACGGCTGAAGGATAACGTAGAATTATTGGCTGAGGGGAACATTCGCGGTGAAAGTACATTGACAAAATTAGGATTGCTCACGCCCGTTTCCTACAACTACAAGGACACGACCACAGCCAAACCGAAAACAGACCCTCGCACCAAGATTGACAGGAAAGACTTGACTGAAGCAGATGAAGACTTTTGGAACGAGCCTTTTGAAGAAGAAATCGTTGAGGAGCCGAACCAAGTGATGGAAAAGCGGCACTTCGGTTTCATTGCACAGGAATTGCAAGAGGTTTATCCCGACCTTGTCTATCAAAAAGACGATGGCTACCTCGCCGTCAATTACACCGAATTGATTCCGATTCTCGTGCAAAGCATCAAGGAACTCAACGAAAAGGTCGAAATGCTTTCGGGTAACAAGGTAAAACAAAGTATGGCAGCAAAAAGCAGCAACTTCGACGAAACGGCTTCTATGGACGCTTTAGACTTGACGGACGTAGCAACAATGAACCAGAACGTGCCGAATCCTTTTACGGAAAAGACCGACATTGCCATCTACCTGCCCGAAACCGTAAAAACTGCCACGCTCTACATCTACGACCTTAGCGGAAAGCAGTTGGAGCAACATCCGATAAAGGGGCGAGGAAACACTGTTATGACTATCCATGCCGACCGCATGGATGCAGGAATGTATGTCTATTCTCTCATCGCCGACAAGAAAGTTGTGACTACCAAGAAAATGATAGTGGTAAAGTAAAGTTCAATCTGTTTTTCTTGGTTATAAAAAAGAATTTGCTTAAATTTGTACCAAATTCTCGAATAAAAACTCCTAATACATCCAAAACATGAAGAGATTTTTTATATTATACTTATTATTCAGTGTTGTTTTAAAGGTTGTTGGCCAAAACACGAAAACGGTGACCTTAAGGTATGACGAATCTGATTTTTGCATCAGAGAAAATGCTGGCATTTTACACATTTCATGTCCCTCACATGATTCTTCCTATGAAACAGATACACTCGCACCTGCATTGCCACATGTTTATACGAATGTATTAGTCGGAACAAATGTTGAGTATAAAGGGCATTCCTTCGACGCAACAGAATCTTTATTAAGAAGTGATGTAACTATTGCTCCATACACAATGCCCGTTCCAACAAATACTTTTCCAATAAAATCCACTTCATCCTTTCCTACCTTAGATTACAAAAAGAATTATCCGGAAAAGAATGCGGTAGAATATGTCGGCACTTATATGATTGGAGGATTTAAATATTTCCGATTCAAAGTGTATCCTCTTAAATATTTTTTTGCGTCCAACAGCCTCTTTATCAAAAATGTTATAACTATCAAGATAAAAATAACAGAGGAAAAAATGAAAACATTCACTAAAACTAATTTCAATTTGCGTGAATCTGTGCGCAAAATGGTCGTAAATCAGAATGAGTTAGATGCTATATACCCTGTTACGAAACGTTTACAGAATAAACCTAAGACATCAAATGCTTATCAATATGAATACCTTATTGTAACCTGTGATTCACTAAAAGATGAGTTTCAAAAACTCGCCGATTGGAAAACTAGAAAAGGTGTCAGAACTAAAATCATTATTGTGGAGGATATTTACGCAACGGTTCCTGGCGCTACGCCACAGTTAAAAATTAAGAAAGCCATAAAGGATTATTTTGACAACTCCGACTACACTTTGCAGTATGTGCTGCTAGCAGGTGACAATGAAATAGTTCCCACTGTTAAAAGTAAGTTTACAATAGATATAAAAGGGAAAGCAGAATATCCCAATGTAACCACAGATATGTTTTATGCTTGTTTGGGCAATATGGATTGGGATTCTAATGGTAATGGTGTTGTCGAAGGGGAAATAGATGATATTGCATATGTACCAGAAATAATAGTAACGAGACTTTCTGTTAATAATGTATCTGATGCCAGATCTCAAATAGAAAGAATTCTTAATTATGAGCGAAGGCCTGACACGAAAGATTGGGAGAATAATATTTTGGTGAGTGGAGTGACGCTTGATGACCAACTTTATGGAGAAGACAGGTTAAGCAATACCCACATTAAATGTGAACAATTTTTCTACCCTTTTTATATACGGGATAATTGGCCTCTAGGCATTAAATATATGTTTTATGATACAGGAACTAGCTTTGAAGGAGGAAGGGCATATCAATTTAGAACGGAAAATCTACAAGAACAGTTGTCTAAAGGCTATACATTTCTATTTTTAGAGACACATGGCCTACCAGACAATTGGCAGATGGAATACAGGCCAGAGGCGCAACCGCAAAAGCAACTATATTATGCTTCTGATGCCTTACAAACAAGCAATGTAGGAAATACGATTATAACAACGAGTGCATGTCTGACAAACGCCTTTGATTCAATACAGACCTCTTTAAGTGAGGCTTTTATGCGAAATCCTAATGCTGGTATTTTAGCGTATTATGGCAGCACACACTATGGTTGGTGGAATCAATCACTAAGTATAGAAAATCCAACTGCAAGAGTTGTTGGAAAATTCTATAAAAATCTTTTAACTGACAGCCGCCACCAAATGGGAAGAGCTATCTATGCTTCTAAATTAGAATATCTGTCAGACAAGTGGCATTTAACGAGTATGAACGCTTTGTGCGATCCAGAAATGCCTGTTTTCATAGACATTCCTTCTGAGTTTGAGGATGTCAGAATATCATTGAGTAACGGAAGCCTTACAGTAGCCACGGGTGAACAAGATTGCCGTATTTGCGTGTCAAGCTATGCCGACTATGGTAACAGCTATTACGCTGTAACAGAAGCTGTCAATTCACAGACTTACAATATTGGCAATACCACCTGCTACGTATGCATTACCAAACCAGGCTTCATTCCATACGTTGCAGTGGTGGGGGATGATGTATATATTCAAAATGAAACATACGATAATGATGCAGAAATTAAGGCAAGAAATATTTTTGCAGGCAATAATGTTACCACAAGCAAACCTATAGGTCCCGTAATAATACAAAGCGGAAGAGTTAAAATGAATGCAGCCAACAGCGTGACTCTTACTAACGGATTTGAGGTTGCGCGTGAGGCTGAATTAGAAATAACAACAGGGGATTAATTTAAAAAACGAATCAATATGAATATGAGAAGATTATTTAAAAAACTTGTTTTTGTCTGTTTGTTAGTTGCTTTTGGCGAGAAAACAGTATGTCACGCCCATTTGCCTGAATATGTTTCTTCAGACCGGCCTTGGTGGGTGTTTAACACGTTCGAAAAGTGGGAGGTTGTCAATGACACCATCTGCGGCGAGGGTGTCCAATGGAATTTCTTTTTTCTGAATGGTTACACCGTGACGTTGAACGGAAAGGAGTACAAGCCCTTTGTTAGTGAAGCCCCACTGTACTCAACAGCGAAAGGATTTAAGGCTGTTTCGGCTACCCCAAAGGCGACTCCGTTCACATTGAAACAGGGAGAAAACTACACCATCGGCTTACGCAATGAAGACGGAAAGGTGTATGCCAATTACGACGAATATATCCATTATCTCAACTACACCAGTACGCATCAGCCGCCCTACAATTATCTGTATTCCTTCGGCAATCCAGATTGCTTCCCCTATCGCGTGACCGATGATGGAGAAGTCATCCTCTATGACTATACCATGCAAGAGGGCGATGTTTATGCCCACGTCGATGGATGCGCCGACATTCTGGTCAGTGTTGTCAGCGAGGTAACTTTGGCCGACGGAAAGCCACGTCGCCGCTTAGATTTGAGTAATGGGCTGGTGATAATTGAGGGTTTGGGCTGTGTCAATTCCACAGGAATGTTGCTTGATTACCTCAATCCTGCCAACAGTCGTGAAGGATTTTTCTCCTATCTCGCATGGTACGGCGAAGAAAATGGGGATTTCATCAATGACTTTGCCACCGAAATTAAAATAAAAGATACTGGCACAAGCAGTATTTCAGCCCCTGAAACGTCTTTCGACAGACAAAACAGCATCGTTTACGACCTGCAAGGGCGTCGGCTGAAAACTGTGCAAGAAAAGGGCGTTTATATTCGCGGTGGGAAAAAAATAGTAAGTAAGTGATGTCATTGACAACAAAACAGTGTGGCAGCGAATGGTTAAAAAGTAATTGTTAAACTGATGGCTTCTTATTCCTCACGGACTTCATTTTGAAAGTCCGTGAGGTTTTATTTGTAAATGAGTCCGCCCTGCACCCCGACGAAGGAAAATTTTCCCGATTTTTCTTTGGCAATCGGGAAAAATCGTAAATTTGCAAGAACCTTATTCGATTTTCGTGTCATTAGTGACGTTAAAATCGAATACAAAGGTAGTGTTTTTCTTTTATATTCAACGATGAGCGTACAAAAAACCTCACGGACTTCGCTTTGAAAGTCCGTGAGGTTTTGGGCGAAAATCAGTTTTAATTTTTAAAATTTTGGAAAAAAACTCGCACTATCATAATTTATTTGTATCTTTGCAACCTTAAACCGCAATAAGGACTGACCAAATGAAGAAATGGACAATTGAAGACTCGAAGGAACTCTACAACCTGAACGGTTGGGGGACTTCGTATTTCGGTGTGAACGAGGCAGGAAACGTCTATGTGACGCCCTGCAAGAACGATACGCAGATCGACCTGCGCGAGGTGATGGACGAACTGGCTTTGCGCGACGTCACGCCGCCCGTGTTGCTGCGCTTTCCCGACATTCTCGACAACCGAATCGAGAAGACGGCGAGTTGCTTCAAGAAGGCGAAGGAGGAATACGGCTACCAAGGTGAAAATTTCATCATCTATCCCGTCAAGGTCAATCAGATGCAGCCTGTGGTCGAGGAAATCATCTCGCACGGACGCAAGTTCAACCTCGGATTGGAGGCCGGTTCGAAGCCTGAATTGCACGCCGTCATCGCGGTGCAGTGCCAGAGCGATTCGCTCATCATCTGCAACGGCTACAAAGACCAGTCGTACATCGAGTTGGCACTGTTGGCGCAGAAGATGGGCAAGCGCATTTTCATTGTTGTCGAGAAACTCAACGAACTCGACATCATCGCCCGTGCCGCCAAGAAAATCGGCGTGATGCCGAACCTTGGCATCCGCATCAAACTGGCTTCGTCGGGTGCAGGAAAATGGGAAGACAGTGGCGGCGACGCCTCGAAGTTCGGACTGACCTCGTCGGAACTGCTCAAAGCCCTGCAACTGCTCGATGAAAAGGGGATGCACGACTGCCTGCGCCTCATCCATTTCCATATCGGTTCGCAAATCACGAAAATCCGCCGCATCCAAACGGCGTTGCGCGAGGCAGCCCAGTTCTACGTGCAACTCCACAAAATGGGCTACAACGTTGATTTCGTGGATTGCGGTGGCGGTCTGGGTGTCGATTACGACGGCACGCGCTCGTCGTCGAGCGAGAGTTCGGTGAACTACTCGATTCAGGAGTATGTCAACGACTGTATTTATCAGTTTGTCGATGCTGCCGACAAGAACGAGATTCCCCATCCGAACCTCATCACCGAGAGCGGTCGCTCGCTGACGGCCCACCACTCCGTGCTCATCATCGACGTGCTCGAAACGGCCTCGCTGCCCGAAATGCCCGAGGAGTTTGAGGCG
>Ga0265301_10003969_pt1 | contig 15199 bp, 9 predicted proteins | sample AusTroGonzalo_MG_2_FD_193488 | JGI IMG/M metagenome (GOLD analysis project Ga0265301, IMG submission 193488) | Bovine rumen microbial communities from tropical cattle in Woodstock, Queensland, Australia - Gonzalo_04 | ecosystem: Host-associated > Mammals > Digestive system > Stomach > Rumen ...
CCCATATTACGCTTTTGGGGATTTTCCTATAAAATTTTTTATTTTGAAGACGTATAATTGCATAGTCTGCCAAAACCTCATTGTCTGATGGAATAATGTGGAATTCGGGCATATTGTCATCCGTCAACTGTGAAGAATGACCGCCTGAGAGGTAGTGGATAAGTTTGTCTTTCAGTTTTATGTCAAAAACTGTCCATCCTGGCTTGAGTTCACTTTGTGTTTGCTCTGATGCGAGATCTGCAAAATTGTCCATAACCTTTATCTCAACCTTCTGTGCGTGCATGTAGAAGGGGATGGCTGATAGTATGAATACCTTTAATAACTTCATGATTGTGCAAAATTAATGAATTTGCGTGAATTTACAAAAGATTACTTTGATAAGTGAAAGAATTTTGTTTCCTTTGCACGGTAAAATTCGTTATCTGTACGTAAGAGACTGTATTATGACCATAGCAATTGTTATTTTAATGTTATTCGGATACGCTCTAATCTGTTCCGAGCATATTACTAGAATTAACAAAGCCACGGTTGCCCTGTTTTGCGGTGTCTGTGGATGGGTTATGTATATGTGCGTTGGTCCGCACTATATTCAGTCATTACACGGGATCGACTTCATGAACTATTTAGGTGATGGGACATATAGTGTCCGGGCAGTTAATGAATATATCTATCAGCATGTTTTTGTCAAGCATATGGTGCAGTTGTGCTGCATAGTCATGTACTTGCTTGCTACGATGGCTATAGTTGAGGTCTTAGCCAGTAACGAATGTTTTGATTTTATGGCAGACTGGTGCCGGGCTAAAACAAAATGGCGTCTGACATGGACCTTGGCTGCATGCAGTTTTCTCCTTAGTGCTAATCTTGATAATCTGTCTTCGGCTGTCATTATGCTTACCATTCTAAGTAAGTTGGTGATAAATCCGCGTCAGCGTAGCTTTTTAGGTGCTGTTGTTGTTTTAGCGACAAGTTGCGGCGGTTGTTTTGGCGTAATTGGTGATGTGACTTCCTTGCTGATTTGGACCCGCGCTGCAGTTACACCAACTAACTACACGGCAGCTTTGATAATACCTACTGTTGTTGCGACAATCATCCCTACCTATCTTATAGGAAGGATGCTTCCAGAACACATCGACCTGAAACGTCCCAGAGTTTTCTTCCGTGGCGATGATGCTGCGATGCCTGTATGGCAACGAGCTGTTATGCTATTTCTGGGCTTATATGGTCTTTGGTTTGTTCCTACATTTCACCGTTTGACTATGCTGCCCCCATTCTTGGGTGCTTTGTGCGTTTTGGGTGTTTTGTGGGTTGTTAATGAGGTGTTCAATCGTAAGCGTATCTTGTCTGGACAGCCCATATCTGTAACAGGAAATCGTTCCCTTCAGTATGAAATGATTCAGATGATAATGTTCTTTATAGGCGTCTGCCTTAGTGTGGACTTGCTGGTAGAGGTCGGTGCCATGCGGCATGTTGCAGATTTGTGTAATACCTATATTCATAATATTTATATTTTATCCCTGGCAATCGGTTTCGTTAGTGCTGTAATGGATAATATAGCACTGGTAATGACCTCAATATCTATCTTTCCTATTATTGATGTTCAGAATTCTATGCCTGATTATATGGCAGCCTTTACTCAAAATGGACAATACTGGCATCTTGTAGCTTTGAGCGGTTGTGTGGGTGGATGTCTTCTCCCTATTGGATCTACATCGGGGTATGCTCTGATGAAGCATGAAGGAATAGGAATATGGTGGTATGCTAAGTTTATTACAGGAAAGGTGTTTGTTGGCTGGTTAGTATCCTTGGGTGTTTATTTTCTGGTAGACTATTTCCTGAGATAAAGAACATCATGAAGTACGATGTTTCAAAACTTGGTGTTGAGTTCCTAAATCCAATGCAACAGGAGATGTTGCAGATGGTTCGTAAGGAGCATCAGTTGGTGTTGCTTAGTCCTACAGGTTCTGGCAAGACCTTGGCATATTTGTTGCCCTTGCTGCAGTTAATGGATTCCAAGAAAGATTCTCTGCAGACTTTGGTGCTTGTACCATCAAGGGAGTTGGCTATTCAAACAGTTGATGTGGTAAAGCGTATCTGTTCAGAGGTCAGGGTGCTGGCATGCTATGGTGGTAGACCTGCAATGGATGAACACAGACAGATAACCGGACTGCGTCCTCACCTTATCATTGCTACACCGGGTAGAACTTTGGATCACATCCGAAAGCAGAATATAAATACAGATTCAATAGTTAACTTGGTTATTGATGAGTTTGATAAAAGCTTGGAACTTGGTTTCCAAGAGGATATGCAGGCTATTCTTTCTGAACTGAAATCCGTTGAGAGACGTATCCTGCTTTCCGCTACAGACTGCCCGTCTATTCCAGACTTTGTCGGTACATCAGATTATTGTCGCCTTTCATATTTGGATGAAGATGAACCTGTTTCTTCTCGTATTTCCATACGCAGCGTTCTTTCTCCCGAGAAGGATAAGCTTTCCACCCTTAAACGTCTGCTTTGCACATTAGGTGAACAGAAGAGCCTCGTTTTTGCTAACCACAGACAAAGTGTGGAGCGTATAGGTGCATATCTTGCATCTGAGGGGATAATGGCAAATATATTTCATGGTGGTATGGAGCAACGCGATCGTGAACGTGCCTTGTACTCTTTTGTGAATGGGTCCCGTAATGTCTTTGTGTGTACCGACCTTGGGTCGCGTGGACTTGATATTCCCGATGTTGATAATATCATTCATTATCATCTTCCGATTGACGAGGAATCTTACATTCACAGAAACGGTCGTACTGCGCGCTGGGAGAACGTCGGTAATGCTTATTTGCTATTGGGACCGGAGGAAACATTGCCCGCATATGCAGAACTTACTGATGGAGAATACCAGTTGCCAAAGAATGTACCCATGCCATCCTTGCCTTTGTGGGCCACTATATATATAGGTAAAGGAAAGAAGGACAAGATAAGCCGGGGAGATATTCTGGGATTCTTGTCTAAGGTTGGTGGCCTTGATGGGAAACAGATAGGTCGTATTGATGTCTTGCCGCAATGGTCCTATGTAGCTGTTCAGAGAAGCGCAATTAAGGCTCTTTTGGCCCGTATCAAAGGACAAAAGATAAAGGGTATCAAAACCATCTTTGCATTAGCAGAGTAATTGTGTTTTTATATAAAAGAAGTAGGCATCTATCGTGTTGATTAGATGCCTACATATTTTTGTGATTGTGCTCTTTTATTTGAGTACTCCTAGTTGCTGGAAGACTTTCTTTAGTTTCTGAACTGAAATGTCTACCTGCTCATGTGTATGGGTTGCCATCAGAGCGTAACGTACCAATGTGTCTTGGGGACCACAGGCTGGTGGAATTACGGGGTTGATGAAAACACCCTCTTCGAATGCCATAGCCACAGCCATAAAGGTCTTACGTGTATCTCTTACATACAAGGGGATGATGGGGCTTTCTGTTTCACCAATCTCAAAGCCTTCTTCGCGGAAACGCTTCAAGGCATAGTTGGTAACATCCCATAGAGCTTCCAGTCTTTCGGGCTCAGCCTGGATAATATGTAATGCTTCAAGAGCTGCTGCTGTAGCTGCAGGTGTATTACTTGCACTGAAAATATAAGTTCTTGCTGAATGACGGAGAGAGTCGATAATAATCTGATCAGCTGCGATAAAACCACCAATGGATGCCATACTCTTTGAGAATGTACCCATGATGAGGTCTATGTCATCAGTTACACCGAAATGATCGCAAACTCCGCGACCTTGTTTGCCGAACACGCCCAAACCATGTGCCTCGTCAACCATGATGCTGGCATTGTATTTATGCTTCAGCTTAACGATTTCTGGCAGATTGGCAAGGTCTCCCTCCATGGAGAATACTCCGTCAACAATAATCAACTTAACCTTGTCTGGTTCGCAACGCTGTAAAACGCGCTCCAAATCAGCCATGTCGTTATGCTTATAGTGCAACTGGGTGGCAAAAGAGAGACGACGGCCATCTACAATACTAGCGTGGTCTCTGTCATCACAGATGATATAGTCATCTTTGCTGACCAACTGAGGAATAACGCCGCTATTTACGGTAAAACCTGTTGAGAAACACAAGGCATCATCCTTGCCGACATATTCTGCCAGTTCCTTTTCTAATTGTACATGAATATCCAAGGTACCATTCAGGAATCGGCTACCGGCACAACCGCTTCCGTATTTATGCATAGCCTTACAGCCAGCTTCAATAATACGCTCGTCACCGGTAAGACCTGTATATGCATTTGAACCAAACATCAAAACGTGCTTGCCGCCCATTTCAACTTCAGTACCTTGCTTTCCTTCTATTTCACGAAAATAGGGGTATATACCTTTTTCTTTAATCTCCTTAGACAAGGAATAGAAAGGGTGCTTAGAGAGTTTTTCTTGTAATAATCCCATTTTTGATTTTATGATTTAGAGGACATGCCTCATGAAAATTTTTGCAAAGGTACGACTTTTTATCAAAAATCACATAATGTGGATTGAAAAAATATACATTATAAGATTATTCATCTTCAGAACGACTCAGATTCATACACTTTTTATTATCTTTGTGCAGAATTATGCACAACAAAATCTCTGTTTGGTTCATTGTGAACCCAATCTCAGGTACCACTGATAAAAGTAAGATTGTCAACTTGATACCTGATTACATGGAAGCAGCACGTTTCGATGTTAAAATTTGGTATACCGAATTTAAAGGTCATGCTGCCCGGATTGCTCACAAGGCTGTTGAAGAGGATATAAATGTTGTAGTTGCTGTAGGGGGTGATGGTACAGTTAATGAGGTTGCCCGTTGTCTTATTCATACAAAAACCGCGTTGGGAATCATCCCTTGTGGTAGCGGAAATGGCTTGGCTCGTCATCTTTTTATACCGATGAACCCAGAAGGTGCCCTTCAGGTTCTTTCTACCTGCGCCATTGAAGCTTTGGATTATGGAATGATAAACGATACCCCTTTTTTCTGTACATGCGGAATGGGCTTTGACGCTTTCGTTAGCAGCAGGTTTGCTAAGAGCGAACGTCGAGGTTTACTTACATATATAGATAATACCCTTCGTGAAGGGCTACGCTATAGACCGGATACATACGAGATAGAGATAGATGGGGAGAAACAGCATTATAAAGCCTTCCTTATTGCATGTGCAAATGCCAGCCAGTATGGCAATAATGTCTTTATCGCTCCCCAAGCCAGTATGTCTGATGGATTAATGGATGTTACTATCATGGAACCTTTCACAGTCTTGGAAGCTCCTCAGATTGCCATTCAGCTTTTCAATAAAACAATAGATAAGAATAGTCGAATCCGCACCTTCAAGTGCAAGAGTTTGCGTATTCATAGGAATTCACCTGGGGTGATTCATTTTGATGGAGACCCCAAGGACGAGGGTACAGATATAGATGTAAGACTTGTTCCCAAAGGTATTCATATGGTTGTGAACACCAACGAACAGATATATACACCACCTCTAATCCGTGCATTTACAGATTTCTATAACAATATGAATGCTGAAATTAATCTTATTCGTGAGGATTTCAGCAAACAGCAACGTCGGATAAAAACCATCAATCAGGAGATGCTGAGACGTTTACGTAATCATTAAATAAAAAGAACCATCGTAAAAATACGGTGGTTCTTTTTATATGTAATTTGAACATTTAGAACATTTGGTCAGGATACTGTCCGTCGGCGTGTAGCTTGGCAAGTTTAGCAACTACATCGGGACGATCCTCTGGGTATGTTACGCCAAACCACTTGCTGGTGGTAGGCAGTACCTCGCAGGTAGCCTTTCCTTTCTTAATCAGATTGTCCACCATCAGAGGAATGAAGAACTCAGCCTTCAGGTTCTCCTGATTCTTGGGGTCAGAAAGGAATTCCTTGAAGTACTCCTCGCTATATGCGAAGTAGTCGGGGGTGAATCCCCAGAAATTCATGCTACAAGGTGTATTGTCGGGGATCGAAACCCACTGCTCGTTCTCATCAAGATACTGAACAACACCATCGCGGCGTTCAATCTTTGTACGCTCAACAACGCTGGTCAGGAAGTGTGTCTTCTCATCGTTTTCGCAGATACCACGACTAACGGTACCACTCTCGCTCAGTGTGTTGCTTACGCTGAATCCTACCATTGCATACTTACCTTTGCTGCCTTCGGGAAGGTTAGACAGGAACTTGCCCATTACCATAAAGGCATCACGATCATAGAAGTCGTCACAGTTCAGAACGGCAAAAGGTTCCTTGATGATGTCCTTACCCATCAGAACGGCATGGTTTGTGCCCCAAGGTTTTTGACGTCCTTCTGGAACGGTGAAACCTTCTGGCAGTGCATCCAGACTCTGGAAGCATAGCTCGCAGGGAACATGTCCTTCATATTTTGCAAGAATTTGTGTACGGAACTGCTCCTCGAAATCCTTGCGGATTACCCATACAATTTTACCGAATCCAGCTTGGATAGCATCATAGATGCTGTAGTCCATAATACTTTGTCCCTGAGGACCTAATGTGTCTAATTGTTTTAGACCTCCGTAACGGCTTCCCATACCGGCAGCCAAGAGAAACAATGTGGGTTTCATGTTTAATGTTGTATAATTGTTAATGTTAATAAATTCATTTTCTGTGACACAAAAGTACAATATTTTTGTGAAATTAGACTTCTTTTGTTCGAAAAATGTTCCTTCTTTTGCGTGTTTTGGTTTAGAAGGGATAGCCAATAGCAAAATGATAACCTAACGATTTTCCGAAACTTGGCATATTATAATACCCGGTCTTTCCTGTATCATAAGGTGCATGAATACCAATTCCCAAATCGAATCTGAGTACCAGGAAGTCCAAATCATATCTGAGTCCTATGCCGGTACCTAATGCAATGGTCTTCCCAAATTCCGACATGTTTATTTTTCCGCCGGGCTGGTTGGGGTTTTCGCGTATGAGCCATACATTTCCGGCATCGATAAAAGCAGCTCCGTATAGGTTTGCTATAATGGGGAATCTGTATTCTATATTAGCCTCCAACTTCAGGTCACCCATTTCATCTATGTACGAATAGGTGCTTTTCCCTGGGTGATATGAGCCGGGGCCAATGCTTCTGACAGAGAATGCTCTGATGCTGTTGGCTCCGCCGATAAAGAACAGGTCGTTATAAGGGGCTGTTGTTGCATTACCATAGCTGTATACTATACCGGCAAACAATCGTGTTGCCAGACACGTACGGGTGGTAAGCGGGAACTGACGCGTATATTGTGCTGAGGCCTTAATGAATTGCGCGAAAGGTACGCCAAAGAGTTCCTTTCCTGATTGGTTGAATCCTTGTCCGAAGATGGCGTATATTCCAGATGTAACATTTCCTGCCTCCTTCACATTAATCCTCAGTGTCTGCTGTTTCCTGTCCTTCACTTTTGTCCAGGTAAAAGTGTATTCCATGCTTGGAATGAATTGATCGCGCATAGATACATACAAGGCTGGATTAGCCCTGATGATAGAGTCGAAACGCTCTGTACTTTTCAATAACAGGTCATAGTTAATACTAAAGGGTGTAAACTCATGCTTTATGTTTTTCCCCTTTTGTAATGTGTATGAAACGGAGGCACCTATCGATACCCTGCTAAAATAATTCGCTCTGTTTATCCATTGGGCATCTAATTTGAAGTTCGTGCTCGATATAGCTCTGCGCCACAGTTTCTTGCCTAATCCGAAGAACATTAGTCTGGGGTAGGATAGTGATGCTGAGGCCCCGTATTCAAACGAGTTGATGAGCGAACGGTCTTTCTCTACATGTGCTCCTGTTTGCCATTCGTATGATCCCCACACATTCAGCCCAAGTGTTTCTGCGCCACGGAATGCATTGCGTTTTTTCATTCCGAAACTCACTCCCGGACCTACATAGTTATTGCTTTTGTTGGTGACTTTTCCTTCAAACTCGACATCGTATGGCTTGTCCAACATGGCAGAAACCACCACATCCAAAGTGTCGTTATTTAGGGTGGTGTCTCTTGGAACATAATTCACTCGAACCGAAGAGAATATATCCATGTCGGTAAGTTTCTGCAGCGTCACGTCATGATTTGTCTGTTGATACAGGTCGCCTTTCCTTAGGAATATATTGGGGAGAATAGCTCGTAACCTGAGTGGTGGTTTCTTTTCAGTGTTACTATATGCATAGGTCTGCCCTCTGAATGTTATGCTATCCGTAAGCTGGTACTTATTATATTTATATATGTTTATGCGTGAGTTTCCTATATTGTAAGGGTGTTTTGCCTGTGCAGGTGTTTCTGGCAGGGGACATACCTGTATCTGAACTTTCTGCGGAGTCATTATGGTATCAGCCCTGAAGGATATGTAGTTGGGCCTGTAGTAGAAGTATCCGTTGTTTCGGAATTCTTTCTGTAGCCTGTTGCGCTCAGCATCCAACTGCTGTACGCTGAATGGCTCTCCCTGTTTCAGCAGTCCTTTACTCATATTGGCCTGTATGATGCTGTCTGCCTGTGGATAGAAAGGCATGTACTTTATGGTATCCAGGTGGAATACAGGTCCAGGTGTCACATGGTATGATATCTTTGCTTTCTTGGGGTTAGTAAGTGGAATGGTGTCGTAAGTTACTTTGTTGCGGAAGTATCCGTAGTTTCTTAAAGCATTATGTGCAACAGCACTTCTTACCTTTGGATTTACGCTGCTTACATAAACGGGTGTGGCTGCAAAATGATTCATCATCCAACGCCCGAACTTGCTAGTGCTATTTACATATTTGTTGTATATCCATAGTCTTATGGGGAACGGATGCGTATAGTAACTGCTTCCCATAATAGCGCCGTTGGGCGAGTAGGCCAGGGCAGCCTTGATTTCTTCCTTGGCAGTTTCATAGTGTACGGCATCCTTCTTGTCTGCTTTCTTTAGGCTGTCCTTAAGTGCCTCTTTGTTTGCCTCTTCTGTTTTCAGCGCGCTGGCATCTCCGGACAGTAATCCTTCGACTGTGCTGTATGCATCTGCCAAAGCTGTGATTACCCCTTGTTCCTGCGTGGGCTTGCGCTTTAATTGTGCATCATAATCCAGTTTCTTGATACCTCTGTACAATACCTCGTCTTCTGGCAGATTTCTTGTCGTGTAACATGCTGTCAGTGAGAGTAATGTGACTATGAATATGAAGAGTTTTCTCATTTCTTTCCCTCTTTCTTCTTATTACGGAAAATGAACAAGTCACGCAGATGTTCTGCTCTCTTTCTCAAAACAAGACCAGCTCCCATTTCGGTGAGTTCTCCTTCTAACAATGACTCATAGTTCCTGTCGTAAAACAATCGGACGTATCTCGAAGAGTTCTTGTCCAACCGGTATTCCATTGATACGTTGTCAATAATTGTCTGGCCGGTATTAACGGCATTCTTTCCTGTGCTTATCTTTCCGCCAATGATTATGCTGACCCTGTTGCCCCAGAACCGTTTTCTGAAACTGAAACTGTAATCAGTTGTCTGGTCTCCGCTTTGGTTGGTGTTGTTCTCTATGCCGAAGTTCAGGTCAACCGAGTTGCTCAATGCCTGACCCGCCAGATTGTTGATGGCGCCCTGCAGGTAAGCGTTCATGGTGTTGGCATAATTGAATCCTCCTTGCATTTCGCTATTGTCATTCAGGTACATGCCTGTTACCAGCATGGTAATGGCAATACGTCCTCGCTCTTCTTCCGACATAGCCGAGAGTTCGTTCTGTACCGTCATGTCCTCTGGGGCTTCCAGCGTGAATTTTAATCCCATGTCGTCCAGCGTCTGTGTGATTCTAAGTCCGACATCGAATGTCACGTTCTTTGGAACATTGTTTTCCGTTACACTGGCTTTCATGCGTTCGCTGGCGGCAATGTTAAGGCGAGGGTTCATTATATCACCGACAAACTCCACATAGCTCCCGCTTGCTATCTTGAAGTCATTTAGCGGAATGGCCATAAGTGAGTATCGCATGGTACCCTCGTCTATGGTGTATCTGCCGTATAGCTGTGTCTCGTTCTGCAAATCGTAGGTCATGGTAATGTTTCCGCCGCCCTGGAGCTCAATCCTGTCGCGTCCGTCATCGCTCAGCAGACAATGTACTTTTACTGTGGGGTCTATGGTAACATTCATCTGAACATCCATGTGCTGATTGGCGGTCTCTTCCGGTTCAACGGTCAGTGTGTCTGTAAAGTCACAGAAAGTAACCAAATCAGATAACTGGTCATCTACCGTAATAGGAGAGTCCTTGAGTACGTAGCTTACATCCGTATTACCTAATACCGTTAGTGCCCCTCGTACTTTAAGGTCATCCAAGGTTCCCCATATTCTGCTGTTTACGTCCACAAATACTTTTCCGTAAGCCAGTGCATTTCTTGTCTTGGTTGCATTGATCAGCTGGTAATTCTTGGTGGCAATGTTCAGATTCATCTGTACTTTTTCCAGATTGCTGAAGTCTATGCTGCCGTCCAACGTCAATGGGTTGTTTCCTACAGCATATGCCTTTATCTGCTGTAAATCAATGTGGCTTTGTTTGATGTAAAGCGTGTCATTGGGGATGCGTAGGTTTATGTTATAGTCTTCAGCTGTCACGTAAAGTGAGTCTGTTGTTATGGATCCCGTTAGTATAGGATTGTCAACAGAGCCTTTTACTTCAAGGTTTCCTAAGGCATAGCCAGCCATTTTGATGGTACCGGGCGGCATAAATGCATTGGCCAGGCTGAAGGGGAGTCGGCTCAGTTCTGCTGTGGCATCTATCTGGCCTTCTTTGTCTTTTTTCCAGTATTTTCCGCTCAGGTATGCAATGTCCCGTTCGTTTTGTGTAATAATACCGTCAACATAATGGCTGCCGTCAGCATTGGGCAGATATATCAGATTCATACCCATATCTCCCATACCTGTACCCTCGTATTTCAAGTTCTTTACCATCATGTCTGTGGAGATGGTGATGGTGCTGTCTGCTTGCATATAATGTAGGTCACCGTGCAGGAAACCTTCTATTATGGGCATAAAGGGAACAACTGAGGATAATTCACCAAGGTTCAGCCTGTTTACACTCAGTGAAAGGTCTTGTTGTGCTGTTTCGTTATCTGTTGAGTAGAGTTTCAGTCCTGTTCCATCATCGGCCAAAAGGTCAATCATGGCCTTTATCTTGTTGCCTTTTATCAGTTTGATATAGTTATCTTCATTCAATCTGAAGTTTCTGTATGCGATAACAGGGTTCAATGGCTTGAATTGGATGCTTAGTGCATCGGGGGTGACGTCGGCCTGTAGACCCAGGTCTACACCTTTGTGACCCCTTGCATCTAGGAAAATGAGATGAGCGGCTGCTCCGTTAGAGGTCAGATTGGCATTAATGGTGCTTTCGAAACTTACCACTTTGTTCTTGGGACCGTTCTTGACTTTTGCTTGCATACTGATGCCCTCTTCACGTTGTCTTATGCTGCATGTTATTGTATCAAGCAGAATGGCTCCTGTGTTCAGATGATGCATATAACCATCGCCTTTGAGCCCGTTCTCCGGGTTGCTGGCAAGGTCCAGGTTCAGCTCCTTATATTTGTACCCAATTACATGATTCATAATGTTGAAGATAGGGTTTTTCTGTCCGCTATGTAAGTGCAGGTCTACATGGGGAAGGAGCATTCTCAGTGTGTCTTGATTAAGACGAAGGCTGTCTATTTCTTTTCCAAGTTCACTCATAAAATTGTTGCTTTTGGCAATGAGTGAATCCAATCCTTGGGGTGAATCCATTCTGAATTCCAGGTCACCGGCAGAAGCCTTTGCGTTTATATTGGTAGGTGTCAGGTGTGCAGTCAAAGCCAAGTCCTCAGGGTAGAAGATGGTGTCATTGACGTTCATCTGCAGAGCCTTGACGCTGGCCGTCAGATTGTGTGTCTGGTCAAAGTCTGAATCGCCCTCCATGTGCAGCACCATACTGGCACTGACTCTTTTCTTTGCCAAGCCGAGGGCATACATGTTTATGTGGTTCAGATCCAGATAGAAGTTAGATGCCTTAAGTTTTCGTTGCTTGATGCTTGTTTCTGCACAAGCCTGAAGGCACAACAAGTCATTGTTGCTGGTCATCTCTATCCTTCCTTCTCCGCTTTTCAGCTTGCCCTGTACCAAAATGCTATCCATATTCCAGCTGGCATATTTCAGGTGCTCAATGTCGGCTTTGGCCTCTAATCTTGTATGGGGTGAAAGAAGGTCGGTTCCTAAACCCTGAATGTTGGCATTAGCAGTTAGGTTATAGATGCTATCGTGGGGGAGGAAGTCGTGTATCTGCAGGTTGTTGATACGCATTTTAGCCTCATAGGCCATACGGTTCAGATCAATATTCCCTTTCATGTGTACGTTACCTCTTCCTTCCTGCATCAGGGCATCAGCTGTCAGTTTCTTGCTGTCCCTCAGTTTTGTGTCAGCATGTAGCGTCATAGGGGGGAGGTTGACGTCGTGTAGTCCCAAGTATTGTTTTACAAAGTTCAGGTTCATCGTCTTGACATCCCACACCATGTCAGCCGACAAATGGAGGGTGTCTGTCAGATGGGTGGCATTGCCGCTGGTTCGGATGTCTATCACGGTAGGCATGGTTATCCTGCTCTCCGCAATGTTCATGCTATCGATATTTCCGTATGCAGCAATATCCATTTCTATAGGTTGTTCCGGATAGCATCGCCTTAGATCGGCAGGAAGGTAATTGCCTGCCAATGCCAGGATATCCTGATGTCCTATGCAAGCTCTGATTGCTGCGGATAATTCTCTTCTGGGATGCGATGGCTGAGGTTTGAGTGCTCCCCATTGAATATCAGCATTTCCACTGGCAAAGGTGTGCATGGTAGCCAGTCTAAGGCCTTGTACCATTACACTGATGCTGTCCATTATTATGTTGGCTTGCAGTGTGTCTATGCTTATTCCGCATCTTTCCTTTAGCTGCAGTTGCTTTAGATTCATAGCCAGATAGTTCTCCTGCAGCTTATACGTGGTGTTTTCCAAATCTAAAGCCAGCTTATACAGGGCAATGTGTGAAGGGTCTAGGCCTGCTGTCTGATGAGGCTCGTAGGGTAGGTCGTAGTGCAGTGAATCTGCCTGTATCTTCAGTTTCTTAATCCGATAGACTCCCTTTTCCAGATCAATGTCTCCACCTTCCAATAGTGCTTCCTGCAGTCCTGTCTGCAGCAACATGCTGTCGTAAGGCATGTGCAATATAATACGGCTTTTCTTTATGGCAATTTTCTCGATGTCTAATCCCCATGTTACAGGAGCACTTTCTGTGGTATCTGCTACCGTGGTATCTTTTAGGGCAATATCCAGGTCGCACCCGTCTATGGTGGCTCCGTTCAGGGTAACCAGGTTGTGGCGCAGGTCTATATTGTCAGCTCTGAGATAAAAATCCTGCAGTTTTCCTTTCAGTTGTAACGTGGCAATAAGTTCCCTTGTGTCTACGTTGCCGTTTTGCAGGTTCACCGCCTCTACACCTACTTGCAGGAACAGAATGTGCCATAGGTTTAAATCTACTATAGCATCCTCTACGTTCAGAATGTCCTTCCCGTGGTCGTCTATGTGCAGTTGGTGTAAGTCCAGGTCCAAAAGGAAAGAAATAGTTGCCTTCTGTATGGTGATGTTCAGGCCGCTTTTTTCGCTGGCATATTCCGAGATTTCCCTAACCACCCAACGTTGCACGGGTGGAATATAAAAGGCCGACATCAGTAGAACTATCAATAGAACTGGTGTCAGAATAATAGCGCTGGCCCATTTTAGTGTACGTTTCATGAAGGGATACCTCTAAAATTTATACAAAGGTACGAATAAGTGAGAGAAATGCAAAAGAAAATAAAGTTTTCTTTTCATTTCCGAACCGAAAGAGCAGCGAAGGCCTCAAAAAATATTTTTGTGGCTGAGTCGTGTATGAGGAAGATGAAATCAGTGGAAGTACCTTCGAGTTTAAAAAAAAGAGTAGTATTTGATGATTCTTGTGCCCGAAAGGATACTAATCCAGACAAAAAACTCTCCATAAAGCATCTTGTGGAACGGGAGCCGTTATGCTGAGTTGCTCATGTGATACGGGATGCTCCAACTCCAGATGGCGGGCATGCAAACAGATGCTGCCGTCAGGATTACTTCGAGGGGCGCCATATTTCAGATCACCTTTTATTGGGCATCCCATCTTTGCCAATTGGCAGCGAATCTGGTGGTGACGGCCCGTATGCAGTTGTATTTCTAAAAGGAAATATCGATCGCTGGCAGCTACCAGTCGGTAATCCAATACAGCCTTCTTCGAATTGGGAACTTCACGGTCATAGGCTTTTGCTGTGTTGGTCTTCTCGTTGCGTGTCAGCCAGTGGGTCAGGGTTCCGTTCTCCTGTGGCGGTTTGTTGGCTACGATAGCCCAGTATGTTTTCTTTACCTTTTCGTGTTCGGCAAAGAGTTTATTCAGGCGGGGTAGGGCTTTGCTGGTCTTGGCAAAGAGTACCACGCCGGATACAGGCCTGTCCAGACGATGTACCACACCCAGGAAAACGTTCCCCGGCTTGTTGTACTTTTCCTTTAGGTAGACCTTAACAATATCAGAGAGGGGAGTGTCGCCGGTTTTGTCTCCCTGCACGATCTCCCCGCTCTGTTTGTTTACAACTATTATATGATTGTCTTCGTATAGAACTTTCATTACATATTCATGCCACCGTCAACCTGGATAACCTGACCGCTAACGTAGCTTGACAGGTCACTGGCCAGGTAAAGGGCAGTGTTGGCAATATCTTCAACCTGGCCGGCACGGCGCAGAGGAATCTTCTTGGCCCACTCTTCACGAACATCCTCGGGCAGGGCAGCTGTCATAGCTGTCTCTATGAAGCCCGGAGCGATAGCGTTGGCGCGGATTCCCTTGGGGCCCATCTCCTGGCCAATGCTCTTGGCCAATGCAATCAGACCAGCCTTTGATGCTGCGTAGTTAGCCTGTCCGGCATTGCCGTGAACACCTACTACACTGGCCATGTTGATGATAGAACCACCACGCTGGCGCATCATTACGGGGATACATGCGTGAATAAAGTTGAATGCACTCTTCAGGTTAACGTTGATGACAGCATCCCACTGCTGCTCAGTCATACGCAACATCAGACCATCCTTGGTGATGCCGGCGTTGTTAACCAGAATATCTATGGTACCGAAGTCTTCCTTAATTTTCTTTACAACTTCTTCTGTTTC
>Ga0265301_10003970_pt1 | contig 15198 bp, 12 predicted proteins | sample AusTroGonzalo_MG_2_FD_193488 | JGI IMG/M metagenome (GOLD analysis project Ga0265301, IMG submission 193488) | Bovine rumen microbial communities from tropical cattle in Woodstock, Queensland, Australia - Gonzalo_04 | ecosystem: Host-associated > Mammals > Digestive system > Stomach > Rumen ...
TGTCCGTAGCAGGGTGGATCAGCACCTGCATCAGCAAACCTTCCATGTAGGCGTGCCAGGCATCCTCGTCGGTCTGTTCCCAGCCGTGTACTATAAACCGTTCGCGGGCGCGCATCCGCGGGTCAACCGTCACGCGACGTATGGTCTGCCCCAGTTCCAGCAGGCCCTCGCCGGTCACGGTGCTCACCAGTACCGTGGGCACGCCGGTCTGCTCGCGGAAGGTCTCCAGGTCCAGACGGTGACCCGTCTTCAGCAGCAGGTCATACCTATTGATGGCTATCACCATCGGATGACCGTGCTCCATGAACGACGGCGTCATCTGCAGGCACTCGCGCAGACGCAGCGCGTCCACCACCTGCAGCACCACATCGGTGCGGACGGTCAGCGCGTCCATCTGCTCGTGCGACGAGCATTCCGCAAACGCCCATCCGTCGCTCACGGCGGACACAAGGTCGCCCTTGGCCGGACGCGACAGACGCTCTATCACTGCGCTCTTGCCGCTGCCGTCCAGCCCGACTACGGTTATATGTAATGGTTCTTTTGCCATAATCTTTTTCCTTTTTTTGCGGTTCTTCCCGTCCTTGGTTTCCGTGCCATCCGCACGCGCACCTCCCCCCTCTTAATCCGACTGCAAAGGTACAACTTTTTTTCCATACTTGCAATAGCCATTTGTTGGTATTTTTTTTGCTTTTGCTTGCGAAATATCAGCTGTGCGTGCAAGATTTTCAAGAGTTGAGTTGACAAATGTTCGCAAATGACTGCTATTTGATTAAAAATTTGCAAATATGAAAAATTTTTTGTATATTTGCAGTCGAATTCGGAAAAACACATCTCCAAACAGAGAAGAGAACGACATGCCAAGACGATTTATCATATTAGGTGGCGGAATGAGTGCCCGGACAGGCGAATACAGCAAAACGGAATATACCCGCCGTCTGCCCGGTCATCCCGAAAACATTGTGACCATCTGCAACAAGCCCAATTACAGCAAGGCTCGCAGGCGGCAAATGGCCAAACGTCCGCAAGTTCTGCGGTTTGTGGAGGTTAACAAAGAGGCACATGCCATCTTCCACGATCCGGCACAAAAGGCAGAATGGGAAGCACGTCATAAGCAATACCTGCGCGAGACCGACAAGAGCCGCGAGTACGTTTATGTGCGCCTGTGGGATTGGCTGCGGCACGTGCTGCTGCAGGAAAAAACAGCGGCAGCAAAAAGCGTTCAAAATTAATTTTCATAAGTATTTGATTTACAGGACTGAAACCTCATAAGGTTTATATGAGGTTCCAATGAGTGTTATATCAGGTATATAGAATGTCTCGGTGGGCTCTGTGTGCGGGCAGCGTTGAGGGTCGAGGATGAAGGGGCGGGAGCTTGGTTGGACATAGCTAAGATTCGGGGGAAAAAGGATGTTTTCAAAGGGCAAAAGCCGAAAACGGCTGAATTTCAGTCGGCTACGATTGGCTTTTTTCAAACACTAAATTTTGCATATTCGGGAAAAAAGCAGTAATTTTGCACCAGATTTCTAAACGCGGATTGTTATGAAAAAACTTGTCTTCACATTGATGCTTGCTGCAGCAGGCGGAGCATGGTCGGGAATGCAGGCAATATGCATGGCATCCTTTCCGTCACAAACCGGCGAAACAGAATATTTTTCCGGACGACTGATATGGGTCGCCATGCCATGCGAAGGAGGCGAGGATGTACCCTGTCCGACATGTATGACTGTGGCGCTGCAGACGGCTTCCGACCGTACGACATACTACCTGACAGGCCTGGATCAAGAGACGCAGGACTGGATAGAGAGCGAGGGAGATTCGGGATTTTGGTCCATAACCGTAGCCGGTATCCGGTTCACAAGCGGAAGTTACAAATATATCGAGGTTGACAGGATATGGAAGAGGTGCATGTCAGACATATCTACGTGCGATGATAAGATGAACGTCACCATCTGCGGAACACTGCGCCCTTATGTACTGACAGGTGATGAATACCAGTTCAACGAAATACCTGCCGGCAATGAAACGGTAGTGTTGGAAAGTGCCGATGGCACATATTTCCTGCATTGGGACAGTAAGGAGGACTTACAAATTCTACTCGATACGCTGCAAACTCCCTTGTCCGTTATGGTAAGTGGTCAATGGGATTGTTATGACCATCTCATTTGCATAATCGTTCACGGCATAACAATAGGCGACTGCCGTCCTGTCCGTATCATGTGTGACGAGTGGAACGTGCAGATGGCGTATGACATGGGACCGGATGACGTTAAGTATGAGACCGTCAGATACTCATTGGGAACAGACACAGTGATTGGCAACAAGCTCTACCAACAGCTGCTGAGAGGCGAATACTTCGACGGCGCAATACGCGAGGGTGACAACCGCAACATTTTCATTATTCCGCGCGGGAGCACGCATGAATACCTGCTTTACGAGTTCAATGTAAATGATCTCGGCAAGAATGTGAGCAACCTCTGGATTGGCGGGCAAGCAGACTGGTCACCGAACGGATATGAAGCCACGGTGAATATATTCAAAGCGGGTGATAACAGAAGACACTATAACGTAACCGTCAAAGTGGCTGAAGGCGTTACATTTACAGAACAATGGATAGAGGGCATCGGCTCGCTTGACGGACCGAACGGAAGCAGATGTCCGGCGATTATATGTGTGGGAGACATGGGGCAGGCACTCCTCTGTGCCTACAAGGATGGTGAGCAGGTATATTCATCCGACATTGCCGAGCGGTTCGGTTGCTGGTATGACAGCAGCGAGCAGCAGGCGGATACGGTGAAGATGTACGTGCAGGACGGGCCGGGTTCGTCAACGGTGGATCCTGTTGATCCGAACCAGATACTGGTGACTATCCAAGACGGTCAGCTGGTCATCCGCGAGTATCTGGACGTTGATCTGACGTTCACGCTGGAGCGGATAGGGGCACTCCATGCACCGGCACGCAACGGCGCGTCGCAGTCCGACACGTTCCATGAGTCGGTGACCATCCCTCTGACCGAGAGCGGCGTTTACCAACTCACCCTCACCCACCCCGACTGGGGCTACAGCATCGTAGGGACGTTCGAATATACGATAACGGGCGTGCATGACACTACCACACCGCCTGCCGCGCAGAAGATCATTCATGACGGACGGCAGCTGATCAGGCAGGGCGGCAGGACATTCACCCTGACAGGTGTGGAGGTGAGATAAGTCAGATCATTAATGACAGAAATCCGTATAATTATGAAAACGAGTCGTACTATATTGCTGCTGGTGGTAATAGCCATGGTGGCAAGTTGCAAGCCGAATGTGCCTGAACTGAACGAAAGCAACAGCAAGATGCTAATCGGAATGTGGCAGGTGACGAAAGAAACAGTGACCAACGGTGACGGCTTCGGCAGTGTGTTCACACGCGAAGCAGACAAAAGTGACTTGACCCTCTATGAGTTTAGGGATAATCAGTTTGTCCGCAAATTGAAGGGGAGTCAAACATCTTCTTCTAACAACTATCTCATAGGTCTCACTCCACCTGTCTATGAGTACACTTTGCAGGCGCAAGACGATGGAACGTGGCGGTTGGCTGTTGTTGGATTGTTTGACAAACAGCGTAATTTGGAGGGAGGATGTTCGCCGATCACCATCCACAAGCTGACAAAGAATAACATGGAGTGGCAGTATGAATCCTACGGCGGCGACGAAGGTCCGGTTGTTTACTACCAATACCTGACGCGGGTTAATAGCACTCTGCCTGACTGAAACAATAAAAGAAATCTGTTATGAAAGCAAGAAATATAATTATTCTCGCAGCGCTGGCCGGTTTGGGCTGCATGTCTGCCGCATTGCCTGCGCAGGCGGAACAACCTGTGAATATTCCGCTATATTTAGTCGGGCTAAATAATGAAGAGATTGTTAGCGCCAAGTGGCTGACTGCAGACAGTCCCGGTTCTTCAACCGTTGATCCCATTGACCCGAACCAGATACGCGCAGAGCTATGCGACAATATTCTGACTATACATGAGAACATCCCCGGTGTAATAGTCCTGACGGTCATCAACCAAAACAATGGCCAACGAATCGTCTTCGCCGAGATAGTTGACGACACCACATCCGTCACACTGGAGGAGATGGCCACATATCTGATTTTCATTGATATTCAGGACGGAGAAGCACTCACGGGAAAGTTCAGTTATCCCTACAATGCAGGTGAAAAACAAATGCTGAACGGACAACTATATATCCGTTCCGAAAACGGAGTATATACACTCCAGGGGACAAAATTATAATAAACCAAATCATTCATTATGAAAGCAACAACGATTATTTCTATAGTATTGGCGGCAGCAATTTTTGCCGCCTGCAATACGAACACCCCAGAAGGACTGCCTGAGCAACCGCAGAAGATCAACTATCCGACGGAAAAACAGGAAGCAGTAACCAATGATTTTACTCTGGTGAAGGCATGCATCGGAAAGTCCGACGCGGAGATCGCCGCCCTGCTGAAGAAGCATGGTTTTCGTATCGGAAATGACGACAAGTACCAGAAAACCGAAGGCGGCGTAACGAAGATCATGGATGTCTGTTCAGCGGAAAACGTCTGCATGACCGTGCGCAGCAGCGATTTCAGTGCGCAGAAAACCGTGTTCGGGCAATGGGTAAACCAGATGCGTCAGTCGGCAGCCTATACGAATCTGGTCAGATCGACCTATTCGTTCAGCTCGGGTTGGGGTAACGGGCGTCAGTCATGCAGTACGCCTGAGGAACTACTGGCACTTGTTGAACCTGTCAGTACGCCCGAGGGTGGCATGAGTGCGTCTGTTAACGGCAATGACTGTTTTGCCAACCAGTACGAGCTGATTCTTTACCCCAGACTTAGCGCTGTGTACCTGCAAATCTATAATATGCGTGTGGGCGAGCCGTCTGATGATTTTACTAAAACAGACCTCAAGGACGAAGACCTGCACAAGCATATTCTGATTTCGAAGGTTGACTATCTGACTTTCCGGCACAAAGGCTTTTATGCAATGGATGTCAGCGGAAAAATTGACAGCGGAACTGATATTCCTTTCCTTACAAAATATCGTTCGCCCGGAGACTTCGGGAGCATCACATTGTTCTATCAGGACGAAAGCAATCTGTTACTTGACGGCACAATCATTTGGAGCGGATGCGGTACACTGTCATTCCCTGCTTCCTTCCGCGCCGGTCTTCCGCTACAAAGCGGTCTTACTTACCCCGGACAGGAACGATTAGCGTTTATCGGCGATGACGGCAAGTATACAACCGTAAACGACGAACGGGATTTGCAGCATATATGGGAATGCGTCTCCAGGCAAAAGGAGTTCCAGTATTATTATACCAACTCCTCCAAGAAAGCAGCTGTTTACCTCTATACTCCGAGCGTGGGTATGATGGACCCGAATGTGGCATGTTATTTCGTCTTTACCGAACAATAAACAATAGTATCATTATGAAAATAAAAATCCATTCCATCATGCTTATGGTGGCAGTTGCCGCAACGATGTGCATATTCAATTCCTGCAATCCTGATGTACAATTGGGAGTGGACGAAGACGCCCCGAAGATAGCGGAGCACGTGCTGGGTATGCCCACCGGACAAGCCGCGAAATATCTGGAGCAACGCGGCTTCATTGAAGGCATCCGACCTACAGCAGCCAATGTGTACAACCCGAGCCGTTTTTTCTCCAAAGACCCTGCCTTGTCCGAATATTCGGAAGAAGCCGCCATTGTCCTGACGATTGCCCCCAACGGCACGGACACCGTTCACTCAGTGGCTGTCCGTCAGTGGGTGAGTGTGCAATATGAAAAGAAGGTACGTGAACTGTACCGGAAATGGTCACATTACACCGCAGAGGTCACGCTGCCTGATGTTGAAATGTGGAGTGGCAGCCTTGAAGATCCCAATTCCATCAATACGCCGCATAGGTACGTATATTATTACGATGGCACAACTGCCAGACATAACAAACAAGTGCTGGAAGAGGCGTACCGGCAGGGCGAGATATCCAAGGAACAATATGACCAACAGATGGCATCTTATACGCGCAACCGAGAGCAGTTCTGGTCGGACTACAAAAGCAAAGTGTTTAACGTGAGTGAGAACTATCGCAACGATGGCAGAGAGTTCCCGAAAAAAGAAATCCAGTTGAGTTTTGTGTTGGCGGAAAATATTCGAGAGACTCATCCGCCTATCGATTATTATACACTATACTATTATACGGCGGACTACGTAACGAGTGTAATATTCTGTGAATAAGTAATGAGCGTCAAACGGTACATGTTGGTTTCTGCAGCCCTGTGGGCAATGATGTGCTTGTCCTGCTCGCGACCGGCGGACGAGCAGGTGCAGGCGTGGTACGAGCAGGGCAAGGCGTTGCGCGAACAGGGTGAGCCCGCCGAGGCGATGGCGGTGTTCCTGCAGGCTGCGCACAGCGGCACGAATGATGAGATGCTGCTGGGACGCGTCTATTCGAACATGGCGAACATCTGCCGGCAGGCGAACGAGCATCAGACGGCGTATGAGGTCTATGGCGCTTCCGCGGAGCACTTTGCGGCGGCAGGCGATACGCTCGCATACGCATACGCGTTGAATAATGTGGCATGGGAGCAGGCTGTCATGGGGAGCAAGGACAGTGCGCTTGTATTAGTGGATAGTGCGGTGCGCGTCTATCCACGTCCGCCGCTGACGGACAAGGTGACAGAGACAAAGGCCGCAGCATGTTTCTTCACGCAGGACTATGACTCCGTCCTCTATTACACCACGCCTCCGGCGAACGACTATCTGCTTATGCTTCGGGCACAAGCGTACTCCTATCTCGGGCAGGACGATTCGGCAAGCTGCTATGCGCGGGAGCTGCTGCCACGAATAACTAATCCATGTTATCTGGATGACATCTATTATATCCTGACGCACAACGACACCTCAGCAGATATGGAGGATATACGCCGATTGTCATCCGAGCGCGCCGACGTGCAGAAAACCATCGAACAGCTTCACGGCAAGCTGATGCAGGCGGTGCAACTGCTGACGGACAACAGGTCTATGCCACGAGGCGGATGGGCAAGGACGCTTGCCTTCGGTATGATGGGTCTGCTCTGTCTGGCAGTGGCGATAACGGGAATCGTCGTCATCCGCGAACGGCACAGGCTGCTGCAGGTACAGGAGAGGCAGGAACATGCGCGGCAGGAGGAACTGGCACGGAGCGTTAGGCTGCTACGCGAGACAAATGACCTGAAGCATGAACTGGCATGGAACGACTACAGCGCGTTCTTCCGCCAGACGGACAAGCTCTTCCACGGTCTGGCGACCACCCTGGAGCAGCAGGGACTCGGCGAGCAGGACATACGTATCTGCGTGCTGGTGCTCATCGGGATGCCGCACAAACAGATAGCCGGGATGCTGCCCTGCTCGCAGAAGAGCATCGGCAAACTGAAGGACGTCACCGCGCGCAAGCTCGGCGTCGCCGGCGGACAACTGCACAGGAAACTGGAGTGCATCGTGTGCGAGTGGTGAGAGGTTACTGCTATTTAGCTGTCAGGGGAGTGATTATCCCAAAATCCTTCCATTGTTCAGCCTGCTTGTATGCAGCGATACTGGTAGCCGGTACAAAGAGCTGTATGGTCGAATTCGTGCTCCCTTTCGCAAAGAACACCCCGTTCACCCGTTCACCATCATCAAAGGTTAATACGCCCATGTCAGGCGGTGTAAGAGCGTAACATGTCACCGATGTCAGGTCATCGCAATCGTCAAAGGCCATGCCTTCTATAAGCGTCACTTTGGCCGGGATAGTCAACGAGCGCAATCCGGAACACCCCATGAACGACTGACAGCCTATACTAACGGTACTACTGGGGATATGCACTTCCTCCAGAGCCCCCATCGCAAGGCACAGCCAGGCAGGAATATGCTCTACTTTCTCACCAAAAACAAACGAGGTAATCTGGTCACAATCATCGCTGAACGGTGCAGCATCGTAGGCACTGAAGTCCGCGCAGTGACGTGCATTCCACACAATGGATGTGAGACTTGAGCAATTGCTGAACGCATAACCGTCCATCCGCTCCACACCCTCGGGGATAATCACCGACGTTAAGTTTACACAGCTATTGAATGCATACCAACCGATATGTGTCACACTCGCCGGGATATCTATCCTTTCCAGACTCCCGCAGTTGTCAAACGCTCCGGCACCGATATACGTCACACCTTCCGGTATGCTGTAACTACCCGATTTTCCGGCAGGGCAAGCCACCAGCGTCCGGCGATCCTTGCTCATCACCACGCCGTCAACAGAGCAATATGCCGTATTGTCATCCATAACATCTATCGATTGCAACCCATGACAGCCGCCAAATGCTGCATTATCTATACTTTCCACACTTGATGGCACACTCACTTGTGTCAAGTAATTGCAGAAACCGAATGCGTACCACCCAATACTCTTAACGCCCTCAGACAAGACGAGCGTGCTGATATTGGCATCAAAACACAGCATCGCTGGAATATACTCCACCTGACTGCCAATAACAAACGAATCGGTGACCTGCGTAAACGGAAGATGATTCTCATCGGGCATATCCGCACAATGACGTGCATTCCAAATCACGGTGCGCAGGTGCGGACCGAAAGCCGCGCTATCAATTCCAGTCACACTTTCAGGAATCGTCACACGGTGAATATCAGCATGCAAGAGCGCCTGACTGCCGATGCGTTCCACGCCCTCGGGAATAATCAGGTTATCCGGCACACCTGGAAAACCGGCTAACAGAACTCTTTTCGTCGAATCCTGATAGACCAGATTGTCCTCAACATATCCGTTCACGCTTAGTGCATCAACATTCAACTCATCGGCATTACCGTGATAGATGATATTCGGCACACCGACAAAAGCATCGTACGCCCAATCGTTATAGGTTGCCCGGACATCGCAGCTCAATGAATGGCAACCACTGAACGCTTCCTCGCCTATATATGCAACATTTTCAGGGATTACTACGGATGTAAGTTTATCCAGATTATAGCACAGCTTGTCAGGGATTGTCTCCACGTTCGTGCCGATCTGTAGCGTTGTTACTGATGGCGGAAGCACACCGATATGCGACCCTGCCACGCCACATTGTTTGGCATTCCAAACCACCGAGGTCATCGCCTCAGACTGGTTCAATGCGTTCAGCTCGATATCCGTCACGCCTTCGGGTATCACCAACGAAGACAAGCGGCTTCCGCAAAACGCCTCCTCAATAATATTCTTCACACTGTTGGGTACAACATAGGCTTGGGTTCGTCCGCTCGGAAAAGCCACCAGCGTCCGCCGGTCTTTGCTCATCAACACACCGTCATCAGTACAGTAGTTAGAGTTACCGGCAGCAACCTTGAACTTAACCAGATTGCTGCATTTGCCGAAGGCTTTAGGTACAATATATCTCACGGTAGCCGGTATGCTCACCGAAACAAGTTCCTTGCACCCATAGAATGCCTGACTGATTGTGGTAACCTTGTATTTGTTGCCTTTATATGTCACAGAACCGGGGATAACCACTTTTGTCGGTTTAACAGATGTGACCGGAGCATCCTCTTCATTATCGTCCGAATCATCCTCTTGTGCCCACCCTGCGACGGATGCTGTATATTGATCATCATACAGATAGTAAGACAACTCGCCGATAGGCACTTTTTGTGGTGGCACATCGTAATCCGCCTCATCCGCCTCATCATCCCAATCATCCTCATATTCTTCATCTTCATAGGAGTCGTATTTCCATATATCTTCACACTTGCTCTTCTGCAGATGCTCGCTGTAAGTGCGTCCTTTTATTTCGCCACCATAGATTTTGCTTGCATTCTTCAAAAACAGCCTCTCCAGCTTGTAGCGATACGGCGACTTATCGTAATCACCGATGGCTTTCCAATATAAGCCCGCATAACCCATCCGCTCATGCTCGAGTTGCCTGACGGTCTTCTTGTCCTTAGCGGCAACGGCAATCATCAGCAGTTCGAAATAATCGGGCGAGTAATACTGCAGACCATCATCATCAACATATCCCCCCCCATCTAAATCATACGCTTGTTGCTGTAACATGACAGCCTGCCCGGCATTGCCATTGAGCAGTTCGCCCTCGGCCTGTAGAGTAAGCACATCGGCCTCCATATATAAGTAACTTCGCTCATATATCTGTTGCAGATATGCTTTTACGTCAGGCGTATATCCCTCTGCTGACATGCGGCACATGGCAATCAGCAGGTGCTTTCGCGTGACATCTACGGAATCGGATATAGGATATGCCTTCATCATCTTAATGGAATATGCGTGTGAAGTATCCAGCCAGTGATACGGATCAGTCTTGCCGTCATACTCGTACATGTAGGTACTGGCTTTCCACTGCAGACCGGCTATCAAGTCGAAGATATCATCATCCGAATACCTGATATCACCCACGCGATTACACAGACGTACATGCGCATAAAGAAAATCAATGTAAGCAGAATAATCATCGCGTGAATATGACCTGAAAGAAGATACATCGTATTCATCTTCATCATCGCTGAAGTACGAGGTGAATTTATTCGGATCAATTACCAGGCAACTGCTGATTTTTGACGGACATGCCATATAGGTACGGCATATATTGTCGTACTCTTGAGGTGTCATATCCTTCCAGTACAACAGGTCATTCCACACGAAAGCCAGTTCATTAAGCGCGTATCGTACATTTTTATTTAAACTGCACTTATAGCCTTCGCGTTCTTCTTTAGGACAAATCTCGGTGACCAGTTTGTTTTTAAACAGTTCCCGTAAGGTTGTTATATACTCCTGATCCGTCGGACGGCTGTGTTGATGATAATACTCAATCCGTTCAGAGAGTTGTTTAATATGTTGTGTTTCAGCAGTGGGAGCTACAGCCTGCTTGCCATACACAGTTAGTCCTGCGCTGCCGACAAGCAACAACAGGGATAATACGTAGAAGCGTTTCATAGGTTGTTATTATTTGGTTATCACTGTTTGGGCTGGATGTTCATGTCTTTCCAAAAAGGTGCTGCCTTGTAGGCTTGGAAGCTGTCTGCAGAGACATAAACAACGGCTGTCGGGGAAATGTTCATGAATGTATCCTCGTCAATCTGTGGCGGGACGGCGGCCTGTGAATAAATGATTGCGAGCGAGTGGCAATCGGCAAAAGCCGCGCTTTCTATATTTTTCACACTACTCGGTATAACAAGGGACAACAGGCTTTCACAGTTACGGAACGCATATTGTCCGATGCGTGCAACACGCTGGCCAATAATGGCTGTATGCAGACTATAACAGTAGCCGAATGCGAATGGTTCGATGTATGTCACCGTGTTGGGAATTGCAACGGATTGCAAATTGACACATGCCCAGAAAGTTTCATGAGTGATTACTTGCACACCATTGGGGATGGTTATTTCTGTCAGACCGCGACACTCAGCAAATGCAGCAAAGCCAATGGAGGTCACGCTATTGGGTATGGACACATACTGCAGTTTGAAACACTTGGCAAAGGCAATATCATCAATGCCTGTCACCCTATACAGAACTCCTCCGTACTGAACTGATTCGGGGATGATCACAGAACCCTCATAGACATCAATCATACCATCGGGAGTTTGAATAAGCGCACCATTGTCAGTCATAAGAGCATCACCAAGCATAGTAACGGTTGCAGTTTGAGTCTTCTGGTCGAAGATGTACCAGACTCCGTCGATTTTGATTTCCGATGCATAAACGGACACCGAACAAACCAATGCAGAAATTAAAACAAGAAAATACTTTTTCATACGTCTGTACCCTGATTCGTGTCGGGCTCCAACTTTAAGGGTTGTAAACTTATGGGGCTAAAAATAACTCTTCCGTATGCAAAGATAATACAAAACAACGAAATATGCAAATATATAGTGCATTTTTTTTTGTATATCCCGCAAAATTTGCAAATGTCGATTTTTTTTTGTACTTTTGCAGTCGGATTCATAAATCAGTACAGCCATGAAAAAAGTGTGTTTATTTCTTGCTTTGTGCATTGCAGGCGTTATGCAGGCTCAGACGGCTTCATCGGTCGTGGTGAAGAAAGGCAACATGTTCTACTGCGGAGAGCAGCAGATGAATAGGGCGGCATACAAGCAGTTCTTGGAAACAGAATGTCCGCAAGCCTATCAGCAGTACCACCAGGGCGAGCAATGTATGATAGCAGGCTTGTCGCTGTTAGGAGGAGGAGCGGTTGGAGCGTTCGCAGGTTTTGCCACCTTTATAAGCCAAAGCAACTTTGGTGGACTTCCTCCGGAGCAGTACCACGGAAATGCAGCTCTTGGGCTAACAGGATTCTGCTTCTCCGTGCTTAGCGGGGCCGGCTTTCTGTGTAGCATCCCTTTGCTGTCCGTCGGATATGTGCGCATGGACAACAGCAGTGTCAAGACCTACAATGAGCAATGCGCCAAGCAGAACGTTGAACTGGCGTTCGGCGTAACAGGCAACGGCGTGGGGATGACGATACGATTCTAAATGGCTCAATTGTTCACAAATCAAATATATCAGGAAGTCAGCCATGAAAAAAGTTTTGTTATTTATTGCATTGTGCGCTGCAACTATATTGCAGGCGCAGACGATGAACGTGGAGCAGCAGTCTGTTGCGGCAGGCGAGTTGTCCCATCGTCTGGCCGTATGGGCGCAAGGCGGTATGAGCACGCGTCTTGAACTGATCGGACAGTTGAGCGATAGCGGCTATACCCCGTCCGGCTGCGGAGCGATAGGCATCGGCTATCAGTTGGGGCGCGGCAAGTTCCTGCTGACGACTGGTCTGGAGTTCCTGAACCTCAATTACACGTATTCAAGGATCGATCCATCGCCGAAACAACACTACCGCCCCTGCCACTTAGGCTACCTGCAGATACCTGTCTTGCTTGGCATGGAACTACCCGACTGGTACTGGCAGATCGGCGGCAAACTGAGTTATGCGGTCATGCAGGTAGGTAACGAAACGGTTACTCCCTTCCGCATCGCGCCCGCCGGCGAGATAGGCATGACCTTTGACCGCTGGTCGCGTCCAAGCCCTGTGGGCTACAAACTGGCGTTCTTCGCCGAGTGCGGGTTGTTAGGCGAAAAAGACTCTTATACACCACGATGGATCAAAGAGGACTTTAGCATCGGACTGAAGTTCACTGTCGCATATGAGTTCCGGAAATAACTTTCCCCGGCTGCGGGAGTATATTCCTTATTACCGGAGGAATCTGGCCGTGGCTTTTCCGGTCATGCTGACCCAGCTGGGTGCGGCACTGGTCGGACTGATTGACACGGTCATGGTCGGGCACTACAGCACGACGGCTCTGGCGGCGGTGAGCTTTGCCAACGGCGTGTTCTTCACGGTGATGGTGTTCGCCATGGGCGCGGTGATGGCCGTGACGCCGCTGGTGGGTCAGGCCTACGTCCGGCACGACGACCGGCGCGTGGCGTCGCTGCTGCTGAACGGACTGTGGTTCACGCTGCTGACAGGCGGCGTGACATGCGTGCTGCTGGGCAGCTGCGTGCCCCTGACCGGGATGATGGGTCAGGATCCGGAGGTGGTGGAGGCCGCCCGTCCGTACCTGATCATGCGCATTGCGGGTCTGCTGCCGTTCTTGCTGTTCTGCCTGCTCAAGCAGTTCATGGAGGGCCTGGGCAACACCGTGCTGGCGATGGTGGTGACCCTGGGCGTGAATGTGCTGAACATCGTGCTGAACTGGGTGCTGATCTTCGGCCACTGGGGTGCACCGGCTATGGGTGCGGCGGGTGCCGGGCTGGCAAGCATGACGGCGTGGATCCTGCAGCCGGTAGTGTTCATGGCGGTCATCCTCCGCCGGAAGGAGATACAGGCCTACCTGTCCCTGATCAAGCACCCCGGCGCAGCCATAGCCGACCGCGGCACCATACGCGAACTGATGCACGTAGGCACCCCGATAGGCGTTCAGACGACCATGGAGACGGTGCTGTTCACCTTGTCGTTCATCATGGTAGGCTGGCTGAGTAAGGAGGCGCTGGCGGCGCACCAGATAACCAACCAGGTGGCGGACTTTACCTTCATGATATCTCTGGGCGTGAGCTCGGCCACCACGATACGCGTGTCGCACCAGTACGGCCGGGGTGACCGTCACGCCACACGCATGGCCGCCAACGCCAGCGTACACCTTATACTGATGCTGAACACCATTGGCGCTGCGGTGATGATAGGCCTGAGGCACTATATACCCTACCTGTTCACCAACGACGAAGAGGTGATCGGCCTCGCCTCGCAGCTGCTCGTGTTCGCAGGTATGCTGCAGTACGCCGACGGTCTGCAGTGCGTGGGCGCAGGTATGCTGCGCGGCGTGACGGACGTACGCGTGCCGATGGTGATCACCCTTGTCACCTACGTTGTGATAGCCCTGCCGCTGGGCTACCTGCTGATGTTCACCGCCGGGCTGGGAGCGGCAGGGATGTGGATCAGTTTCGTAGTGGCACTGACCATCGCCGCCGTCGCATTCCATGTGCGTTTCCGATGGCTGTTCCGCAGCAAGTAAAAAAAATTATAAAAAAGTGCCGCAAAATTTGCAAATATCAAAAATTTTTCGTATTTTTGTGGGCTTATTCCGAAGAAGGCAACTAACAATATTAACTAACCATATTTACAACACATGATTTACTCGAAAGAAGTACAAGAAATGTGCGTAGTAGCCAAAGGTCCGAAGCACGGACCTGCTCCCATCCCCGAAGAGGGCAAGTGGGTTAAGGCAACCGAGATCAAGGACATCTCGGGTATGACGCACGGTATCGGCTGGTGCGCACCCCAACAGGGCACATGCAAGCTCAGTCTGAACGTTAAGAACGGCGTTATCGAAGAGGCGCTGGTGGAAACAATCGGTTGCTCGGGCATGACTCATTCGGCTGCTATGGCTGCTGAGATCCTGCCGGGCAAGACTATCCTCGAGGCGCTGAACACCGACCTCGTATGCGACGCTATCAACACCGCCATGCGCGAGCTGTTCCTTCAGATCGTTTACGGCCGTACGCAGAGTGCCTTCAGCGAGGGCGGTCTGACCATCGGTGCCGGTCTGGAAGACCTGGGCAAGGGCCTGGTATCGCAGTGCGGTACACTCTACTCGACGAAAGCCAAGGGCGTTCGTTACCTGCAGCTCACCGAAGGCTACATCACCAAGGAGTT
>Ga0265301_10003973_pt1 | contig 15186 bp, 12 predicted proteins | sample AusTroGonzalo_MG_2_FD_193488 | JGI IMG/M metagenome (GOLD analysis project Ga0265301, IMG submission 193488) | Bovine rumen microbial communities from tropical cattle in Woodstock, Queensland, Australia - Gonzalo_04 | ecosystem: Host-associated > Mammals > Digestive system > Stomach > Rumen ...
GTGGGAATTTGCTGATGGAGCTTCAAGGGCGTGTTGATGGTCTTGCCGCTGGCAGGTTTGCAGACATAGGCTTGCTGTCCGTCCTTGTTCTTGGCTGTCTTGTTCATGCTGCGCTGTAAGGTCATCCCTGCAGGCGACTCCAGCCAACCTGTAGGCGGCTGCGTGTTCTTCGTGAAGCTCTCCTCGAAGGAGGGATTTGTCAGGACGCGGCTTGTGATATCGACTGCCACAGAGTTCCTCTCCTCCTCGGGGGAGGGGTCAGGGGAGGGGGTATCGATGTTGAGGCCGTTCTCCAGTTGCGCAATGCAACGGGACGCATCCACGTCCTGCACACAGCAGTCGTGCTCATCGATGGCTTGGATGGCAGCCAGAGCCGTCGTCTCGCCCAAGACCATATAGACAGGCTCCATGCGGATGCTGCCGTAAGCGATGTGCGAGGCGGACAGGCAGACAGGCACGATGACGTTCTTTGCCTCGCTCTCCTTGGGCGTTACGGCACGATAGGAGATGTTGTACGGGCCTTTCGTCAAGTGCCTCTGCACGTCGCCCTCATTCTTCACCATTCCGTTCACAACATATCGGCCGCAGTTGTGCGAGTCCATCGTGTAGGCGCCCCAGGCAATCGGGTCGTTGGCCTCCTTGTTCTTGAGGCAATAGTCCTCGGTCATCACCATTCGGCCAATCATCCTTCGTGCCTCGCGGATGTAGAGCTGCGGCGTGAAGTTCTCGTTGTCCTCGTACTCGTCGAGCGGATAGCCCCACAGGTTGAACTCGTCGCGAATGCTTTTCGGCACGCGCTCGTCGGTCCAAAGGATATAAAGGAGGCCCTTGGTGTAGTCCTCGTGAAGCTTGGCGATGGAGTCGCGCTGCTCGTAGGTTGCCTCGGGATAGTCCCAGCTGTAGCCAATCATATCGGTTGAGAACGCGCCATTGTTGTTGTTGTCCGTCTTGTAGGCATTCCAAGAGTTCGGGCCTGACGAGTCCTTCATGTACGTCCATTTGAGGCAGTCGCCGTAGCCGCTCCAGCCTTTCTTCTCCATCCAACGGAACAGCAATTCGTACTTCGACGGGTCGTAGTTGTCGGGAACCTTTGAAGGAATGGCGCGGAAGGGCTTTGTCTTGGTCAATGTCAAACGGTAATTGTAGGCTTGGATGTGGTTGTCGCCCGTGCCGTTGGCAGGCATTGGGTCGCTCATGATGCCCCAGAGCAAGCCGCTCGACGGGTCGCCAGGGATGACGTAGGGGTCAACGCCGTCGCAGAACTGATGCTTATTCAGGCATTGCGCCCCGTTCTCAGGCTCGTTGTACTTGTTCTTGCTTTCTCGCCCAACAGTATAGGTGATGCCTGCCCTCGCCATAAGGTCGCCCTCGTAGCTGCAATCTATGAAAATGCGGGCGCGGACAGTCCTAACCCCCTCCCCTTTGGGGAGGACTGGGGAGAGGCTTATACTCTTCACCTCGTTCCCCTCCTTCTCTGCACTTACGATGCGCCACTCGTACCAGATGTCTGTCGTGTCCTTTAGCCCGGCCTCATCAAGGAAGCCTCTGAAAGTGGCGAGTGCGACCTTCGGCTCGAAGTAGAACGTCGGCGAGGCCATCCCATAGTGCTGACCGATGCGGCGGTAGAACTCGCGGGCAAAACCTTTGATGATGCGCCTGTGGCTTGTGCTGTCGCCAATATCCGTCCAGCCCAAGCCGCCCGCCGTCATTCCGCCAATGCGTTTCGTAGGCGAGACGAGCAACACCGACTTTCCTTTGAGCTTGGCGGTATAGGCCGCCATAATGCCCGCCGGCGTACTGCCATACACGCAGATGTCATAAACCGTTCCCTCGTTGGGAATTGTCTCTTCCGGCCTTGCCTGAATGCTCATTGCCAGCAGCATCATTGCTGCCGCAAGCAAAAGTGTAAGTGAATAGTGTTTCATAACCAAACATATTTATTGAATTATTCTGTACAAATCCTTGTCCTTTGGCTGCTGGAGCTGCTGGCGCCTTTCCGACGGCGGGCAGCCGCAGTCGCGCATGTAGGCGAAGTAGAAGTTGGTGCGCGTGCCGTAGCCGCACAGCCGCGCGATGTCGGCCACGGGCAGCGACGTGTAGCGCAGCATCTCGTCGGCCATGCGTCTCTGGTAAGCATAGCGGAAGTCCACGCCGCGCATCCCCGTGAGCAGGAACACAATCGCGTCGATGTCGCCCACGCGGGCGCCGTGGCGCTTGCAGAAGACCTTCACGTCGGAGCCTCCGCCGGACAGGAAGCGCACGAAGTCATCCATCACGCGGATGCCCGTCGGGTTCAGGTTCCGCTCCAACGGGACGTACTGCATCTCTCCGTCCTCGCTGAAGCGGCGGCGGTGCGTGAACGGCGTGATGTAGAGGTCGTCGAACTTGAACTGCGGTTCGCTCTTCAGCTCGCGCGAGTTCAAACTCTGCCTGCGGCCCCCTCTGTAGTCGCCGTACCATCTGTCTTTCACTCTGTAAGCCATGTCTTTCTTCGTATTTAATCCTTCATTACTTCCGAATGTTTACCATGTTCGTGAGTGGTAAACGTCCCGACCTTGAAATATTATCCGCTCACGCACATGGTAAACCTACCAGTCTTTCGCAGTTATCCATGTACGCATTTGGTAAACATCCAGCTCTTGGGACGATAACCATGTGCGTAAGTGGTAAACATCCGCATCTGCGGCAACCATGTCTCTCTTTTCGTTTGCCATATCATCATGTTTTACTAATTTTAATGCTTTCGTAGTCTGTTTCTCTCGGCTCTGTTCCTTTCCTCTAAAGAAATATACTGAAGCCTTTCAAGTTCTCTTTCTTCAAAGAATTGTCGATAATATAAAGATTTTGGCAAATTGAGTAGTGACTCCTTTAATTGTTGCTCATTTTCATCCGCAAATGCGATTTGATTACAAAAGTTTTCCCATAAACCATTCTTTATATTTTGATAATATGAATGAAGCATTTCTGGAGTAAACATCCTTTGTTTTCTCCAGTTAACACTAATCCCTTTATTTCTCAGTCTTTGAAGATTGATCTCAAAATCTTCTTGATTTGTGTATAGATTTTTAGCAAATGAAAGCCCTGTTACTTCGTTTGATTTAAGAATTTCTTGGGCATAAGGCTGTACATCGTCTTTAGGAAACAATCTTTTACCTTCATTCATTAATTGAAAAACTTTCTTAGAACATTCTGCATCATGTTTGAAATAATATTTACTAACCATTTGCTCTAATGGCATACGTGTTCCTCCTTCCTGATAGAAAAAACCTTTTTGAGCACTGGTTCTTGGATAAACCTGTAAACCAATACTTCTAAAACCCAAACCCACGAAAGAAGCTGTTGGAATGATGCTATGAACATAAATTACACCATATGGGTACTCTTTTATATCTACAATAGGCTCATAAGTGTCATTACCTTTATTTTTTGTGCATGCGAAAAAGGCAGCGACAGAAATGTCAGAAGTAAAATCCACCAATCCAGTATTAAAATCATAATGTTGAGCTAAACCATAATAATTCATTTCAAAGAAAAAGGGTTCTCGTCCAGGCTCTAAATGGATTCCTCTTTCAAACATCATAAATAGCGGGTGCGACCTTAGCAAGCAAATAAAATCACCACATTTGAGATTACTAATCAAATGATTATCCAAATCGCCTCTTGAGAAAGAAGAGAGAATCTTGTCATAAGCTTTGTTTTGGCCGCGAAACAAAAAACGATGTTCACGAAGATTGGGCTTAAATGCATATCTTCTACTGTCTAAACGATTGACAATAAACTTGTCATTGTCTTCGTCATTGATATAAACCCTGTCGCTATTCCACAAATGATAACCCACATCATGAATTGGCTTAAAATCACCAATTGTGAATCCTGACCAACCATTAGTTGAACACATCAACTCATATTCATGTGCTTTTATAAAATCAACGAGTTGAAATATATTTGGGAGTTTTGAAATTTCTATAGGGGACATACTTCGAAAAACATAACGGCATTATTATTTCACGAACTTATCAAAATCGCCTGTCTCTTTGTTAAATGTTTGTATTAGTGTGAACTGATAATTATTGCTTTTGCCATATCATTAGGTTTCGTTTGTAAAGACACCGTATTGAATTGTTGTTTCAGGTTTCACGATTATCTCTTGACGTGGACGGGGCGAACGGTTAGACCAATGTAGCGGTCGCTATAGCTTGTACCAGCACTGATGTAACTTGGGTCAAAGTACAAGCCATATGCTTCGTCACTATGTCCAGAGTAGAGCGAACGTGACCAATAGCCTCCGAAGTTGTTTTCACTGTTGAAATTTGTTTCAATGTGACTTCCCGAAGCGGATAGGAATATGCTATTCCCGTTGCTTTTGCTCGTTATCATTCTCCCATTAACACCATTCAATGTAGTCCACTCTGTAATGGTATAGTTGCTGTTGATTAGTTCTCGACACTGTGTCAGACTTGGTGTCTGCCAATTGCTACCCCAATTCGCAGAAGCCGCATCATCCTCTGGCAATAACTCCGTTAGGCCGTCTTTGAAGTTGTTATAACCATAGGTTGTGCAATACTTCGTCAACATGTAATAATCGCCCTTGCAATGCTTATAGGTGCTCCATTTGTAGTTGCTTTTGGGTTCTGTCTCGCCCCATGCGAAGTAGTCTCCGTATTCTTCAGGGCTGTTTGCTCCCACATTACACGTCGCCCACAGAGTACCGCTCGGCAAACCAAGGTCAACCCATTCAAAATCCCCAATAAACGTAATACTATCTAACTGCGAAATACTACACTTAAAAGTTTGATTACCTTCCATGTGAAGCACCATCATCTGTGCTTTCGCTGTCTGCACACTTGTTGCCAGAAGCAACATTACTATAAATAACTGTCGTATCATATTGTTTGGTTATTGGTTATTTTATTCTTCAATAAGATTATCGAAACGGGTTTTGGCTGCTTCTAAAGATTTCTGAATTTGTCGTATCAGCACTTCACGAGGTGGCAGTTCTGTCATATACTGAGCGACTTTGATACCGGCCTTGTCGAGTTGCAGTAGTTCTATTTGTTCCTCGCCGCCCTCTGTACAAAGCAACAATCCCAATGGCGATTCTTCGCCTGGCTCCATCTCATGTTGTTCCAACCAGCGAAGGTAAAGCTCCATCTGACCTTTATATTGTGCTTTGAAGTGACCCAGCTTGAGGTCAATTGCAATCAGGCGATGCAGACGACGGTGATAGAAAAGTAAATCAAGATAGAAGTCTTCGCCATCGATAATCATTCGCTTCTGACGGGCAACGAAGCTGAAGCCATTGCCCAACTCGACGATGAATTGTTCCAAGTGTGCGACCAAACAGTCCTCCAATGTCTTCTCGCTATACATTCCTTTGAGGCCAGTGAACTCCAAGAAGTAGGGACTCTTGAAAACCAAATCGGGTGAAAGTACATTATCGTTGCGTAAAGTGGAAAGTTCTTTCTTGATGAGTTCGCTGGGCTTGCCGGCGATTGCTGTCCGTTCAAAAAGCATTCCATCTATCTCCTTTTGAAGCATACGTTTACTCCAATTTTCCGACGCTGCCATAGTAAGGTAGAACTCTCGCTGAAGTTCATCCTTTAAGGGCATAACTATCAGGAAGTGAGACCATGATAATTTTGACACCAGTGGTGACACAATTTGAAAGTCGGGAAACATTTGAGCAAATTGCATCATTCTTCGGATAGTTCTTTCCTCAAATCCTCTTGCCCCATATTCTGTTTGCAATTGTCGTGATACTTGCGTGACTATTTGCTTTCCATATTCGGCACGTTGATTGCCAAGCACTTCACGATTGATGCGTTCACCTATATGCCAATACATCATGGTGAGTTCTGCATTGGCTGTTGAAGCGACGCGACAACGCGCCTGCTCAACAATTTGACGCAGGTCTTGTAGCAAAAGTGTAAATGAATTACGTTTCATAACTTTTGATTATTATACGTTTATGTTTTTCTGACCACGAATTACACGAATTGCACTAATTATCATCGCAAGTCAAGGGTGTAGCCAATTCGTGTAATTCGAGAAATTCGTGGTTTAGTATGATGTGGTTTTATATTAATCCGTTCCATCCGTTGAATCCGTTGTTTCGTTGTTTCCTTCTGTATTTTCCAAGAGCGTTGGCGAGTTGAGGGATTTCTTCTTCTTGTTCTCTTGAGCGCCGAACTTGAGGAGGTTGCGGGCGGCGGTGGTGATGCTGGGACCGGAGGGAGCGGTGACGGTGTTGAGGTCGTCGAACCCGCGGCGGGTCTTGTCAAGCAGTTCACCGACTTTTGCAAAGCGCTCGGCAAAGAGCTGGACGCGCTCGACGAGGGTGTTGGCACACTGCATCATCTTCTCCTGGTTCTCCACTTGCCTAGTTTGCTTCCAAGTGAGTTCCAGCACGCGCAAGGTCATATAGAGCGACTGGCTGCCGGAAATGATGACGCCTTGGTCGTAGGCTTCCTTCCAGAGTGTCGTGTCGCTTTGCAGGGCAAGTTGCAGGGCGCTCTCTTGGAAGACGTACATCAGCACGAAGTCCAGTCGGCCTTTGTCGCTCTTGGCATAGCGGAAGTACTGCTTCTGAGCGAGTTCGCGGACGTGCTGCCTCATGCTGGCGAGGTGGCGGCGAAGGGCTTCGTTTCGGGTGTCGTCGTCCTCTGCATTCATGTAATCGACAAAGGCTGTGAAGGACATCTTGCTGTCGATGATGACGTCGCGGCCGTCGGGGAAGTGGAGCACAGCATCGGGTATCATGCGGCGGCCTTCCTCGCTCGTGATGGGACGGCCTTGGCTGTCGCGCATCGTCTCCTGCGTGTCGTACTGCAGGCCGCGTTCCAGTTCCATTTGCTCCAGTATCTGACTCAACTTGAGTTCGCCAAAGTTACCCTGCACCTTGTTCTGCCCAGTGAGTGCCTGCGCCAAGCGTTCCGTTTGCTCGCCCATCGCCCGTTCGCGCTCCATGTTTGTCTGTATGGCGGCCTTCAGTTCGCGGAGAGAATCGTCGTGGTCCTTCTGCATCTTCTCCGTCTGCGTCCGCATGAGTTGAAGGTTCTGCTGTAGCGGAGTGAGTATCTTGGAGAGCTGTTCGCTATTGACGGCAGAGAGTTCCACCGCACGCTCCTTTAGCACACGCTCTGAAGTGGTGCTCATCTGTTCGCGAAGCAAAGCCATCTGCTGCTGCATCTGTTCCTTCTGTTGCTGCATCTGCTGTTGCTGAGTTTCCCTTTGCTCCTGAATCTGTTGCTGATGCGATTCTTGAAGCATCTTCATCTGCTGCCTGTACGTCTCCTGCTGTTCGCGCATCTGTTGTTGCTGTGCCTCCAGTTGCCCGCGCATCTGCTGTTCAGTAGAAGTGTTGCGTTCCTTTGCCGCCTGCACTTGCGACCGCATTGCGAAATAAACGCCCACGGCACCCAAAGCGATGCCAATAAAAAGATATATGAGTTCCATAATTATGACTTATATGGTGCAAAGTTACGACTTTTCTTCGTATGACCATAATAAATGACAAAAACAATTTGCTACTCCTGCGAAATCGACTATCCTTTGTCTCTTGAGTAGCATTCCCAAGAGAAAAGTCTATCGCCTATAAAGCAAAAGAGGGAGTAAACTCAGCTCCCCCTTTATTCTTCCAGCATACGTAGCTGCACAAGCTCTATCTTTGTGGCAGATTTCTTTGTGACCTTGAACTCCCAATGACCGATGCGGATTGGCTCGTTGAGCTTGGGGAAGTTCTGGAACTCGTGGAGGATGAGGCCGCCTACAGTGAGGTATTCATCGCTCTCTGGCAGGTCGAGGTCGAGCAACTCATTGGCCTGTGCTATCTCCAGTCGGCCTGAAAGCTGGTACTCGCCTGGGGCTGTCTGTTTGGCCACATAGTTTCTGCTGTCGTGCTCGTCTTCTATCTCGCCGAATATCTCTTCTACAAGGTCTTCCATCGTCACGATGCCACTTGTGCCGCCAAACTCATCGACAATGACAGCCATCGACCGCTTCTGGCTGATGAAGATGCCAAGGAGCTTCTGTGCATTCATCGTCTCTGGCACGATGGAAACCTCGTGGATGTGTTCTGTCCAGTCTTCATCGGCCTTGAGGCGGAACATCTCTACTGTGTGGATGTACCCGACAATGTCGTCAATGTCTTCCTTATAGACAATGATTTTGCTGTGTCCGCTCTCTACGAACTGCGTGCGTAGCTCTTGCAGGGGTGTCTCTGTGGAAACAGCTGTTATCTCTGTTCGTGGCACTATGCAGTCTCGCACCTTGACAGAGCTGAAGTCCAAAGCGTTCTGGAATATCTTCACCTCATCTTCGATGTCCTCATTGTCGGCAGCCTTTTCGATGTTGCTCTGTATAAGGTAATCCAAGTCCTCGCGGGTAAAGGTCTTCTCCGGCTTTGCCTTCTTCACCTTCTCGCCCACCATCAGGAGCATGAGCTTGCCAAGTGAACTGGTAAACTTGCTGATGGGCCATAATAATATATAAAAGATGTAGGCAGGCAGGGCAAAGATGCGCATCGTGCGGTTAGGATTGATGCGGAAGATGGTCTTAGGCAGGAATTCGCCTGTGACAAGCACTATGAGTGTGGCAAGGATGGTTTGTAGCAGCAGGCAAAGGGCCTCGTTGGGACAGTCGCCTTTGGGCTGATGGATGCCCAGGGGAATGAGGATGAGGGCACTCACAATCCTGGCCATCAGTATGCCATAGACGACAAGGGCGATGTTGTTGCCCACCAGAAGCGTAGAGATGAAGTTGTTGGGATGGCGGTAGAAGGTGTCGATGAGGCGTGACGAGAAGCCCTGTTCCTCCCTGTCCATCTCAAAGCGCAGCTTACTGCTTGAGACAAAGGCAATCTCCATGCCCGAGAAGAAGCCTGAGAGCATGAGGATGGCTATGGTGGCTATGATGAGTTCAGAGTTCATGGTCGTCACTTTTCATTTACGGGGAAGGTGCCTATGGAGTTAAGTACGGAATAGCGAGTCATCTGTTCATTGCTTCGGAACTCTGTGCCTTCCAGTTCCCTCTCTGGTGTGGTGATATGCATGTACTGGTGGTTCCACATTTCGTGAGCATCCAAGTCCCAAAAGAGCTCCTCCGTATGGAAGACATCGCCATTGACATTGCGCACCACTACACGGCCTCGCAGTTCCCATAGCTGTTGCTTGTGGAGATAGGCGGTGTCTGACTGTACGAAGAGGTCTATGTGGAACTTCTCATCGAAGCGTTCCATCAGCATTCCCTTCATGAACTTCCATGTGGCAGGCTCTCCGTCCTTGCCATTGTAGATATCCCACTCCTCGACCACCATGTGATAGCGCATCACACCGCTGTCGCTGATGAAGGTATTGATGCCAGTGGAGTGCATGAAGAGCAATGAGTCCTTCTGGCTGAGCGGTTCTGCCATGTGCTCCACCTCGGCAGTACAACCAAAGGAAAGCAGGAGAAGGAACCCCCCTCCTAACCTCGCCCAAAAAGGGAGGCGTCTTTTGTGGTATAAAATATGTGATGTTCGGTGTGCCATTGTTTTCCCTCTCTTGGAGAGGGCAGGGGTGAGGCTTTTATTCAATCTTGTACTTCATGAACCACCGCTCGTTGAATGTGATGCCAAGGTTGAGGAGCAGGTAATTCTCCTTGACCATGCCTGCGGCACTGGATGAACGCCTCAGCCATTGCATGCCAAAGTTGACGACAGAGCGGTTGTTGAGCCTGTTCGTGATGGGCAGACCTGCACCTATACAAAGACTCAGTTCGCTGGGCCCGTTCTTTCCCTCTGCCTTGATGTAAGGCGTAGAGTAGCTGGCACCTGCACGATACTGGATGCGTTTCCAATACCGCTTGTCAAAGGGGTCTGGAGTCCACTGCGCACCAACGGCTATCTTTGTCCTGTTCTTGAAGATGCCTGCTGAAGACATCTTTTCTGGCATCTGGCATTTCGACCAAAACTCCTGACGTATGTCTGCTGCCACCAGAAGGGTGTTCTTGTGTTGCCAGGAAGCACCAAAGCCATAGCCGTGAGGCAGAGAGAAGGGCGAAGAGATGGTGCCTGGTGTTGTACCTGTTATAACCGTCACGTCCTGAGGAATGTTATGCCCCATGTTGAAGGTGGCACCCAGATTCAGCCAGTCCTGTGGAGACAGGCGGACAGGGTATTGTACACCAAAGTCAAGCTTGTAGGTCAGTATCGATGAGGAATAGAGCTTGTATGCAGGGATGTAGGAGTCGCTGGCAGAAGTAGTGCCCTCTGTATAAGTCTGCACGATTGCGTGGCTGTAATCACCCCAGAGGAGGCTGGCATTGACACCTATAGAGAGGTTGCGATACGGCTTCCATCCCAAACCGATGTATGCCTGGTTCAAGCCGCCTGTGCCTGTGTAGCTTTCACTCTGCTTAATAGACAGTCCTGTGTTCTTCTCGTTGCCCACGTAGGAATCGGGTGTTGTGTAATCATATCCGATGTTCGTGTAGGGCATGAAGCCAAAGGCAAGACCAAGCCTTTTGGCAAGATGCAAACCAGCATGGACATAGTCGAGCGAGGCATTTGTCACACCTACCTTCAGCATGTCTTGCTTCATTTGTCCGAAGGAAGCTGTCATGCCAATGTCGAGAATCATGCTGAGAGAGTCTATACCAGAGAAGGAGGCTGGGTTTGTCGTGTTGATGCGGTTGCCTGAGCGTACACCAATGCCCACACCGCCCATAGACTTGTTGAAGCCCTGGGACTGGTCGCTAAGCACTCCCAACCCAAAGCGGGAGTAGGAGGAGTTAGTGCTGCTCACCTGTGCCTGCACAAGGGGCAGGGAGCAAGGGGCAAGGAGCAAGACGGCAAATGCAACTATATGTTTTAATTTACTATTCATTCTTTAACTTTTCAATTTTCAGCTTTCAATTTTTCATTGTAGTCCAGTATCTTGTTCAGTCCTCTGGGGACGACATACTTGTCCGTAAAGATGATGTTCTTGATGTTGGTGTCGAAATTGATATGGTCGCCTCCTGTCAGGAAGACCAACAGGCAAGGGAACTTGGAGCGCATGGACTTGATGTAGCCCTCTATCTCGTACTTCATGCCTCTGAGCACTCCGCTGCGGATGGCGGTCTCTGTGTCGTAACCCATGCCTGGCACCTCTCCTTCTGCTTCGACAAGGGGCAGGCGGGCTGTGAACTCATGCAAGGCTCTCAGTCGCATCTGCATTCCTGGCGCAATGTTGCCGCCCCAGTAGTTGCCTCTGGCATCGATGACTTCATAGGTAATACATGTACCTGCATCGATAATGAGAAGGTCCTTGCCAGGCTTGAGCGAACTGGCACCTATGACAGCTGCCAAGCGGTCACTCCCCAATGTCTCAGGTGTGCGGTAACGGTTTGTGATAGGGATAGGGGTGTCAGGATTGAAACGCAGGATGGGAATGTGCAGATGTTCAAGCACCTCTTCCTCGCATGGGGTAAGGTCGCGCACAGTTCCAACTATGCCGCAACGGAAGTGGTGTTTGTCAACAAAGTCACCTAATCCAGAGAGTGCGCCACCCTCTGCACGTATCTCATCGACAGGCTCATCGCCTCGGAAAGCCACCATCTTGCTGACGGAGTTCCCTATGTCTATTATCAATTTCACGGGTGCAAAGTTACGAAGAAGCAATCGAAAAGCCAAATTTCCAAGCCGTTTTGTTCCCTATTTTGCATTATGGGGGAAAAAGACGACCTTTTCTTTGCTCCTTACAGCATTATTTCCTAACTTTGCCCCTTGACTACAGAGAAGTGACGAATTAAATGAACAGAAGAGAATTCCTCCAACGCTCCACAGCCCTTGCCGGTGCTGCCTACCTTGGTACTCCTGGTTTGGCAGAGACATTGACTACTTTGGGTGAGCCGAACCTTGTTATCGGCATTGTCAGTGACATTCATTTGCGAGGCGCAGACACAGCTGGAACCTTCATTCATACCCTCGAATACTTCCGTGACCTTAAGGTGGATGGCGTCATCATTGCTGGTGACATGGCCGACCAAGGTCTCATCCCACAACTCCAAGTCGTGGCTGATGCATGGTTCCAAGTCTTTCCCGACAATAAAGGCTTGAACGGCAAGGAAACGGTAAAGCTTTTTATCTACGGCAACCACGACAAGGAGGGCTATACATGGAGCAGCACCATCAGTAGTGTCGGTTCAGCAACAGCTCAAGCTCAGGGAATTGGCAAACAGCCAGCAGAGGTTTGGGAACAGTGTTTCAAGGAAGACTATCAGCCCATCTGGATGAAGACCATCAAGGGCTATCACTTCATTGGTGCCCATTGGGAGAATCAGAACCACATTTCTGGCCTTGCTGACTTTTTTCAGGAACACAATGCCGAGCTGACAGGCGAAAAGCCTTTCTTCTACATCCAGCACCCGCACCCCAAGGACACCTGCAACTGTGCATGGGCGTGGGGCAGAGACGACGGCACGGTCACAAAGTTGCTGAGCAAGTATCCCAATGCTGTTGCTTTCTCAGGCCATTCTCACTCGCCTCTCGATGATGAAAGAGACCTCTGGCAAGGTAGCTTCACCAGCATCGGCACCTCTTCTCTGAAATATCTCTATCCGATGCCTGCGCGAGAGAATACCTATCAGGACGACTGGTCGGCAAAGCCCCCTTCGCAGATGCAGAAGATGAATCCAGAGGATGGAAGGCAGGGAATGGTGATGCGTGTCTATGAATCGGCCATCACCTTCGAGAAGCGCGAGTTTGTCTATGACGAGCCTATCGGCGACACATGGTACTTGCCTTGGCCTATTTCTGTTACCCAACCACTCTCGTTCGAGAACCGAGCCAAGACAGCTCCCATCCCACAGTTCCCCGAAGGAGCAAAGGCAACCGTCACAGCAGGGACAGGCACCGACCGCTACGGTACTTCGCAGATGCAAGTCACAGTACATTTCCCAACTGTTCTGAAAAAGAATGCAGGCGTCCGCGCCTTCGACTATGAGGTGCAAGTGGAATATGACTGGCTCGATGTCCGTCATGTTACTGCCACCAAGCGCGTCTTCTCGCCCAAGTGCTACCTCGGAGAGAACAAGGAGGAGGGTGAGGTACGTTGCGTCTATGGTGCAAGCGAATTGCCCAAGGATTTTGCCTACCGCTTTGCCATACGTCCTTGCAACTGCTTCGGCGGCAAAGGCAACCCCCTCTATACGGATTGGATAGATGGAGCGACAGCGATGTACGCTTCGTCCCTTGCCCTCGACAAGCAGTTCTATAAGGTGAACGAGAGCATTCAGGCAACATTCAGTGACGTGCCAGTTGGCACAGAAGCATGGCTTGGCATTTATGCAAAAGGCAAGAAGCCAGGCACAAGCGACAAGGCAACGACCTACAAATACACCGAAGTGGCGGCAGGTACACTATCACTCAGCGTGTCGGCTGCGGGAGAATACTTTGCCGTGCTCTTCCAAGACGGCGGCTATACAGAGTGCTCGCCACGCATACCCTTCTTTGTGACCTCCCGCGCTTTTGACCCCACATCCTTCTCCATGCAGACAGGTAAACGTGTCTATGGTGTAGGTGAAGCTATAGTTGTGACGCTTGCTAATGCCCCGATGATAAGTAAGGATTGGGTGGGCATTTATTCTGCGGAACTGGTGCCAAAGGATTCTAAGTGCCCGACTTGGCTCTACAACACGAAGATTAACGGCTCACTTACCCTCAATGTCAGCGGCACGAAGAACTGGACAGAGCCGCTGACCGAAGGCATCTACTTCGTGGGGTACTTCATGGCAGATGACTATACAGAACCCTTCGAGCGCTATTACTTCGCCATCGGCACGCCTGCTCAGCTTCGTGCAGATAAGGTGGAATATAAGTGCGCAGAGGAAATCGTGATGCACTACAGCGGTCTCCATCCAGCGCTACCATCCAAGCTTTGCATCAAACAGGATGGTGCTTGGCAGGAAGTGATGCCTCTGCAAACAGAAGAAGGCAACATTACCCTTACAGGCCTCGCAGCAGGCCGGCATGAATATAGTATATGTATAGAAGGGGAACCCATATCGCAGCCGCTCCTTCTGACCATCATTAATGATGACGATGCCCTCAACGAAATCAAAGGGAAAGGGCAACAGAACATCATCTATCGCCTTGACGGCACCCGTACTGCCAGTATGCAGCAGCCGGGCTTCTACATCAAGGACGGCAAGAAGCTATTGAAAAGTTGAGAGTTGAAAGTTGAGAGTTGAAAAGTTAAAAGTTAAAAGATTATATATGAATACAGTTGAATCAATCTTTGCAGCAAAGCTGCTGGGCGTGAAAGCCATTAAGTTACAACCCAACAATCCCTTCACATGGGCAAGCGGATGGAAGAGTCCTTTCTATTGCGACAACCGCAAGACGCTTTCCTTCCCCGACCTTCGCTCTTTTGTCAAGGTGGAACTGACGCGTCTCGTTATGGAACAATTCCCTGAAGCAGAAGGCGTTGCAGGTGTTGCCACAGGAGCCATCGCACAAGGTGCTTTGGTGGCAGATGCACTTGCTCTTCCTTTTGCCTACGTCCGCAGCAAGCCAAAGGACCATGGCATGGAGAACCTCATCGAAGGCGAATTGAAGCCAGGTATGAAGGTGGTGGTCGTCGAGGACCTTATCAGCACAGGCGGCAGCAGTTTGAAGGCTGTGGAAGCGCTCAGGAAAGCAGGTTGTGAGGTGGTCGGCATGGTTGCTTCCTACACCTATGGTTTCCCTGTTGCAGAAGAAGCTTTCAAGGCAGCAGACGTGAAGCTCGTCACCCTCACCAACTACGAGGCTGTTGTCGCAGAAGCCGTCAAGACAGGCTACATCGCAGAGAAGGACATCGAAACCCTCAACCAGTGGCGCAAAGACCCAGCAAGGTGGGAGGCCCCCTCCCCGCTCCCCCTTTAGGGGAGTGCCTTAAATGGCTAAATAGTCCATAAATAGTAAATAGTAAATCGTCAAATCGTAAATACAAGAGATGACTGAATATAAAAGTGAAGTAAAGAAGATATACGCTCCTATCGGTCGTGTATATGAGCGGCTGGCCGACCTCAACAATCTGGCTGTCATTCAGCAAGGGCTCGACAATCCGGAGGCAATGGAGCGCATCAAGCAGCAGGCAGGCGACAAGGTGAAGCCCGAGCAGTTGCAGGAAATCGTTGAGAAGCTACGTTCATTACGTTTCGACAAGGATAGGGTATCGGGCGACA
>Ga0265301_10003975_pt1 | contig 15179 bp, 8 predicted proteins | sample AusTroGonzalo_MG_2_FD_193488 | JGI IMG/M metagenome (GOLD analysis project Ga0265301, IMG submission 193488) | Bovine rumen microbial communities from tropical cattle in Woodstock, Queensland, Australia - Gonzalo_04 | ecosystem: Host-associated > Mammals > Digestive system > Stomach > Rumen ...
CCTCTTCACGGTCTGCTGCAAAAACTTCTTCATCAATATGACAATGCGTATCTATCATAAGCGAGCACTCTTCCATAATAATTCCTGCGGCGAACCCATTTTGCGGCGCGTCAAAATACTACTGTCGCCATAACTCAGGAACCGAAAATCATGACTTAACGCATAATCATAAATGGCCTTCCAGTCGTCGCCCACGAACGCACTTACCAACAGCAACAAGGTTGATTGAGGTTGGTGGAAATTCGTAATCAACTGATCCACAATCTTAAATTCATATCCGGGTTTGATCATGATCTGCGTTTCTGCGTGCAACACGTTCTCTTTAGCGCACCGCATCCAGTGTAAGATGCTTTGCAAAGCTTCTTTGGCACTCAATCCGCCCCATTTACCCTCATATGGGTCAAACTGCCCGACTCGCAACTCCTCGTTGTACTTCGGCTCAAACGAATAATCCTCCACGCTCACCTCTTCGAACGGAAATCCTGACCAATCGAATTGCTTCAACTTGCATCCGATATAATACAAACTCTCCAACGTCCGCATACTGGTCGTACCTACCGCCACAATATGTCCCAAATGAGCCACAATATGCTCTATCGTCTCGTACGTCACAGAAATCGTCTCTGTATGCATCGTGTGCTCGTTAGCATCCGCCGTCTTAACCGGCAAAAACGTCCCTGCACCTACATGTAACGTCACCTCGTCCGTCTCGATGCCACGTTCCTGCAGATCGGCCAACACCTTGTCCGTAAAATGCAAACCTGCCGTCGGTGCTGCTACAGAACCCTTAATCCGCGAATAAACGGTCTGATACGTCGTCTTATCGCTCTCCTCGCTCTTACGGTTTAAGTATGGAGGAATAGGCAACTCGCCAACGGCCTCTAATACTTCCGCGAACGTCACATCCTCGCCGTCCCACTCAAACTCCACCTCGTACGCATTTCCGACAGCCTCTCCTTTATAAGCCTTCAACGTGATCCCTAAACGCTCAACGTTCAACTCTAAACACTCATCCTTCCATTTCTTGGCATTGCCGATCAGACATTTCCATTCGCAACTCTCCGTTCGCTCAAAAACCGTCTCGTAGTTAGCCGGCCAGATGGGTTCCAAACAGAAAATCTCGATCCGCGCACCCGGCTGATCCGCCGATGCACTCCGCTTATGAAACTCCAATCGCGCTTGAATTACGCGCGTGTTATTATATATAAGGAGTGAACCCGGACGTATATGATCCCCGATGTTATAAAATAAGTCTTCCGAAATCTTTCCGTTGCGGTACACCAATAATTTACTATGGTCACGCTCTTTTAACGGGTATTTGGCAATTCGTTCATCCGTCAGCGGATAAGTATAATCAGCTATGTATATCGGCTCCATAAAAATATACGATTATTAAGATTTTACGTCACACGAGACTATCACGAGGTTATTACGAGGTTATTACGAGACTGATACGAGAGTAAAAAGACCCCAAAAACATACACGATTGTTAAGATTCGCTCGCTCATTCGTTCACTCGTTCATTCCTTTTTCCTTGAAACAGTTCATATTTATTAAATTGACAATCCAATTCACCGTTCAGTAGGCGATATTTCTTACTTGGTTTCAGCCCAATACACTTCATCGCCGCATCGTTAGACGAAATAATCCACGCCGTCGCACCCGTCCAATGATGCTTCAATGCCGTGCCTATCTTGCCGTACAACTCCTCCATGTCTTTATTGCTTGCCAACCGCTCGCCGTAGGGAGGGTTCATCATCACCAAAGGGGAGTTGGCATTGGCGTTGGAGATCTCCTCCATGCGAACTTGCTTCAAACTAATCACTTTCTCCATACCTGCTGCCTTCACATTCTTCGCCGCTTGTTGAATGGCATAGAACGAAGCGTCCGAACCGTAAATCTTATGTTCAAATGGCCGCTCACGGCTATCGTCATTGTAAATCTCGCTCCATAGATCCGCATCGAAATCGTTCCATTTCTCAAACGCAAACGCCTTCCTAAACAAACCAGGGGCTATATTCTGTGCGATCAATGCTGCTTCGATAAGGAGTGTTCCCGAACCGCACATAGGGTCGTAAAAATCCGTTTCGCCTTTCCAACCTGCTAACAGTAACATACCTGCTGCCAAGGCTTCATTAATAGGCGCCTCCGTGTTCGCCACACGGTAACCCCGTTTATGCAAACTCTCGCCACTACTATCCAGACTCACCGTTACCGTCTCTTGCGCGATATGCACATTTATCAGCAAATCAGGGTTCTCAACCGCCACGTTCGGACGCCGTCCCGCTTTCTCTATCCAATAATCCGCAATCGCATCTTTCACCCGATACGTCACAAAACGGCTATTCCGGAAAGTCTCACTATATACCGTCGCATCAATGGCAAAGGTATTCTCCTCCGTCATCAACCGACTCCATTCAATCCCTTTCACAAATTCGTACAGCAGGTCTTCAGGTTTATGACGTCTGTATTCTGTACTCTGTATTCTGTATTCTTTAATTTTTACCAAAACGCGGCTCGCTGTCCGCAGGCATAAGTTAGCGCGGTACAGCAGCGCCTTATCGCCACTGAACCGCACAGCCCGGCGTTCAATCTGCACATCATTCGCACCGAGTTCTATCAGTTCCTGAGCCAACACTTCCTCCAAACCCTTGAAGGTTTTAGCCACCATTTCGAACACTTTTCCCATATTCCTTTCACAAAATCGCTGCAAAATTACAAAAAAATTTGCACATATCAAAAAAAAGCAGTAATTTTGTCGTCGTTTTTGCAACAGGGCCCCCGAAAATTTTAATTTTTGGGGAGAGCGGAGGCACAAGTTGCCCGTCCATTTAGCAGAGCGGTATGGACAAACGCACACTTGTTGCCGAACGCGAGGAAAGATGGCAGAGTGGTCTATTGCATCGGTCTTGAAAACCGACGTACGGAGACGTACCGGGGGTTCGAATCCCTCTCTTTCCGCACTAATAAGTCATAGATGTTTTGTATATCAAGCATCTATGACTTTTTTGTCAGCCTCGAGGCACAGGAAACCTACAGATGATATTGCACAAAGGCCTCAATCGCCTCGTAATTAGCAAGACCTAGACGAGCGTAAAGTTCGGCGGTAGCGTGATTGCGATCCTCCGCGCGTTGCCAGAAGAGCCGTTCGTCATCGCCCTTGAAGGGAGCGGACTCCATTTGGCTTTGATGGCGAAGTATCGTCTCGCGCTTGAAGATCAATTCTTCCGGCGACATAGGAACAGCCATCTCAATTTGATCAATGGCCCATTCCATCCATGCCCCGCGGTACATCCATATCCGGCAGTCTTTGAGCCACTCCTCCCAAGCGGAAGATTGTTTGATCTCTTTCAGTGCCGTTTCCACCACCTCGAAACATGTGCGATGCGTGCCATGCGGGTCCGCCAAGTCTCCGGCGACGAAGATCTGATGGGGTTGCAGTTGCTCTAAGATACGACGAATAATCGTGATATCCGCTTCGCTGGGTGGGGCTTTTTGTATCGTACCGGTTTCGTAGAAAGGCAGATTGAGGAAATGAATATGATCATCCGACAAGCCCATATGTCGACATGCCAACGTGGCTTCGCCACGACGAATCAATGCCTTTAGATCCAAGGCTTGCGGACTGACGCGATCGTAGAAGTCCGAAGGGGAAATATATCCCATTTTTTCGCAACCTTTCATGAAGTACATAAAACGCACCACTTCCTCATCATTGACAGCAATAGAACCGCTGGTTTGATACGCCACATGTACATTGTGTCCTTGCTTGATTAGCCGCGCAAAGGTGCCACCCATCGAGATGACATCATCATCGGGATGCGGTGAGAAAATGAGTACGCGTTTCGGATAAGGGATGGCTCGCTCCGGCCGGTTAGAATCATCGGCATTGGGTTTGCCTCCCGGCCAACCGGTAATGGTATGCTGGATATCATTGAAGACCTTGATATTGCAATAATACGCCGATTCGAAACGAGTGATAAGTTCACTCAAACCGAAGTCGCGATAATCCTTATTAGTCAGTTTAAGAATGGGTTTACCAGTCTGCTCGCATAACCATACTACGGCTCTGCGTATCTCCTTATCATTCCATTCTCCAGTATGCACAAAGGGATCCATCTTATTTCGTCATTTTAAGCGCCTTCAGGATAATAGGCTCCATGATCTCATAACCGGCATCGGTAGGATGCACTTCATCACTACTTAGTCCTTTTTTGAGCCCACCGTCCGTATCCACCATCGCGCCATAATAATCCACATAGAGGATTTTATTTGCGTCCGCATAGGCTTTTATCATCTCATTGATATCTCGAATCTGCTGCGCTGCATCGGGTACGAACGGGTTCCAACGGAAGGATCGCGCAGGCAGTACCGAACAAAGAACCGGGCGAATCTTATTGACTTTTGCCAACTCGCACATCGAGATAATATTACCCATCGTATGCTCCAAAGAAATAGTGCCGTTATTCTGCGCAATATCATTCGTTCCGCACATAATAACCACCGTCTTGGGATGCAAATCAATCACATCCTGACGGAAACGAACCAACAACTCCGAAGAGGTTTGACCACCTATTCCACGTCCCACAAAACCGTTAGACAGGAAGAAATCCTTGCGCATCTTATACCAATTCCGCGTAATACTGTTGCCATAGAAAACCACTTTCACTTTGGCCTCTAAGGAGCGAACTACAGCATTATCATCCGCATAGTATCCGAACCGCGCCCAATCGCTATGCCTTTTTTCGCGTTTAGCAATCGTACGCTGATGGGAAAGTACAGTCTTGCAGTCCTCTTTGCTAAGATTGCGAGTGGTAAAAGTGCCTACGATAGGATAATGGTCGCTTAGATACGGCACACCGTATCCGTCGCGCAGAATACGAAACTCCAACACCGAACAATTGCGATAGAAAATATAATCAATCATCTTGCCCTTGTTGGGTTTATAGCCATGGAAAGTATAAAGCGTATCGGTAACCGGTGCTTCGCGTTGCGCCAGTTTCATCGTATTCCACATCGGCGCCAGTTCTGGTGCATCAGGCGTCACATTCAAATCGCCCATTACGAACATCGGAATCGTGTCACCACCGATAGCGAGTGCACTATCCGCGATGAGTGCTAACGACTGCTCGCGTGCCACGACACCTTTATGGTCCAAATGAGTATTGAATACCAGATACTGCTGACCGGATTTCTTATCCTGAATAAAAACATAGGTCACAATACGTTTGTATTTGGCATCCCACCCTTTAGAAGGCACCGAAGGAGTCTCACTAAGCCAGAACGTATTGGCGCGAACCAAATCGTATTTATCCGTACGATAGAAGATTGCACACGCTTCATCAGAAGGTGAACCCGGATCACGTCCCTCCGCCACACCGTCATAAAGCGGCGCCAATTGCTCACGGAAAAACACCTCTTGGTCCTTCATCTCTTCCTGCATACCTACTACATCCGGTTTCTCTGCCATCAGCATCTTGACTGCCGCTTCCTTACGGTAAACCCATCCGTTCGGTCCGTCTTGCTCATTCTTAACCGAAGAACGGATATTATACGACATCACGTTAATCGTCTGCGCTAATAAAGGTGAAAGGTGAAAGGTGAAAGATGAAAGAAACACCATCACCAAAAACAAACTCTTTTTCATAAGAACCACAACTTTCAATTTTCAATTTTCAATTTGCCACTTGCGGATGTCGTTTGGCACGAATAAAGATATAGATAAGCAATGCCAACGACATTGCAGCGGCAGCTAACCAGAAGAACCGGATGGCCGAGAAATCGTATTGGGTAACTCCGTTCACTACCACTTTTCGTCCTTCAATCAAATAACCACTAACTATATCCTGCAAACCCGCTGCCGCATAGGATGCCATTCCTATCACACCGGCCGTCGCACCGGCAGCCTCAGCAGGAGCTATATCCACCGCCATCAGTCCGCCAAGGAAACAAATCAACACACCGATACTGAGACCGAACAGTACAACAATAATACAATCCAACCAATAATACCCAGCCGGTACAAAGAGGAACAGCGCCAGAGCGGTAAGATTAACGGCAGAAGTCAGAAACGCCATCATCGTACGATCTCCTTTGAATAGTTTATCCGATACCAGACCCGAACCTACCGTACCGATGATACCACAGGCGGAACTGAGCATCAACAGGAACGAAGCACTCTCTACCGAATAGCCTTTCTCCGTCTGGAAATAGAATATGCCCCAACTGGTGAACGCATAGCGCGCCACGTACATAAACGCCGATGCCAATGCCAACACCCAGATGATTGGCATCTTGAGCACAGAAAGTTGTTTTTGTCCGGTCTCTTTCAGTTTCTCCGCTGTACTGACAGGTGGTTCATCCACGGCGTGGAAGGGACGCAAAAGTGCAAAAATAAGAATCACACCTATCAATCCCATTCCGGCTGCGCCGAGAAAACCGGCTTGCCATCCCCAAGCACCTACGATCAACGCAGTAACATAGAACGTGATCGCTTCGCCTAAGTTATGGGATAGCGACCAATATCCGTATTTGGTACCGAAGCCGTCATTACCGTACCATCGCTTCAGCGAGATAATTGAACAAGGTGCGCCGACCGACTGGAACCAACCGTTAATTGCCCATAGAATCATAAAGACAATGAACGGGACCTTGAGCGCTAGCACAGCATTAACAATGGCGCATATCAGTAAACCCGCGGACATGAAATAGCGCACATTCACATGGTCTGCCAAAAAACCGTTGAATAACTTACCTACCGCGTAGCCAAAGAAGAGCGCAGAACCGATAATACCTAATTCCGACTCCGTCAAAAAACCATCGTCTATAATGCCTTTCTTAAGCACGCTGATGCTCAATCGACATACATAGAATAGTCCATATCCTATTGTCACCGCCCAGAATACACCCTGGCGAGTACGTTGTTCTTTCGTCATAACGATTTAACAGTTTAACGATTTAACAGTTTAACAACCTAACGTTTACAACTGATTTCCTAACATATCATATCTCACACCATTGCGAATGATAACCACTTGACCGTTAATGATGCCTTTGAAGGTCTGGTTACGCTCCAATTGGTCAATCGTCGGCACGGCTTGCTCTTCTCCCAAAGTGGCTGTTACCACTAAGTCATCAATAGCCAACGCTTGGTCATCGCCTTGCTCATCATCGTCTGTCCATTCCAAGAATACCACCTCTCCTGGCTGTACTGTCATCGGCAGGTTAGCACTGAGACGCGTCTGATTGCGCGCATCATCGCCATCCAGTTCCACTTTCATGAGGTTATCGGCAATCGCTGTAAGCGTTGCAGGCGTTGTGAAATCCAATGCCTCCACAGCGTTCGTACGTACTTGTCCGATGTAACGAGACCGATCACGCAGGCTACGTACATGCGATGTCGTAGAGATCACCGTATAGGAGAAATGCAGCGTATCCACTGCTGTAGCCGATGAACCTACACGCCATACCTTACCGGTATAAGCCACATCCAATGCCGTAATCACATGAGCCGTGGTATTTTCAATCAGCACACCATAAGTAATACGTCGGTTGGATGCATCGTTGAGCGAACCGAGCGAACGAAGGGTTGAGTTCTTCGATCTGACAGCGGGGTTACCGTTACCGAAATTATAGAAACCGGATGCGGTGTGCGAACCGTTACCGATACGGAAATAATTGAAGGTTTTCCATGTCGGCGAATTGCTGTCATCTGGCAGAACAGTACCCGAAGTGGAGGCATACCATCCTTCCGGATAGTGGCCTTGCACAAAAGTACCTTTCGCCAGAGAAGTAGTGTGCGCGTTCGGATATTCGATTAACTGGTCAAAATCTTGCTTATACTCCCATTGTTCATTCGTATTGGGGGTAAACGTCGCCACCATCATATGTTTCTGAACCGCTTGGGTGGAGACATTACCGAATCGGTCTGTATACTCCACGATAAAGTCTGCTTTCGGATCCGTAGGTTCGTAATAAAAGAGGTGCGATGTAGCGCCTGCTCCAGGGTTTTTACTGGCGATTGTACCGCCGTCCGAACCCGGATAATTAGGCCGCGTGTCACCTTCCTCCAACATAACGTCATAGATTTTGGGGTCAATACCTGTGAACTGACGCATGATCTGCTTTTCTCCGTTCTCATAAATAGATACGGTACCTTTACTGTCATAGCCCCATACATTGGCCAGCACGCGATCTGTCATACCATTACCGGCATCAATGCTATTGACAGGGAAAGAACGGATCTGGTAATCCTTAGCGTAACCTGTCGCTTTATAGAACCAATTGGTATAACCTTTCTTACCACCGCACTCATAAACCATGTATCCGTTCGGAGAACCGTCCGAACACCACTCACTGCACCAGAACGCACCTTCAGCCGCACCGATCGTATGCTCAATCAAACGCGCAGAATGCTCGGTGATAATGTTCGTGTGGGTGTGACCGGAGATAAGGTGCTGCAGCACAGCGCCTTTGTTGGTCCATGTCTTGAGATTCGTCAACACGCCGTCCATACTACGCGTCGGAATATGGAAGGACACCACGATTGGCGTACCGCTTGGAACAAGCTCCAAATCCTGTTGCAACCAGTCTTGCTGCTCGGGCGTTAGACCACAACCGTAACTCTTGTCTCCATCATGGCCTTTATAGAGCACATTATCCAACACTACATAGTGGATCGGACCGATATTGAACGAATAATAGGTGGGGCCCCAAGTGGCAGTGAACTTATCGTCTGCGATCGAATCCTGTAAGCTCTCTCTCTCTTGCTGCGCAGCCTTGCAGTTGTGGTCGTGGTTGCCGATGGTCATGAAGGAAGGGAAACCCATCAATTCATAATGGCCCTTCATTTTACTATGTGCGTCATACCAATCCCAGACAATGTCGCCCACACAAAGGCCATAGAACTTCGTGCCTTCCGGATACGTTTTTTTGAACGCCAGCACATCCTCTACCGTTTCATAACGAAAACGATGTTCGTCGTAGTCATTCAATACTTGCGGGTCACCGAACACCAACATAACGTGGGTAGAGTCCGCTTTGCCTCCATCCTCTTGCGGGTGGAGAGTGAAGTTATACGTGCCGGCCGCACTGACGCGTTGATACATCAATGGCGAACCGGTGGCATCCAACGGGATGTCATACCCCGATGGAACCGACACAAACACAAACTCTGCGTTGTCGCGATACGGCAACTCATACGCACCGTTCGCATCCGTTTGCGCAATGGTCACTCCATCGCTGACAGCTACGCCGGCGATGGGTGAACCATTATCTGTCAACACATAACCTGTTATCAGGGCCGATAAAAGAAATGCTAACATTTCAAATTTCAAATATCAAATTTCAAATATCAAATTTTATTTTACTTCCGCTCCTTGTGCATTGTATCGTCTGCCGTTGCGCTCGATATACAATACACCGTCGCGCAGCATCTTGCGGCTGGCATTCTTCTGATCCTCTGCCACATCCTCTACACCTTCTTCTTTCTGACCTTCCAGGAGCGGCATATAGCGTACAGTACGTGGGTTAGAACGGATAGATTGCTTAGTGTCTGCGTCGTATGCATAGTATGTAATTTCACCCGGAAGGGCAATACTGTCAATGGCAATAAAACCAACGAAACGCTCAGCCTCGGAATTGAAAGTACCGTTTACGGTCGTGCCGTCAAACTCTACATCGGAGGCTTGCTCCAGCGGGAAGAGAGTCACCTTTCCTTGTGCAGATACAATGCTCAGCGCTTGGCTGTACGGAACACCTACTTGGAACTTCGGCAGCACATTCGGATTAATCTCAGGCAAGGAATATTTAACCAACAGCGAAGACGGGAATATACCCTTGTGAGCAGTAGTATAGGGGTTCGTTCCGGCTTCCGGACAGAAGACATTCAGGATCGTATACTTACCCTTACGACTTTCCCAGTTAGAAGGAGCGTATAAGTCAGTCCAAGAATCGAAGATATTGTCCGGACAAGTAAACGGAGCCTTGTCACGTACGTTAATGGTCTGCAAGAAATAGATGCTCTTCTTATCGGGACTGAGGGCTACATCGATACCATCTTCATATTGCGGACCACCCGGACGAATAGCATTGGCCAACTGACCACCGCGAGTAAGGGTAATCAAGAAGCAGTCATGACCACCGTTAGTATTATGTTGCAACCATTGATGGTCGATAGTCTCTACACCGGAGTTTTTACCGTCCGGTAAGGTACGAATCTCTGCATCCAGACGGCTACCACCGAAACGACCGGTCATCATACCGGCTGCATACCAAACACCTTCATCTGAGCAACGGAATCCGTAGCAAATAGCATCTGCACCATTATTACTAGGCTTACTTGCATCAATATTGCTATAACCCCAATCATAGAACCACTTGAACTCACCGTTCAGATCAAATGCGAAGAATGCAGAGTGCGCAAAATCGGGCTCAAATTTATGACCGGAGTTGAACGTATCCGACAGGTCATCGAGATATAGGTCATAACTATGGTGGTTCACCTCAATCGCCACTTGTCCAATCGGGCTAACCGCTACACCACCGGCTACATCAGCTTGGTCACCGTTAATCATATGCATCCATTGCTCTTCACCGGCCGAGTTGAGCGCTACCAGGAAGGCGTTGCTTACAGTGGTGCTAACTTCTTGACCGGCTATAATAGCCGTACCGTTAATACTTGCGGCCACATAGATATTATCGTTTTCATCGAGTGCCAAGTACGGACGACCATATACCGATTTGCTTTTTTCTTCTGTGAAATTATGCCAAATCATCTCACCGTCATTACTATATTTAGCCACAACGAGTTGTGCGGTATTGTCCTCGTTACCTTCCGCTTCGCCACCGTCGAAGGAAGCATCTCCGGTCAGCAAACCTGCGATGATGATATTATTCTCTGAATCTACTACTACAGAACCGGCTGTTGCTCCTGTTGCAGAAATTTGCCAAGCTTTAATAGCCTCACCGGCTGCAGTCAGTTTGAGTACATAAATACCGTCATCCCACCATCCGTCCGGATTATAACGCGTCATCGCGTCGTTACCTAAGCGGATTGATTTGGTGAACGTACCGGTAACAATCAAGTTGCCGTTTTGGTCCAACGCCAAGTCTGCTACGGTTGCTTTACCGTCATTAACCATTTCATACGTCCAGAGCACTACTTTAGCCGGAGACATTTTTACGATCACAGCGTCACCTTTGGCTACGGCACTTTTGCTATTCAGCGTTTTTGACTCTACCGCCACTTTGGTACCACCAAACAATGCGGCTACATAGATATTCCCTTCGTTATCCACTACCATACGTTGCGGTTCTATCACATTTCCCGCGTCATTAGAGCCCCAATAGGAATACCATTCCATACTACGTTGCGCGAAAGCAACAGTTGACAGGCATACCAAAATGCCAATAAGAATAGATTTTTTCATACAATTAGATTTTAAATATCATTAAACATTAAACATTAAACATTATCAGTATCCGTCATTCTGACCAAGGTCTTTGTTGAGGAACCACTCGTCATACGGAATCGGCAGGAGCAACTCATACTTCTGGAATCCCGAATACTTATTACCTACATTCGGTTCCTGCACGCTATGCATGTATGCCACAAAATCATCGGCATTGGGATAGAGGCGCATGAGGTCGAACCAGCGTTGGTTCTCAAAGCACAACTCTACACGACGCTCATGGAAAATGGCGTCACGCAAAGTAGGATAGGCCGTCGTGTAAGCCGCCTCCGATTGCATGTCCTCATAACCGTCAAGCGAAGAAGAAGGACGTTTGCGTACTTTATCCAAATAACTGATGGCCTTTGCCGATGTATTGCCTTCTACGCGCTCATACGCCTCTGCGAGCATCAAATACACATCCGCAAAGCGAATCTCAAACCAGATGTTGCCTCCAAAACCGGCCGGGTTCAGATCCACATACTTAAGGGTATAATAGGTACCATCCGTGTATTCACGAATCGCTTTGGTCCTACGGATACGATCGTTTTTGGGAAAGCCATTCTGGGTGTACTCAAACTCCTGATAGAGGTTCTCCTGTCCAAGATTGAATCCGCGGCCCGACAAAGCAGAGGTGATACCTATTGCGCCTTGTGGTTGGAAATACTGCGCAAAGTTCGAACCCTCCGCTGCATTGGCCATATACATAATGGGGAAAATCACCTCCGCATCATTCTGACCTTCCAGCGTAAAGAGCTCCGTATACTTTTTATCAAATCCGGTATAGCCGCTGATGGTAATCGCTTTCTCCAAATAAGTGATGGCATTAGGATATAACTCCGGCTTGTTGAGCGTAGCAGCTTCCTGCAGATAGACACGTCCAAGCAGAGCACATGCGGCCGTATGGGAAGCGTGACCGAACTGCGAACCGGTACAATTAGCCGGCAACCAGTCGGCATCCGCTACGGCCTTCAGGTCATCAATGATGAAGGCATACACATCCTCTACCGGACTACGGCGTAGCGCAATGGCTTCGGCATTTCCGGTAATGGTATGGCGCATGATCGTCACTTGGCCCCATAAACGGGTGAGGTAGAAATGGCTCAGGGCGCGCAGATAGAGTGCTTCGCCTTTGAGGCGGTTACGCTCCGCATCGGACATTTGTACCGCATCCAGATGCTCCAATACCAGGTTCGAACGATGAATGCAGAAATAGAACGCATTGTATATATCCGCCACTATGTCATTCTGACTGGTGACCGTATGACTGACGAAGGTATAATACTTACCTCCTGCCGTTCCCATATCGTTCGTATAGGCGTTATCGGACTTCATCTCCGTGACGAAGAAAAGCTTATCGTACGCCGGTCGAAGACCTGCATAAGCGGAAGCCAAAAGGCCCTCCAGATCCGCCGAGTCGCGATAAAACTTAGTTGTATCGAACGCATCGGGGTCGCTCAAGTTGAGGAAGTTGCATGAACTTACACAAAAGGCAATAACTGCTAACAATATAATTGATTTTCGTTTCATAACTTTCATCCTTTCATTTTTCAGTTTTCACCTTTCCTTAGAATGTCAATTTGATTCCACCGCTAAACGTACGCGCCAAGGGGTATGTACCGAAGTCCAGACCCGGGGCGGTATTCGCTGCGTTATAATCCACATCGGGGTTATAACCCGTGTACTTAGTTGCCGTGAATACATTATCCACAGAGAAATAGAGATAGAACTTGCTCAGGTGCATATGCCGGAAAGCTTTATTATCCGGGATGGTATAACCGAGGGTTAAGTTCGTCATTCGCAAGAACGAAGCGTCTTCTACAAAATAGGTAGAGAACTTGGTATTGAGGTTCTTTTGGCTACGGTTAGCACGGAACATCATATCATCGTTGATGGCGTACGGTTGCGTATATTCACCGCGGTAGCGGTTCAAAGCAATACTCATCGTGTTCACACCACCTTCCAGGTTGCAGATATAATAGCGAGAGAAATTGATGACGCTATTACCGAACTGTCCATCGAAGGAAGCGGAGAAGGTCAAACCTTTCCACGAGAGCGAAGTATTGAAGCCGTAGGAGAACTTCGGATAGTTATCACCGATAACTTCGCGGTCGTCTTCGGTGATTCGACCGTCCTTATTCACATCTTTCCATTTCACATCGCCTACATAAACATTAGCATAGTCGGCTACCGGCACACCTTTCAGCACATAACCGTCTTCGCCTACATGCATAGCATCCTCTTTGATTAACTCGTAGTCCTCTGGTGTAATCAGACCTTGACTAACCATACCATAGTACGAACCGATGGCGTAGCCGTTGCGGGTAATGTGAGTTAATTGCGAACGCTGACCGTAAATAAGAATATCATCGTCCAGACCGTATACTACGTTACGGTTCAAGGAGATATTGAAGCCTATATTCCATTTCACGCCACTCATATTCAGCACATTGGCATCCACTTGAAGATCGCCACCTTGGTTGATGACACGGCCGTTCTTGAGGTTCGTCCACATAGCCGTAGCACCGGTTGTGGCGCTCATGGTGTTCTGGTAGAGAAGGTCGGTGGTGAGGGAGTAATAATAGTTCATCACCAGGCTCAAACGTCCGGACCAGAAGGTCATATCCGTACCTACGTTCACCTGCGAGGTCTTCTCCCAACCCAAGTCCGTATCCACAGAGGTCGGATAATAGGTGATAACCGAAGAAGCCGGGTCACCGAACACATACGAACCGGTCTTAATGGTTGGTATATGACGGTAATTGGAGATATTATTGTTACCGGAAATACCCCACGAAGCACGGAGTTTAGCCGTGAACTTATCCTGTATATCCTCTGCCCAATGCTCGTTGGTGATGTTCCATCCCGCACTTACGGAAGGGAACAGACCCCAACGGTTGGTAGCACCGAATCGCGAACAACCATCTCCACGGAGCGTCAGCGACAAAGTGTACCGATGATCGTAAGTGTACATCGCACGGGCGAAAGCGGACATTAACGCCCAGGCTTTCTTATCGGTCACCGCTTTCGTACCATTCTCATCCGTTTCCGTCGGCTGCGCAGCGCTCAATTCCGTAATACGGTCATCGGGCAGTGCACCCAAAACAGTAGTGGCGTCGATATTGTTATAGTTCTTTTTTTGCATAGAGAAACCGGCTACGGCGCTAACCGTGTGCTTGTCGGCAAAGGTCTTGTCGTAATTAACCGTCGCCTCGAGCAACCAGTCGATATTGAAGTCGCGGTTGTCCACGGCTTTCACCTTATCGTTAGTGGTGTAGTTACCCGGTTCATAATTGCTCTGACCGAGCCATGAAGGACGATAGAGGTTATAAATCTGGTCCGCGATTTGCAAACCTAAGTTCACTTTGGCATACAAACCATCAATAATGCGATACGAAGCGTTGGCGTCGATAGAAGCACGGATCTTGGTGTAATACTCCTGCCGTCCGTAAGCCAGCGCCACAGGGTTCTCACCGCCGAAGCACATGTAGGATGACTCTCCGTTGCGGTAACTCCATCCTACGGCGTACGAACCGTCAGCATTATAGACCGGATATGCAGACGGCATACCGAGGGCATTCAGGATCACACCGTCGTTGAACGCCAAACCGTCCGTACGAACGACGCGCTCGCGTACATAATACATATTGGTATTTACGCCTATCTTGAACCGATCCGTCACCTGCACATCCAGGTTCAGACGAGTGGTCAAGCGCTGGTGGTTACTCG
>Ga0265301_10003976_pt1 | contig 15179 bp, 14 predicted proteins | sample AusTroGonzalo_MG_2_FD_193488 | JGI IMG/M metagenome (GOLD analysis project Ga0265301, IMG submission 193488) | Bovine rumen microbial communities from tropical cattle in Woodstock, Queensland, Australia - Gonzalo_04 | ecosystem: Host-associated > Mammals > Digestive system > Stomach > Rumen ...
AAGGCTGTTTTGTTTATAGGAGCAGAATTATACACAGACTCATAACTCCTATAATATAACAGCCCAATGTAGGTAAAGCCACTAAACTATTCGATCCTTGACTTCATTTATGCGTTGCTTTATTGTTTCTGGCATCATCTTCGCATAAGTCTTTTCTGTTATCTTACTATTTGAGTGTCCAAGAATCTTACTGACACTTACCATATCCACTCCACTATTCAATAGGATAGTGGCAAAGGTGTGTCTCGCTAGATGACTATGAAGATGTTTTTGAATACCGCAAACGTCTGCAATTTCTCCAAGATATGAGTTGTATTTTTGATTGGATAACGTAGGAAGATGATAGTCATACTTTTCCCATATCTCTTTAGCAATAGGTAACAATGGGATATGTGAAACAACTTTTGTCTTTTGGCGACTCTTTATTATCCATTCACTTCCGTTCTCATCAATCTTCATATCGGACTTGGATAGATGAGATAAATCTGTAAAGGCTAATCCTGTATAGCAAGCGAAGACAAATAAATCGCGAACATGCTGCATCCGTGGAGAACTGAACTCTTTATAGCGTATCACTCTAATCTCTTCAACGGTTAGCGGGTCATACTGAAGAGGTTTGCTGACGAGTTTTAGTTTGAATGGCATAGCTTGGATATAACCTTCCTCTTGGGCTATTCGTAGTATCTTCTTCATTAGTTTCATTTTATGGATTGCTGTATTTACATCCATTAGAGAATTCATATAAACAAAGAACTGCTCAATGATAGCCGGTGTTAAGTCTGTTAGCAAAATATCTTGTTTGTTCTGTTTTGTACGTAAGAAGTCAGCAAGATATTTTCTCGTCAAAAGGTACTTCTTGTATGTCGCATCTACAATCAGTCCACGTTCTGACTTCGTTTTGGCATCTGCATTATGTCTGTCGAACAAAGTTAATATAGTTACGTTAGTCTCGGCGAACCCATTGTAATACACATCCATAACGCTATTAATAGTTATTGGCATATTACGTTGTAGCATTTCCGACTCAATGGCATAGAACTTGGCTTTAACGGAATCCATAAACTCATTTAACTCGACATTGCGTTTCACTCGCTGTTTTGAGGCATTGAAATCCGTTACTTTGATGTACTTGGGGAACCTGATAATTTTACGTTCTCCCTCAACAATGATAGATAATTCGAGTGGAGAAAGACCATTTTGCAGCCTTTTTGATGGTCTGCACATGAAATTTAGATACATACACGATACACTTTTGATTGTTATACAAATCAACTTGTGTCAAACCCATTCGTGTATCAAGTTGTAAATGAGAGAAATGTAAAAATCTCAGAGGACGCACGGGAAAATTAGAGAGGTCGCACGAAAGGAACGCTATTTTTACCTACATTGGGCTGTTATATTATAGGAGTTATGAGTCTGTGTATAATTCTGCTCCTATAAACAAAACAGCCTTAACCTGCTGAGTTAAAGCCATCTAAACAAGAGTGTGGGTTATGCTTTGCAGTAAATCCCACAAAAAAAATAGAGGTTGGATAAGCCTCTATTTTAATAACTCAGCGGAAAGTGAGGGATTTGTGCGGAAGGAGAGGGATTTTATTCTACTTCGTATAGCCAACCCTTTTCTTTCCTCGTTATTATTGGCTTTGTTAATTATTTATAAGTTCTCATCATTTTTGTAACTGACGCACGAAAGGAACGCAAGTCACTTAAAACGATGGCGCAAAGGTACTGCTTTTTTCTGATATATACAAATTTTTCTTCTGTTTTTACTGGATTTGATGCGTTTTTGATGACTTTTCTATAATAAACGTAACAAATACCGCCGCCAAACATATCAGTAAAGCCCCAAAGCAGCCTGTCCATTTTTCTACACTTTTGCCATACGGTTATATTATACAGGGAATAATATCTGTCCATTTTTTTACATTTCTGCTGCATGGTTATAATAGTAGTAGTTATCACAAATAACTACATCCATGAATCGGAGTGAGATTTTCAACTCACTCCGGGATAACTCCAGCCCACACCCCAGTTGTAATTTGGAACACTATCATTTGTATTCGGAGTTATGAATGGTGATGCTTGTAGGAAAGGAGCAGGTTCGTCGTTGTCAATATACTTCTCCTTCCACTTCTGTATGGTAGTCGGGGATGATATACTAAGACCATGAGAACGAAGAAGAACTGCCATTTTGTCATAATAATTGCTTTGGCATGGAAATTGTCTCTTTCCAAGTGTATGCGATACTGCATAATTATCAGAGAAAGCAAGATACCACCCTGTTTGGGCGCTCAAGGTATCAATTTAGTGAACTGTATTAGTAACAATTTAATCAAAGAAAGGAACTGCTGACAAGAAGTCACCAAGAATTTATTAGAGAATGAAGTTATTCCTAATTTATTATTGGAAAAGAATGAAAAAATGTAAGAATTTTAGTGAAATGCGTCAGACCACAACGCAGTATAATAAATATTGTGGCTCAAAAAGACAGTGTAGAAAAGAAAATAACAACAATTCTTCGCAAGGTGTTCCATCGTGGGTTCCTATTTTATTCGATGGATTGATAGTGGTTGGTGGATTATTAGAAATCATTGTCCCTCTTGTGAAGGAACATAAAAAAGCGAAATTACAAAAACAAGCAAGAGAAGAGCAAAATCAGGCTATGACAGACAGGGAGAATCTCCGGCATGACCATAAGCAAGAGGAGAAGACTCATCAGGTTGATGAGGACATCCGCAAAGCAGAGGCTATTGAGGGGATTCGTCAAATAAGAAAGCAAGAGTCAAATGGCACTGCTTCTACTTCAGAAGAAGAGGTTGTGATGAAAGGAGTTAGTTTTCCGACTATTGGAGAAATGGCAATACCCGACATCAAAGACCTACGAATTTGTGGAGAAATTTGCGCTGGTGATATTTGCGTCGTAACTGGTGCAACTGGTATAGGGAAATCATTAGCAGTAATGCAAATGGCGATAGATATAGCGTCTTCACGTCCCTCTTCATTATTTCCATATTTCCCTGTTTGTAAACTGCCAAATGATGTATTTATCTTTGATGCAGAGCAAAGGCTATCGCAACTAAAAAACAGGTATTTTAGTAGTGACAAGGTTATTTATCCATCAAATATTAAACGATTTCCAGAGAAGGATGAAGTTATAACCAATTTGGATGTCGTTTACAATACGATGGAGAAGACAGTCAGAGAGTCCCCAAAGAGCATTGCATGGATTCTTGACAATCTAACCTTTTTAATGAAGCATAACACCAATGTCCAAATAAGTAATTTCCTTGATAAAATTAAGGAGTTAGGGCAGAAAATGCAAGCTAAAGGTCTATACTTCACTCTCATTATCGTAACTCATACCAACAAGAAGTATAGCAAAGACTGTATTAATCCTATAAAAGTAGAATATATCTATGGCAGCGCGTTTTTGGCAGACTTTGCAGATTTAATCATCGGCATTCATCGTAAAGAAGATAACGACACTACAGACAAACATCCATACATTCAGATTATTAAACATCGAAATGGATGTGCGTATGATGGTTTTAAGACCAAACGTGTCTCCCGTCCGTATGCAATGCTTAAATACGATGATAAAATTCCTCCAAAGAAACTATTCAGTGGGACAAAGCCCCAAAGGGATATTGATTCGTCTCTTGCTGGTATAGAATTTATGTACTACTATTTGTATCTCGAATGTGGTATGAGTCCTGAGGAAATAGGGCGATTATATCATTGCTGCGATACTAATATTAGGAAGAAGTTCGAAAAATATATAGGTAAAGATTATACGGACTTTCCAAGAGGAGAACACAGTCCTGAAAAAGGACGAGAGTATTTCGAACATCGTATGGAATACATCAGCCCTTCCCCGAAAGACGAGGCAGAAAGTGAGCAGAATGACCAGTAAACAAAAAGCCCCGGAAGCGAATCATGCCTCCGGGGTTCTTCATGCTTCTACCGACCTCACATTTTAGTATAGTCTAAATGGTACAGACGCTGTTGTTTTAACTCGAACTTTCTGACCAATATTCATTCCGGGATTCCACTTCGGCATAGTTTGGACTACTCTAATTGCTTCTTTGTCGAGAGAAGGATCACCAGCAGACTTGATTATTTTAACATCAGAAATGGAACCATCTGAATTTACCACGAACTGACAAAATGCTGTCCCTTGTATGCCATTTTCGGCAGCGGCAGCTGGATAGTTAATATTCTCTTTAATATATTTAGATAAAGCACTCTTGCCTCCGGGGAACTCTGGCTTTTGATCTACCTCAGAATCGGAATAAACCTTACTATCATCTATTTGAGCCTTAAAGCCGGTCTGTTTCTTTGCTCTTTCTTTATCTCGTGCCTCTTTCTGCTTGTCGGTCATTAAGTAGAATAGGCTTTTCTTGTTTTGAGCATACCCCGCTGTATTTAGTGACATCGGTGCGAGAATAGCTATCAGTAGTATAATTGAAAATATCTTTTTCATAATGCCTAATTGTTTATTGGTTTCACAACTTATTTCTTTTTGCTTTCTTTGAGGAGTTGACTATATGCATCAGACGTGTAAGCGTCGAAAAATTTTACTTCTGATGTAAAGAATTGACCGTTCTTTTCATACTCCTTATTCAAACTTGGTATGGTTTCAATCAAATATGATACCGCTTTAGAATAGTAGTAGCCCTGCTTGAAGCCATCAAGATATTTGATGATCGTAGCGGTGGCATCATTAGGCTTCTTATTCATGTTGCTTAATTTTATATCCTTTACATGTGCTGGGACAAATTTTTTCATCGCCTCCAAATTATTCCATGAGGATTGCCGAAGAGAGATTTCACGAGAAAAGAGTCCGGCAGTTGTAGCTTTATCATAACTCCCATTGAATTCTTCTTCTGAGTCATACAACGTCCTATATTCATTCCATTGCTTCTTACGGCAAGTAGTAGCACTCACAAAGCCTGCCTGAACGTATTGCCGGAAATAAGCATATTGCTGATTCAAGGTTTCGCAACGATAATCCTTAAAAATCTTATCTATTTCGTCTTTCTTTTCCGGATGTAAGCCCTTGTAAACTTTTATATACTTATCTGTGTTCTTTTCAAGCAGATTTCTCTCCATTCCACCATTAACAAAATCAAGGTAGCTATTCATCATTCTTTCTCTCATGGCAGCAAATTGTGATTTAATGTTAGATGTCATTGGTTCGTTATAATCTAATTCCAAAGTCTCATATGAAAGTTTAGAACCATCATAATACGGATGCTTTACAAGCTGGCTATTGAGAGAATCGTGAAGGTTTATATAGGCTTTATAGTTCCCCTGTATTGAGTTTAAGAAGCCCATAACCTGATTGTATGCAGCTTCTATTGTCAGCTTATCCATACATGCTTCAGCCTTTAATGCTGGAGTTGGTATTTTAAGTTCTTTAGACTGTGAAAGCCTATATAGTTGTGCGTTGAAATTATCTGTTTGGTCTTCTATCTTGTCATTAACTTTTTCGGCTTCTTGAAGGACTGACAATCTCTTTTCAAATTCAGGGACACTAAATGTTTTGAGATTTGGACAATAATCAACATCGAATTTACTCTTCAGGCAGTTCACATAGTTATAATTTCCATCATTATCCTTTGACGTGATATCAAGCCATGTTTCATCAAAAAACTCGTAACTCGGCAAACCTAAAATGGTGATAGATTCCAAACGAGACATATGATCATAAAAGACGCTCAATCCTCGTGGCGGAAGTTGCTTGACAGAAGCTGGAATAACAAGAGACTTGAGACGCGTCATCCCATCAAAGGCGTATTTTTCAATAAAGACAAGTGAGTTCGGCAAATTAAGGGCGATTATATTCGCACGCGCCGTTTCGTAATCATATCTAAAAGCCGCTTCATTTGCACGTTTTTTCTCGGCTGCATTATATGTTTGATTCGCAGCAGCACGACTTAATGTGGCATCACCAAAGAACCAATTACCAGCTTCATCATACGCATTTTCTGCCGCATTGTAGGAATCACTCCTTGTCCAGTCAAAATCATAACGAGAGATAGCCTTAACGGTATATTTATCTCCCTTGTAAGTAATACTGGATGGAATCGTAACAGTTGATTCTTTCGGCTGGAAATTCAGTACAACTGCTTCTAATGTGTTTAAATTAAGCGAATACACGATGTTGTTAATAATTGCGTACTCTGCAAATAACAGGTTGCTACATAAGGCAAGCAAGATAGTAAATAAGACCTTTCTCATATTCTTAAAATTTTAGATGTTCCTGTTTTTTTTAGCAATCACCACACATAGGACAGTTGTAGTAGTAATCCGGTGACTTGGTGTAATCAATCATCAAGTGAAATTTCCCATCAGTGTCACTCTTGTGGTATGCATTGTCAATCTTCCACGCACCATCCTCTTTGTTCATCAAAACAAGAGTCGTATTCTGGATATATCCCCAATTATCTCCGTAATATTGCACCCTATAGAGATTGGCATGACCTTCCACTTGCTCAATCTTTGCTATTTTGATCTGACCATCACCAATCCTATAATCTTCCCCTAAATCCACTAACGGAAATATCATACATGCACTATACTTGACAAATCTCCTTGTTTCGTAGTGAGAGATACCGCCATTTTCCTCAATGGTGGTAAGATCGGAAGTAAATAGTTGTTGGATAAGGTTGGTGCAATATGTCTTATCAGATATGCCTTGTGGATTTGACTCTGCGTTTGCTGAAGTTGAGCCAAATATAAGAAAGACGGAAAATAATAGAGCCATACCATAATAGCCACAGGGAACTGGGCGTATCATATTCCTTGTGGCAAACAGATAAACCACTAACGCAATATGGAGGATAAAAAACAATGTCATATATTATGGTATATAGTTTTGTTATACACTAAAATGAGGCTTGTTTTCCACGCTCTCATACCACAATATATAACCCTATACAAAAAGCGCGGAGAGTATTTCACTCTACCGGCTGATTGGCTCTGCAAAACCATTAAAGAGATAAAGAGAAACATACAACTCCACGCCGTATATACTTGCATTCTTGTTAGCAGCATATACACACGAAGAGCGCATTCTACTCCCTCTTTAATAAAACTTGCAGATTTCATCAGCTCAGGATAAACGAATAACGCCTTCAGATTTTGGATTTCTCCCCAAAATCGACCGCAAAATTACTAAAAAAATATGATATGTACAAATTTTTCTGGACTATTCTTCCATATTTCTATCATTTTCATTAAAAAGAGGTTATCTGAATTGCAAAATGCCCTTCACGCCGTTATTTTTCGGCACAAATGGAACTTATGCAGCCTATAGAAACATAATGTAAACTTTAAGCACTATTTGATGTGAACTTCCGTATTTATGGGGTGAACTTTTAGGGTTGTATTAGGGGTAGTTCACATCATTCAAGCACGCTCTTTACGCCCTATTTCACGGTGAATGAGAATGATTTAGTAGTTTGAAGGACACTCGCGAAACTGGACTCTGCATCACGGATCAAACAAGAGGGATATCAGAAGCGGTGAAAACCTTACTATTGGAAAGCCTTCTTAGTGAAGGGGCTTTTCTCGAATAATTTTCATATTATTAGCCAACTCCGGTCTGTGAAGATAGGTTTGGCAAGACAGGGGAAGTAGCTAATCCTCTGCCCCCCATTTCCACCGGATAAGACACTACCAACAGCCTTATAGGTGAAATGAGTAAAAGTATGAGAAGAGGAATGAATGAGTATAGTACCTATCTGCGAGCAACTGTCTTTCGGGAAGTGTGTTAGCAGGATAAAATAGGGATGACTACGTGGCTTCGACCGCTGAAGATTTTTCGGTCGTGTAGCTGTGTGTCATCGACTAACTCTATGGACGGATTTAGATAAAAATCCGCCCTATTTTTTTGCTTCTAAGGTGGTGACGAAAGCCTTATTAGTGAGAATTATGAATTATAAACAAAATAGAATATTAACGAATAAAGAAAGGAGAACACAAATGAAAAATCTAATCAGAAAAGGAATCTCGACTCTACCAGTAGTAAACGAGATTCTATTTTTTATCCTATTAGCCCATGAGCTTATAGGAATAATCAAAGACTGGTGCAAAAAAACTAAGTCATCAACAGAAAAGAAACCGGACGAAGAAGAGCCGGAAAAGAAATGATGGCTAACGACTATCAGAAGCTTCTTGATACCTTCATCACAATAATGGACATGCTATTAGCCATTGCTAAGGGAATCAAGAAGCTTTCGCGTCTATTGAACAGGAAATTAAAGAATAAACCAACTTAAAAGACAAGTTTATGGACAACAACAATGAAATGATTCTGACTCCTATAGGAGGACAGGTCATGTCACAGTTATCGTTGGGTATGGAATCTGAACAGGAACATCCCAACTTCATTGAAAGCAATACTCAGGGGATTTCCTTTGAGGAATTGACAGAAAAGAACGTCATCCCGACTTTCGCGGATGGCACGCTTACCCTATCAAGCGGCTCTATTATCAAAGCAACGATGAGAGCTGCGGAAGAGGTGTATGGAGAGCTGACACCGGTGGAGATACGAGTTTCGCATCGCATTCAAGGCCGCCGGAAAGAGGCAGAACTTAAATCGGCGAGTGAATTGCAGGATGAAGATATTACGACCTTTTGGCAACGTATGGCCTTCATCTGTCATGTAAAGACACTCACTCGCACAATCAACGGCGCGGAGGTTCACCTGTGCATTGGTGGCACACGCAGTTACTCGGAAGACAAGTTATTTGGTCGTCCGACTCCCAGCAAGATGAGATTATTCGTCGGCTGGTTTGTAAGAATTTGCTCAAATGGGTGTTTAACCTGTGATGGCAATTCTGGAACTATCGAATGTTTGACTGAAGCCGATGTTTACGAGAAGGCTACAGCATTATTCCGTAGTTTCGACCCAGAGAAGGAAACTGCTCTGGCTATGCTGGAGAATTTGGGGACAACCCGAATCTCTGAAAGCGAGTTCTGCAAGATTATCGGTCGCTTGCGTTTGTACCAAGCGTTACCGGCATCTGAACAGAATGTGTTGCCCAAGGTGATCTTAGGGGATCAGGCGATCAATAAGGTCACTCAGGGCTACGTATCTAATCCCAACTTCGGATTGAAGGAGGGAGCGGATTCAATCAGTTTATGGGAACTCCTGCAATTGGCTAACGAAGCCGTGAAGCAGGGGGCTTACATCGACAACTGGTTAGAGCGAAATCAAAATTGTACTGATTTCGTTCTTGGAATACAACGTGCTCTTCTTGGAACAGACCAAGAGGGCTATGATTGGTTTCTTAATTAACGGCGCGAAGAACGCTGTTATATGAATTAACCGGAGAGGGGCATTCACTATTATGTGTTTGCTCCTCTTTATTGTTTCACAAATCAAAAAACTCAATCACATGCTATACTATAATTTCAAAGATTTCGAGGCATTCAAAGAACGCTTCGGAATACATGAGCATGGTAATGGTGAGAAGTCAAGAAAGAACAAGATACTTCTCGCCTTCCTAAAAAACAAAGAACTGCTACATGAAGCGGTTATTACAGGCGATTTCTATCTGTTGCATTTAACAGATATGAGCGTCCTGAAACAAGCGATATGGGGCGAAATGGAGAGAAATGCATATAGCACGGATTCTACGCCCTATAAAGTAAATGTACTAAACCACGATCTTTATTCATCCAAATATGAGACGGATGAGTTTCGTGGCGTTTGTGCGGATGGTGACACGCGATCCGTCCGCTACATCAATCACAAGAGTAACGACAGAGTTTTCAAGATGAAAGCCGGTAAGTTTCTCAGGACACTAATTCTTGACAATAAGTTTGGGAAGACACTCCCAGAACAGGTTGTTACTTACATGTGCGAGGAGTTTTCGCAAGATTGGCAAGTTTACTGTCAGCGGACACTCCCTGAAAACAAATTATATGTCACCGACGAGTTTGCACGGATTTATGATTCGGATGAGTATGCATCCAACACGATGCACTCTTGTATGGTGGATAAGGATTACTATGGATTCTACGAAAATGCGGTAGCGGCTAAAGCAGCATATCTAGAGAATGATGAGGGTGAGATTATTGCCCGGTGTATCATTTTCACAGAAGTACACGAAGTAGATTCTGATAAGATTTGGCGATTGGCTGAACGACAATATGCTATTGACTGCAATGATGTCCTGAAGAGAGCACTAGTTGATGCTCTAATCAACGAGGGATATATTGACGGATACAAGCGTATTGGAGCTGATTGCGGTGACTCCAGAGGGTTTGTGGATAATGATGGAAATAGCCTATCAGATAAGTATTTCTACATTGATTGCGACCTTCAAACGGACGAACCACTCTCATACCAAGATTCCTTCAAATATTATGCCTATAGCAAGGGAAGAGCTTATAACAATAGCGGCTTTAGCTATGATTATGATTTAGCAACCACAGAAGGCACAATTGAAGGAGAAATGGACTACGATGACTACCACGAATACTCATGCACTGAAACAACATTAGTCTATGTAGGCGGTAGAGAATATTACTGCGACCGAGATAATCTTGATGATTTTGAATGGATTGACAGTAGAAACGAATACCACCACAAGGACGATATTGTGTTATGTACCGATTCGGAAGAATACGAATTAACAAAAGAAGCGTATTATTCTGAACTGACTGAGGAGTATTATAGCCGAGAGTCTGCAATGTTAGATGCAGAACAAGAGTACAAGGAATCGAATTGGGCTTACTCCGAGTTCGATGACGAGTATTATGCCGACGATGCTGAGGTTACTACCTACCAGCGTTGGAATAGACAAATTTGCGCTTATGAGGAGAAAACAATCTTCATAGGAACGCTGATCAATCTGGTACGCAATGAGGTTTTCTTTGCGTATAAGGATGGCAAGGTGTATAATATGCTTTGCCACGGACAGCCTTTATTTATGGCTGCTTGAACTAAAAATGTATAACCAGTAGAGGACACCGAAATGTCCCTTACACAAAATTGTAAAATTATGAAACTTTTAGAAGAACTTTACAAAACATTTTCTCCCTCTGGAAAGGAGCAGGAAATGAAGAAATTTATTGTTCGGTGGGTAAAAGATAACTGCCGAAATACGATGATTTCAAAAGACAAGAAGGGCAATCTATACATAACGAAGGGAAAGGCAATTACTTATCCTTGTCTATGTGCCCATCTTGACCAAGTGCAAAAGACACACGCTTTGGATTTTGAGGTGTGTCGCTCTGGAGATATCCTATTCGGGTACTCCAAAACCTTCAAATCATATCAAGGACTAGGAGCCGACGATGCCAATGGTATCTGGGTTTGCTTGAATTGTTTGAAGAAATATGACGCTATAAAGATTGTATTCTTTGTTGAAGAAGAGGTCGGATGTCATGGATCAAAGAGGGCTGTTATGTCCTTCTTTGATGATTGCCGGTATGTACTGCAAATCGACCGGAAAAACGGTGGTGACTTCATTACCAATATAGGAGGCTGGACACCGCTATGTTCGCAGGAATTTATCAAAGCAATACAACCAGAGAAGTTCGGCTATAAAGAAGAAACTGGACTCTTGACGGATGTAGAGTGTCTGAAGGAGAATGGGCTAAAGGTATCTGCGGCAAATCTCTCCTGTGGTTATTACAATCCGCATACTGATACGGAGTTCACTTTATGGAGCGAACTGAAGAACTGTCTATCTTTCGTTGAACATATTATCGAGACATGTAAAGATGTATATCCACATGACCGCGATGATTACGACTTTAACGCATACGATAGAGACATGGAAGAAGATGAGTTCCGAGAGGCCGTCGCTTATCATTTAGCAGATTATCCTAACCTTACCGCAAAAGATATCATGGAATGGTATGCAGGGATGTTCTTCTATCTGAAAGAGGACGATTTTGCAAGGCTCATCAATGAGGAGAAAAAGCGTAGTTTTATAGACGATTAAATCTCCTCAATCATGGCACAACTATTATTCAAAGGTATTCATTGGGGCACCGATGGAGAGCCTATTGAGAATCTAAATCTACCCAAGAACTTTGTTATGGAGGTTGATGACAAAACTGGAATTGACCCTAATGATTTCGATATAGCAAATATCCTGTCTGACGAATTTGGATTTTGCGTAGATGGAATAGACGAAGTAAAATGGTGGGACGAAGATGGATTTATTAACCTGTTGATATAATAACGATGGCAAAAGAGAAAACAAAAAAGATGACCCTTGCCTATTGGAAAGGGCTATCAACGGAAAGTAAACATCGGGCATTAACTTATGTGTTTCCCATTCACCCGGCATGTGTGAATATGCTACTGAAAGAGAAACCTAACCCGAAGCAATCTCCGTGGTGGCAGTTAGTATGGGAGAAGGTAAGAATCCCAGAAGACCATAGCCACTACAAAACCGTGATTAACAGAACTACATATATCTGTTAGTTCGAGTTATCACATATTATAACATTTCTCAGGGAAATGGGGGCAACTGGTTCCCCAAAGGTGTCAGTTACCCCATTTTTGTTCTAAAATGCAGAGTGTTCTAAAATAAATCTATATAGGGCACTCGTAGAACGTTTTTTATGTTTCACTTTTAATCAAAGAAAAAATGGAGAACGAAAAGCAATCAACTGCGGTCATATATGCTCGTGTTAGTTCTGTAAATGATAGGCAGGACACATCACGACAGGTATTAGACTTGCAAAAATATGCAAATGCACAATGTGTGAAAATTGTAAATATCTACGAAGAACATATATCTGGTGCAAAGAAAATAGAGGAAAGAGAGGTTTTGACAGAATGCTTGCGGTATTGTGTCGCAGAGCATCCCAATTACCTTTTAATTTCAGAACTCTCACGGTTAGGCAGATCGACCCTTCAAGTATTACGCTCGTTGGAGATATTACACGAGGCTAAGGTTTCTGTCTATATTCAGAATATTGGATTGTACTCTCTACAACCAAATGGAGAAATCAACCCAATTACTTCTATTCTGATTACCGTCCTTTCTGAGGTTGCGGCTATTGAAAGAACCAATATTCATTATCGTTTGGAATCTGGGCGACAAAAATTCATTGCAGACGGAGGAAAATTAGGTAGGAAACAAGGTTCTCTCAAATCTATGGAGCAACGAAGGGAAGAGTATAAAGAAGTAATAAGTCTGCTTCGCCGTAACTATAGTGTCCGAAATGTAGCAAAACTAACTGGACACTCATTACAAACGATACAGACAGTAAAGAATCAATTTATAAACAATCAGACATTATGAGATTTTACGTAGATTATGAAGACACAGGTGGCGACCTGTGTCATGTGTGGGTTGAGGCAGATTCTAAAGAAGAAGCCATTAACCGAGTTAAACAGGAATATTGGAATGTTGATAAAATTATTACTATCCATAAATAGAGAGGAGTATTGTATGGCAAACATTTGTGATACGACTTATAAGATAGTTGGCAAGCAAGAAGAAGTCCAATCTATCTATAATGTACTACAAGCCGTAAGAACACAGATACAAAATCAAGATGGCATGTGGTTAGGGCATGTAGTTGAATATCTCGGCGGTGATTGGGAAACCATCACTTGCCGGGGAGAGATAACAGGTTTTAATTTGTCTGAAGCTGTTCTAACCATATCGCAGGAAACGGCATGGAACGAACAAGCAGACTTCAGACACTTTTTAGAAACCACTTATCCACACATTAAGATATTCTATAGGGAAGAGGAATGCGGTGGCGATTTGCATTATCACAATGACCACACAGGACACTATTTCCCGGAGCAATATCTATTGGATTCGTATAATGAGCCGGAATACTTTATGACCCTATCTGATGCAATAAATAGGGTCAAGGAGATAACCGGCAGAACGAGAATCAACACAGAGGATGATATGATGCACGCGCTCGATCTATATTTAGAAGAGCACGAGGAGGAAGATATTTTCTACTCCATGCACAAATTTGAGTTCTGTGAAGATTGAAAAAAGGAGAGAGTTACCGAGGGCTTTAATGCTCCCGGCACTCTCTTTTTTTTACTTGATAAAAGAAGGAATAGGATCGTTAGGAAATCTCTCGTGAAACAATCGTATATCTTCTTTCCTTTTCCATTCAGCCCATAACTTTTCATGGTCTTGGGCTTCTGGAGCATCTGGGTCTATAGCTTTCAGATTAGATTCTTGCCAGTTTCCATAATTGCCATCTTTATGCAGAATAACCTTATTCCACACAGCCTTTACTCCGTCTTCGATGTGGATATACACATCGTCATTATAAGGAACAAAGGCATGAGTAGCCCTTCTAAAGTCCACGTCATAATCATAAACATTGGTGTAAATATATTTCTCGCCATATAGCCATCCATCTATTAGAAGATGACCGAGTTCTGATATATACCAATTATTTTTCCACCAAGCGAATGTCTCTCCGTATTCAACTTTTACCCTATTTTGATGATATTTGAAGTAATAATCATCCCTATTAACCCATTCTAAATTAGTGTAATGATTATTTGCTATGTTAAAATCCTTGTGCGCGATATAAGAACATCCGGACTTTTGATGGCAAAAACTGGAAACAACGAGTTCATCTATAAAAAGCACTTGATCCTCTCCATTGGGTTTTCTCTTAATATATGCTCTATCAAAGGCATCTTGCTTGATAGTATAATTATAATACCTCGGAGTTTCTTTTGAACTTTTAGACGAACTTTTAATCGCTCTAACCGCCTTTCCGTCTTCTCTCACTTGTAAATTTGGACAATTAGGAACATCCCGCCATTGCTCTTTCAATACTTCATTCATTTCTTTCTTGTTTTAGATGTTATGATGAGTTCAACACCCATCTTCTTCAATTTCGTGCGAATTCCTTTATAAGAGTCCGCTTTTTTTCTTTTGTGAGGTAGCAAAAGTAGCAAATGCCTAAGCTCAACTACAATCTGCTTGCCTTCTAATAGCTCGCCAAACTCTTTCGCGAGGACTTCAAGTTCGGGGTCTATCTCTTCACTCTTTGCTATAGATTTTCTTTTACTAACGACAGGTTCTATAGCTTGATACTGATTATTGACAGTTTCTTCGTCCTGCCGGTGTCCTCCATAATTAATAAGATGGGTGGCACTGTTAAGATTGTTTAGAAATAATACCATCACTATATAAAATGAATAGATTTTT
>Ga0265301_10003977_pt1 | contig 15178 bp, 23 predicted proteins | sample AusTroGonzalo_MG_2_FD_193488 | JGI IMG/M metagenome (GOLD analysis project Ga0265301, IMG submission 193488) | Bovine rumen microbial communities from tropical cattle in Woodstock, Queensland, Australia - Gonzalo_04 | ecosystem: Host-associated > Mammals > Digestive system > Stomach > Rumen ...
ATGATCGAATGTGCACATTTCGGATAAACGGTACCCCTACACCGCATGAGCGGTGCAGGAGTTTCGCACCAACGGTGCGTTATCCGTTTTTACGTTTGTTTATAGGTTCCAGGTTCCTCATATTCCTGCCGTTCATCTCCAAGCGGTATGAATCATTGAGTATGCGGGCCAGGCTCGCCTCCGCATATGTATGATCAGAAAACATGTCATACCATGATGCGACAGGTATCTGAGATACCAGCAGTATCGACTTGTACGGATCTCTCGAATCAAATACCTCGAAAAGATTCCGGCATTTATCGATATCAAGGTTCATCAGTCCAAAGTCATCGACTACGAGGAGATCGTAAGATGCCAATTGGTTCAGTTCCTCCGGGTAACTGCCGTTTTTTTCGGCTCGGGCAAGTTCGTTCATGAGCCCGCTTGCTTTATAGTATCTGGTTGTTTTGAATCTTTTCAAAGCACAGATAGCAAGAGCATTTGCAAGGTAACTCTTTCCTGAACTTGTTTTGCCGGTGATAACAAGGTTCTTACCCTGATCTACCCAGTCACACTTTGAAAGTGTTTCTATGACATGGGTATCAAGCTGACGTGACGGGTCATATATAGTGTCATCCAGATCAGCAGTAGGATACTTAAGGGTAGCCTTTTTTACAAAGCGGTTAAGCTTCTTGGTATACCTGAGATCCCACTCGGCATCAACGATACGTTTGATCTTGTCATCAAACGAAATCAGGTCGGCATTGGGATCGGAAAAGACCTTTTCAAGCTCAGTAGCCATTCCGGAGAAGCGCATGGTCTTAAGCTTATTACAGATCTCGTATTCTTCGATGGTGAGCTGTTTTGGTGTGGAGCTTTTCATTTGTATTCCTCCTTTCCGCGAAGGTTTTCATGGTTAGGAAGAATGTTTTTCGGGATCGACCGGTTACTGCCTTCGGTTCTTTCTTTGAACAGGCGCTTAAAGTATGAATAACGGCAGGCGCTGCTGTCAATGCAGGTTTTTGATATGTCCTCGATCAGCAGTTTCGACTGATCCTTGCACATGTGAAGGATCCCATTGCAGCTGTTGTAAGCCTGTTCCTCGTGCTCTGATGCCATGAGGATGCGTTCTATGAAACTCTTTGTGTATGGCCCGATACATGCAGCCCACCGTCTGTAATAATCGCCGTCCTTTGAGTTTACATCCTTGTAATACTGATGTTCAGGCTTCATGTGCTCAGGGTTGGTGATATACCGGGGAAAGTCCTTGTATGACCTTCTGTGGATGCATATGAGCTTGTTGTTGCGGTCGCAGATCTTTATCTCTGCGATAGTAGCCTTGATTATTGCAGGCTGGTTATAATACGTGTACAATACTGAATAATAGTGGTCATCATAAAGCAGATGGTAATTATTCGGTACGTGTGCAAAGTATTTGTAGTCACATAACATGAAGGATTCACCGGCAAGTGGCTTCATCTGTGGCTTGTCGTATCGGAGAAAGCTTTCCAGCTTAGACAGGGAATCGGAAGATCTCTTGTCGCTGTTGATGGCCGCTATCTTTTTTCTTACATCGCGGTTGATGTCTTCGATACTGTAGTAGACCTTTTCCTTAAGGTCCTCAAGCAGATGGGTTTCAAGGAACTGAACGTACTTTTCGACGGTAGGCTTTCCTTTTGGCTTCCTTGGAGGAGGCGGAAGGATAACTACATCGTAAAAGCTTTCAAGATCCTGATATGCGCTGGTGATCACCAGTTCATCCTTTGTGTGACGCGTTATCGCAGTTTTCAGGTTGTCCGGGACCAGATACTTTGGTGCTGCTCCGTAGGACTCCAGGGCATGCACGGTTCCGGCAATAAAGTTTGGCAGTTTTTCGTCCTCAAATGCTTCAGCATACAGCAGGTTGCTTACGCCAACGGTTGTAACAAAGAAGTGTACCTTCTTAAGTTCACCGCTCTGGCTGTCCAGAAGTATTTCGGGTTGATCCCCGACCCAGTCGATATAGACTTTTTCGCCCGGAATACGTTCAACGACCATGCTCACGGCTTCTGCGCCGTAGTTCTTTTCTACGAACTGTTTGAAATAATGGCAGTATTGGGTGTACTGGTACCCTGAAGGGCAGTCCTTCTTGTACTTAAGCCACATGTAGAAAAGATTAGCTTTGCTTCCGGGGAGATTAAGCCTGTCATATACCGCCTGAAAATCAGGCATTACGGATACGTCTTTTCGCCGTACGTTTTCGGGAGGATAAAACAGTAGTTCAACTTCCTCCGGAGACATTTGTTTCAGCGCTTCAAGATCCTTACCTGATTCTTTAAAACGTTTCATGATAAGGGTTATGGTGCTGCTGCCGATACCGAATCGGTTTCGGCAGTCGTCAAAGGATATGCCGCGCTGACGCATATCTATGACGCCAAGGATTGTAGTACAGTTGTGCATAGTCATATGCTCCTTTCTCGTTTTTTTTTTACTACGAGAAAGACTATACCACAGGATAACGGATAAACCGATATCCGAAATATGCACACCGTTAAAACGAAATGCTTACACCGGTTGAAGCGAAATGCTCACACCGATGGAGCGAAATTTGCAATCGAATGATTATTGAAAATAATTTTAATACTGTACTTAAAGGAATTCATATATATTATTATATGATTGTTAAAAGATTAGAGAAAGTTCATTTCCCAGGATATGAAAAATGGGGAAAATATATTAGTTATATTGAGAATAAAGGAATAACAATAACAGAATTGAAAAACGAAAATTTTTCTAGTGCTTGCAAATACTGTGAAGCCGAAATGATTAGAAAATTCAACACAAATAAACAAAATATAAAAAAGCATATTATTCGATTTATAAAACCATTTATATTCAGGGCGCAAGATAGCTCTATACAAAATAATTATTGTTGGGGCGAATCACGATATGGTGATACTAATTATCTTGGCATTTATGGCATTCAGATTGTAGATGTTGTTGATGAAAATCCAAAAGATGAATTATTGATGCCTAAGATTACTCGAATGAATCTATATTATAGCGTCATTTACGATGGCGAGGAATATAAGATTTATTTTGATGAAGCCCGAAATGTGAATGATGTTATTAAAGTATTCAATCAGAAATATAAAATTCAACACAGTAAAATCATTGTTACTAAGAAGAGAAAGAAAAAGAAACTATGAAGACAGGCTCGTACCTGTCTTTTTTATCTGGTAATTAAAATAAAAGCACAATTTTATTTTTGAAATTAATCGTCAGCTTTCAAATTCTTAAACTCTGGCAACTTCTTTAACTCTTCATATAACACCGCATTCTGTTCCATATCTTTTTTTATCAGGCTCAGTATATATTGTGACCGATTCATATGTTTTATATATGCCATACAATCAAGATATTCTTGATAGCCATATATATTGATCTGCATAAATTTCTTTGGCGCAGGATTACCCTTTTCTCGTGGATGAATATTCTCTAATGATTTAGGATTGATATTCTTCTTTTGCTTTTCAATCATGTACTGCTGCCTCCAATCTTTTATAGATAATATCATAGTTATATATTTCACGTCAAATTATTATCGAGACCTGTTTTGAAATATCCTTGTGTGTAGATGAGACGGCTACAGCCCATTATAGAAATAAATCAAATATAAAAATTTTAATATCCCCCCTTTAACACTTTTTAGCATTATTCGGCTAATTAATGAGGGTACATATGCTATAATGAGTATAGTTCAATATAGAACTAACACACACAACAAATCAAATTTAATTCAAGGAGGTTTCAGTTATGAAGCAGACAACAAACATGGCAAGGGTAATCGGTCAAATCCAGGCAATGGCAAGAAAAATCAATGAGTATTATTTTAATAATGAGCTTGATCTTGATCGTTGTGTATGGACTGTTAGCAGTCAACCGACAAGCTACGGATTTTTTACACCTTACAACAGTTATACTATTTTTGACAAGATAACGGGAGAACGTGAGGCGGTACAGATCAGCTTAGGCGCTGAAACTATTAACAGACCTATTGAAAATGTTGTAGCTACAATGATTCACGAGATGACACACTATTATAATTTTATGAAGGGTGTCAAGGATACATCAAGAGGAAACCGATACCACAACAAGTTTTTCAAGCGTGAGGCTGAAAAGCACGGCATTAAAATTGATTATGATAATACTATAGGTTATTCAATAACAAGCCCCACTGAAGACTTGATAGATTGGATTATTAGGGAAGGATTCGAAGAGTTAAGACTTCAAGAAAAATCTGGTAGTATGCTTTTGATCGGTGGATTCGGTACATCAAGAAAAAGCAATAGTATTAAACTTGTTTGTCCTTTATGTAAGCAGATAGCACGAACTACAAATCCGGATCATAAAATCGGCTGTTTTAACTGTATGATTGAAATGATCGAAGCTTAACAGAACTCTCTGCAGGGGAGGTTTGTAGCCTCTTTTAAGAATATATAATATTGAAAACAAATATTTATTATTGAATCATGGTATTGACATATGTACCCTCATATGCTATACTATAGTCAGTTCAAGAAAAGAACTAATTACACAACAAACAAATCATTCAAAACAAGGAGGACTTTATTATGAAGAACATCAACGAAATCATTAAGGAATTAGCAGAGTACACCAAATTAGCTGACGAGCTTGAGAAGCAGATCGACGAGCTTAAAGATGAGTGCAAAGAGTACATGACAAGCAATGAGCTTGAGGAAATCTTAGGCGAGAACGGCGAGCATATTATTTGGAAAAAGGTTATCTCAATGAAGTTTGATAGTACGGCTTTCAAAAAATCAGAATGGGGAGAGCTTTACAAGGAATACAGCAAGCCGACTGAAACAAAACCTTTCAAGTTTTATGCCTGATCTTTCGACAATATGAGGCAAGGGGGAGAAATCCCCCTGCTGCCTAAATACCTATTATTCTATTATGACTATTGGACGGCGGTTAGAAATTTGTTATTAATTTTCAAAAACTACCTCAATAATTATTTGATCACATAATAACACAGGAGGCACGAAATACTATGACTATAGATAATTTTTATGATGACATTTGCTTAACTGATAAATCAGTTGTGTTTGACTATGAAAATAATGGTTTCAAAACTGTAATCGTTTCAGAAGGTACGAATAGCGATCGGGAGGATAGTGGTTTATTGCTTTACCTCGACAATGAACAGACTATTTTTGTTCCAGCTGATTCCTTAATAACATCTTATAATCCTGATGGGGATTGTATTGAATACAATTTAGCTTTATCAAACGGCGGTACGCTTGCGGTATGCATTGGTAAAGACGATGAGTAAGGATCACAGACACAGTTATTCAGTATTCAGGGGCTTTATAGCCCCTTGTACCTTTTGAATGGGGAGGCGATATTTAATTGAGCAATAATACAAAGAATAAACAAAAGATTTATGTTGTTAGTTGGAATGAAGAGCCAGAACGCATCAGCAAGAAAACAGGTAAGCCTGTCAAGGAATACTATCAAACAATTAATCCGATTTATGCTCAACGTGTATATGAGGCAAGAATACAAGCAGGACGTATAAACGTGGAACTGACCGAACTTTATGCTGATTGACAGTCACTATTCTATAAAGTAATATGTAATAAAAGGATGGTGATCATTTATGGGCGATACAAATAATAATGCTGAGGCTGTTAGCAAATATCACAAGCAAATAAAAGATATGAAAATTCGTTTTCCGAGAGCTAATAAAGATCTTGGTATTCCGGACTATGCTGAAATAATAAAGAACCAGGCTGGATTGTTAGGCAAGTCATCTACTAATAATTATATTCTTGATCTGATTGAAGAGGATATTCGTACTAATCCTGCCGGTATATTAAACAAGGAATTTAAGATAAATCGCGACTTGAAAGCACTAAAGGAAGTATGATATAATCAGCCTATGCACTTCTTGAAAGAATGTGCGTTTGTTGTGTGTGGGCTGTCAACTGAAAAGTTGACAGCCTTATTTTATTCTCTTGATATTAATATTCAAATAAAATGATATAAAACCAACAGTAGTTCTGCATTGAATTGCCTATTGCTGAGATAAGGAGGCGCTTATGATCGTAATCATTGGCTTTGTAATATTAGTCGTGGCTATATTTAGATATCATTACTTCCATGTTGCAGATGAAGATTGTCGGAAGGATACAACAGACGGAGTGACATACAAAGATGCGTTCGGGCATTTGCGTTTATTGCGCAATGGCCGACAAGTTATGTATAAAAAAGATAGCAGTGGGCGTATCCGTATGTATTATACTAATGGTTGTGCGGTTGATAGATTTGAAAATATGAAGGCCGCTGCAAAATTTGAAGGTAAGCCAGATTATTTATGCGATACATGGGGTATCGGTAGGAAAGGCTTTGTTCATGAGGTCTTTGCAACCGGTGAAAGATATTTAAAAGTGAATCTCAATGGACGTTTATACTATCTTGATTATGACGGAAAACCATTAAGAATTGTAAGGGAGGTTGAAGAATTTTATCCAAACTCAGAGGGCGTTGATATTGATGAGTTCAACAAAATATCTGAAGAAATATACAATTGGAATCCTAATAATTATGGATGCTGTGATTATTCTGATTTTGCTCTTTCAAAGTATAATGAAAAACAATATCTTAAAAACAAAAATATACATAGGGGGCGTTAGATATGACCGGAAGATCTGAACTTGAAGAAGTAAAAAAAGCAAAAAATTTGAAGTTGCTTAAGCAGTTACCGGATTATGTAAGTGAAGTCAAAGTTGACAATTAATTTCAAAACGTAATTCTATTCCAGAAAACCAGAAAAATAAGGCGTATCTCTACGCCTTGCCTAACAATTTGTTCACTGTGTTCTCAACACTAAAACTACTCACTCGAATGATTACATCGCCTTGTTTGTTCACATATTTCGGTCGTGTTGCATCGCCTGAAGAATTAGTGAACGTGCTTCTATCATACAGTTGCATGATTTCATCTGCACGTTTCAAGGCAACATTTACGCTCTCACACTGAATTGTAACGAATACTTCGTACATATTATCACCGCCTTTCAAATATTACTGACATTTTAATTCTCCGGCATTGTAAAGCTTTATGTATTTCTTGAGCGTATTACGGCTTATATTGTGCTTTCTCATTAAGGTGATATATTTTATCCCTCTATCAGAGATAAAGCCCTTTATGTCCGTTATAAGCTCTTCTGTGACCTTTTCAGCGGATCCTAAAGGTCTACCACAATGCCATTCTAATCCTGCTGCCTCTGCCTGTTCTTTGTGTGCTTTCATACCGTCTTTTGTTCTTTGGGAAATAAATAATCTTTCTTTTTCTGCTCTGTCAAGCTCGACTGTCAAAATAAGCTGTACAATAAAATCAATAGTAAGTGACACAACATTATCCGTATTATCTTTAGCATTACTCAGAGCTTTAATATAATCCGTGCTGATTGTGGGATTATCAAGAAAAATAAGATTAACCCCTCTATTCATCAGGCTGATATATTTATCTTTGCCATTGTTGCATTCACGCGTAAATCTACAAATATCTTTGAAGACAATCGTATCGCCTGGTTGTACAATCTTTTCAAGTTTATTCCATTCTTTGCGACCAATAAAACTTTTTCCGGACTTGTCCTCTTTCAAAGTAAAAACATATTCGATGTTGTTATTCTTTGCATATCTTTCTAAGGATTTTTCCTGCCTGCTATACCCTTGCTTGCCTCTTTCTTCTTTGGTACTGATTCTCATATAAGCGTAATAATTACCCATCAACAATTCCTCCAATCCGTCAATGAAACGTTCGTTATCGTGACAGATATTATTATATGTCATAATAAGGATTTGTCAATAGATATTGACACTTTTATATAAATGGTTTCGTATTATGCATATCGTGACATATATCGTAAAAATTGATAATTAATTTCAAGTCAAGTGTTTTAGCCACTTTGAAAAATGAAACGATTATTTACAAGCCGGAAGAGATAATTTGCGTTTGATGAGTCTTGTATCGTTAGATGCTGAAAAACAAAGGCTTTGAGACTATTCACCATACATTTATAAAATATATGCAAATGCCACAAAGCCTTTAATATCAAGGGATAGAGCGATAATGAAAGAAAAAATAAATATCGTTACATGTCAATCTACAGACGTAGATAAATATAAACTATTTATAAAATATATAAACTAAATATAAACTATACTTTTCTTTCACGTTTGATCTTTTCAAGTTGTTCTTTACGCCAGCGCAGTTTAATTACCTGTTGCCTTTTCTTCTCCAGACGCTTTTCTAATAATCGTTTAATCCATTCGATCATAATGTACCGCCTTATATTATTGTAACATCAATCCATTCGCAATCTGCAAAACAATCAGAAATTAACTTGCCATAACTACAGGTACTATTATCAGGTTCATTATCAAGCGTCTCACTTATTAAACGATCTAATTCTGCTGCCTTTTGCTTTATCTCTATAATTTGTTTTTCGATATCCATAACAAACATTCTCCCTCAAATCTTACTATAATCTAATTTTATTTCCTTACGTTCCGAAAACCATTCTTTTGCTGCATCTTCTTCAATTAAGAAAGAAGATCCAATTTTAACAGCCGGAAAGCCTGGAGATTTTAATAGCGCCCTTATTTTCTTTTCGCTAAAGCCTAACATATTTTTGAATTCTTCTTCTGTATAGATCCTCATTTAGATTACCTCACTTTCTGTTTTATTGTCAATATAACATGTTCCATTGTTATCATACGGAATAAGCTGTAATCCGCTTACAGTGTTAATATCTTCAATCCTGCTAATAGTTACTTTGTTTTTATTTTGTACAATCATGAAACAAATGTTTTTTTGAATGTTAATATAATATTTCGGCTTGATAAAGAAATCATTATTAAGATTGGAAATGATTCCTTGTAACAAAAGAATTTCACCGACATCTTCTGATATTTTACATAGCTGTAGAAGAGCCTCTTTTTTTATTTCTACTTTATCTACAGAAAGTAAAGCACGTGTATGTGTTTTTTTGTTTTCGCCTGAGATCATTTCATCTGTTTGTAGCACTGTTATTTTATCGGGTTCTTCATTTGCGGCCATTCTCCCTAATTGAATCATTGCGTTTTGAGTGTTCATTCTTTTTTTACTAATAGCAATATGAGCATCCGAACTCAAAACTTCTATATTTTTTGCTGAGTTATCGGTCGTGTCAGAATGCTGATGATGTGTATGAATGAACCTTTTTTCATATGCATGAACACCTTGTAAGTCAATGATTTCTTGTGCTTTTCCATATTTGAGGACATCAAAACATAGTGATACAAGTATGTGTGCTTTTATATGTTTTGATTTATGACCATTTGGAGTTTTAATGTCATATCGGTAATAAACATAACCGGATTTCTGTTTTATATTTTTATTCAAAAGGCAAGGAGTACCTTTTAATGAAAGCACATCACCTTTTTCAGAAACGAACCAATGCAGGGGAAAATTACATCTTAGCGGATCATTTGCTTTATAACATTGTTGCCAGGATAAATTATCTGATAAAGTGATTTGTTCCGTACCTTTATGGTTGCTAACTGTTGTTTTTGCTTTAAGAAGTTCGTTAAACTTATCTATGTATTTATTCATCGTTTACCTCGTATAATATAAGTTTTAGCTTCGCGAAGCTTAGTGCTTCGCTCGCTTCTCTCACATTCACTTGCGCTCATGTGAGAGAAAACAAGCAGAGTAATAAGGGTTACCACTATTTTGGTGGTAAAAACATCAAAAAATGTAGGAAAATAGCGTGTTACAGCTTCTATTCCTTAACAAAAAGAATAAAGTTATGCGGCATATTTTTTATCTTTTATTTTTTCATTATTCAACCACATTATTAAAATATCTCTCATTCTTTTTGACGGTATAAATATGCTGATAGGCTCATTGTTTCTTATAGCGCTTCGCCAAATCCATTGTATGAGGATAGACAAAGCATATTTATCTTGGTTAAAATTCACCTTATATTTGTTGAAAAATTGCTCTATACCAGGCTGTATATAAACATTCTTCAAATACGATAATTTATGCTTATTCGAATAATCGTTTGTCGCTCTCGTATTAAATGCTAACCAATTATCTTTATATCCGTTTCGCGAAATTTTCTCGCGATATTCTTCGGGACAAGTCCATAAAAAATCTTCTGATGATGAATTAACACAGTTGCGATAATAATTATAATTATCATTGGCAAGTTGAGATATCAGTGCTGGATTGTTTTTGTACCATGTCGTGCTTAACGGATTTGTCTTTCTTCCCTTTTTTCGTGAGCTTTCTTTTTTATATTTTTCATTTAGTTTACCATCATATATATTAATTAATTTCTTGAAGTGAGAATGATCCGGTTCATAATACTCACATAGTTTTCCCTTATCAAGAGATTTCATCTCGTAATCAATATTATATGCATCAAAATATCCTTTCAATATGCTTGAATCGAACAAATAGGTTAAAATGTATATCTTGTCGAATAGCTTAAATATCTCTGGAGGATAAACCCAAATAAAAAACTTACCGTCTATACACATAAGACTATTAGTTCTCGCTAAATTTCTAACCTTATAAAATTTGGTATTTCCTTTAAAATTTACATCAGTATTCCAATGCACATATCCTTTGTCGTCAATACTTATTGCGGACTCACCTTTTTCATTTTTGCTTTTCAAGATCTCAATATCCAATTTTGCTATCTCATACTCTGAAAGTGGCTCAATTACTTCATCAAGTATCAAGGTATAATGTCCATCTTTTATAAGCTGTTTCGTTCTTTCATCGAGCTGCATGAACATATGATGTGTTGTAGCAATGTCGTAATTTCTATTTAGTAAATCAATTAAACCAAATAGTTTTCTACTTGTTTGCGATTCGTCATCATACAATAATTCAGGCTCATACATTGTTTTGTAAAACATGTTTACATTTTTCTGTAGTCGCTCAATCTCCTTGCGATAGGGAGTAACATAAATAAAACTATCATCAATGTTTTGCTTGTCATTAAGATGATTTATAGCCCATGTGGTTTTACCTTTCCCCATGATTGCGTCAATCACAGTAATCTTGTTTTTTATTTCCATTAATCCTCGCTTTCTCAAAGCTTATCTAATATAGGGAACTTATTTCGATTGATAGACAAATAGAAAAGATTGAAAAAGATTTTTTACGAAGTGTTGACATTCTTTTATATTTCTGCTATGATAATCGTGCTTTCAAATAAATATCTATAATTAAGCTTTGGTATAATATAATAATATTAGACAACAAACCGCAAAAGGACATAGTAATCGGGCGGTTTTTATCTATACTTATATCATATCACAGCTTATTTGTGTTGTCAATCCCTTTTACCCCCTTTTTTTATTCTGTTTTTTCATATTAATCTATAAATCAAACCCTTTACAACCCCTCTACAATACTATAATCTATATGTGCAGAGTTGAGCAAAACAACTATGACAGATAAAGAGATATTATCACATCATTTCAAAGGAGGTATACCTAAAAAGAATAAAGACGGACGTTACTTTACCAGACTTCCCAACGGCAAGCAGATACGCAAGGTTAATGAAGATGATTTCATAGCAGAAATTGTTAAGTATTACAAAGAACGTGACGGTGTTTATAACCTACAGGAAGTGTTTGATGGTTGGATTGATTTTAAGTTTAAGTATGATGGGATTGCTCAAGGTACTTATGATAGAACTCAATCCGACTATAATCGTTTCTTTGTTAATAATCCTGCTGCTACAGAATTAATTGATAAGTGCTTTAGTGATATTAGCGAAGATGATCTTGAAATGTTTATTCGCAGTACCATTAAAAATATGGCGCTTACATCAAAAGGTTGGCAAAAACTTAAGTCGTTAGTGAGTGGCATTTGGTTGTATGGATTGAAACAAAAAGCCACAGACCTTTACATCACAAAGTTTCTTGATTCTTTATCTATAAGTCCTAAAGCTTTTAAGTTAAAGATAGAAGATGAAAGAACACAAGTATTTATGGATGACGAGGTTAAACTAATACTTGATGAAATAAATCGCCGCCCATTTTCAGTTTATAATTATGGCATTGTGTTATGCTTTTACACAGGTATGCGATCGGGTGAAATATCAGGACTCATGTGGGAAGATGTGAGCGAAGATATGAAAACAATTACTGTAAGACATACCGAAGTTTTTTATAAGGATAAAGAACGGAAAGGTACAACAAAATACGAAGTCGTCGATCATGCCAAAACGATTGCAGGACTGCGTAAAGTTGTTGTACCTAACGCTCTTGTTCCTTACTTAAAGAAACTTAAAGAAGTAACTGGCGAATACCAATATGTATTCACATTCAACGGCAACCGAATTCATGCACAGAACTTTAGTGACAAACTGGCTAACATCTGTAAGCAATTGCATCTCCCACCACGAAGAATGCACAAGATAAGAAAGACAGTTTGTAGTAAGTTATGCGACAGCGGGGTTGACGAAAGGCTGATGCTAAAACAAATAGGACATACAGATCGGCGCACAACAGAAACTTTTTATCACAGAGACAGGAGAACAGACGATGAAAAGAGAGACATTCTTGACAAAGTTATTTCATACTGAGTATGTAATAAAAAGTGTCGCAAAAAGTGTCGCAAGTGTCGCACTTTTGCAACATGTGTTACAAGCTGCAAACCTGCTATTATACTGGATTTCTGCCTGGACCATAGGGGGATCGAACCGTCAAGCTAACAGTATTAGAACGCAGTATTTATAGGCATTTCAAGAGAGCTTGTTAGAAAATGTCAAATTATTATTACTAACAGAAAGGAGTGCTCAACTCTGCATAATTACAAAGAGGATATTGCTATCCTCTTTATTTTTTGCGCTTTACTTTGACACGGATAAAATCAATAATATCCTGTTTATCTGTGGCTGATAACTTGCTATATAGAAAGATTAGTTCTTTTTCATTACTCGACAAATACTGATATTTCTTTTTGTTTTCTTTTGTATTGATGTATTCAAGAAATTCACTTAATTCTTGGCTCGATTCTGTCTGTGCTGGCGCATCATAATACTCATTGTTATCAAGATCAATACACAAGTGCATAATATCTTCAACTGATAGATTATATAATCCTGCAAGCTTATAAAGCATATCAGCTTTAGGTTTTCGATCCCCTTTTTCATAATGTGCGTACGTTTGTCTTGCAATTTTTAAGAAACTTGCAACATAATCCTGATTATATCCGGCAAGTAACCGCAGTTCTTTTAGTCGTTGTGATAACGTGTTCTCCATATGAATATCCCCTTTTGTAAAATTATAGTGACAAATTCACAAAATGATGTTATAATGTGGAGAATGATGAAAATTCTATGTTAAATTATGGAGCTTGTGATGATTGAGGAATTTATATGCTAATTGAATTTACGCGTACAGACGGCACAAAGTATATTGACGAATGCAAAGAAAACAGCTTACCGCGCGTATTCCGTTATATTCATCAAGTAATTAATTCAAAGAATAACAAGGTCACGGCCGGAGTTATCTACAATGGTACAAAATCACAAACAAACGCTGATGATAAAAAGTCTGATGATAATAAAACAGATGATAAAACAAATAGAGAAAAAGAACCTTTAACTAAAAAGAATAGTCGGATTTCGAAGCAAACAACTAAAAAGAAAAAGACTGAAAGAAAGAATTATAAAAAATCAAGTAAACCTAAAATACCATTTGCATATAAAAGAGCAAAAGAAGGCTTAACTTATTATGGTTTCCTGCTGCCTGCAAATGCTTTATATGGATTTATCAATAAAGTATATAATTACAAAACTGACAAAGAGGGTAATATAAAAAAACGTATAGTGTCTCATGATACGATAAGATTTATAGTAGATGATTTTATTCCAGTCATTAAAACTGATAAGCATACCGGAGAGCTTTGTTATGTCTATAATGTAAGAATCTATAATGATGTGGACAAAGAATGGATGCAGACTATAACAGACGAAACATCTAAATACTATTTGCTTGCTGAATATTTATCTCGGGTTATTGTCGCTGAAGAATTGATGAATACAAAATGTATTTATAATCATCAGGATTTTAGTACAGATAAAATTTGCGGTTGGTCTAAACGTGACAAAATGGACGGTAATCCCTTCAAACCATATCAGGGTGGAAGGTTTACGCCCAGATGAATCTTGAAGGATTAAGTCAAGAGTTAGGGGTCTGTTTATGAGTAAAGATTTTTGTACCATAATTACTAAAAAAACAAATACAACTGAAATAATAGATAAGTTTATTTTTAATCATTATGACAGAATGATTATAGTTAATGATTTTACTGCTGTAATTAATGGGGTTCGCATATATTATTATATGATTGTAGAAAAATTAAGACCAGCTGACCGACCGGAATCTGTAATTACTGAAGGAATATATTATTCTGGTCTTAAAGTTGGAATAACAATTAGCAAGTTAAAGCGTGAAAATTTTTTAAGTGCTCAATCATATTGCGAAGAGGAAATTAGAAAGTTCGGTGCTATAAATAAACAAACAATTGAATTTGAAAAACCATTTATATTTAGGGCACAGGACAGCGCCATACAAGAGAATTATTCTTGGGAAGATTATAAATATGGAGATACTAATCAGTTTGGCATATATGGTGTTCAGATTATTGATGTTGGAAATACAAAGAATAATAATCCAACAACTCCTAAAGTAATAAAAAAAGACGAACCAATAATTCCCAGGGTAAAACGAACAAATCTGTATTACAGTATTATATTTAACAACGAAGAATACAAGATATATTTCGATGAAGCTAAAAATGTAAATGATGCTATTCGGATATTTAATCAGCGGTATAAGGCTGAACACTCCCAATCTATGAACATAGGCAAAAAGAAGACGGGTATTACTTATGAGTAAAGATTTTCATACCAAGATTACAGCAAGTATGAATACAGTTGAAATTATAGATGAGTTTCTTAGTGAAGATTCTGATCATAATTCTTATTATGATCGAATGATTATTGAAAATAATTTTAATACTGTACTTAAAGGAATTCATATATATTATTATATGATTGTTAAAAGATTAGAGAAAGTTCATTTCCCAGGATATGAAAAATGGGGAAAATATATTA
>Ga0265301_10003978_pt1 | contig 15173 bp, 12 predicted proteins | sample AusTroGonzalo_MG_2_FD_193488 | JGI IMG/M metagenome (GOLD analysis project Ga0265301, IMG submission 193488) | Bovine rumen microbial communities from tropical cattle in Woodstock, Queensland, Australia - Gonzalo_04 | ecosystem: Host-associated > Mammals > Digestive system > Stomach > Rumen ...
TTATTCGTATCTTTGCCGATGACGAATAACTGAATCTCTTTTTATTAACTAAACAAATACAAAACGACTATGAAGAAAAAGTTTATTTGCGCCGTTTGTGGTTATATCTATGAAGGCGATGCAGCTCCCGAGAAGTGCCCAATCTGTAAGGCTCCCGCATCTAAGTTCAGCGAACTGAAGGACGAGGGTGAGACGACCTATGCTACCGTTCATCGCATTGGCGACGGTAAGCCCGAGGGTGTCAGCCAGGAAATGATTGATGACCTGCGTGCTCACTTCAATGGTGAGTGTAGTGAGGTTGGCATGTATCTGGCTATGGCTCGTCAGGCCGATCGTGAGGGCTATCCTGAGATTGCCGAGGCTTTCAAGCGCTATGCTTTCGAGGAGGCCGACCATGCTTCTCGTTTCGCTGAGCTGCTGGGCGAGTGCGTATGGGATACGAAGACCAATTTGGAGAAGCGTGCTGCTGCTGAAGCTGGTGCTTGCGAGGATAAGTTCCGCATTGCTAAGAACGCCAAGGCTGCTGGTTTTGATGCTATTCACGACACGGTTCACGAAATGGCAAAGGACGAGGCTCGCCATGGTGCTGGTTTCGCAGGACTTTTGAAGCGTTATTTTGGCAAGTAAAAGCAATAAAACAGAAGAAAAGCCGTTTTATCTATATATGATAAGACGGCTATTCTTTTTTGTCCTGACTATTGGTGCTTTACTCACGGCTTGTTCTGATGACGACACATTCTCGACGAATCGTGGTAATGTGCTGTCGTTCTCTGTCGATACAGTAAAGATGGACACCCTGTTCTCGACCGTGCCCTCATCAATGTATACTTTTTGGGTTAGAAACAACTCTGGCGATGGCATTCGCATTCAAACAGCTCGTTTGGAGCGTGGTGGACAATCAGGATTCCGTGTCAACGTTGATGGCACGTTCCTCGATCCTGTTGGTACTAATTTTGAAGTGCGCAAGGGTGACAGCCTGCGCGTCTTCGTTGAGGTAACTACCCACGAGAATGGCATTGATGGTCCACAATTGGTAGAGGACAACCTGCTATTTACGCTTGAGAGTGGGGTAGTGCAAAAGATAAATCTTCGAACGTGGAGTTGGGATGCCGAGAAAATTACATCACTCGTCATCAATTGCGATACAGTCATTGAATCATCGCGCCCGCTCATCGTCTATGATAGCATCATTGTAGCCAAGGGCGCTACGCTTACTTTGTGCAATACGGAGCTATACTTTCATGATGGTGCCCAGCTGACAGTTTATGGACAACTGCTGGCCAGTGGTTCGCTTTTCCGTGGTGATCGTTTGGATCACATGTTCTCCTACCTGCCTTATGACCGTATCAGCGGACAGTGGCAAGGTATTCGGCTCAAGCCTACGTCACGTGGCAACTCATTTACAGACTGTGAGATACGAAACGCCTATAATGCCATTCATGCTGATTCTACTGAACTCGAAATGGCTAATTGCATTATTCATAATAATAATGGATTTGGAATCGAAGGACGTAATTCGGACATCACACTCGACTACTGTCAAGTGACAAACTGTGGTGCTGATTGTTTGTTGGCAGACGGTGGTATTGTCACTGTCAATCACTCGACGCTTGCCCAGTTCTATCCCTTCTCGGCACAACGAGGCGCTGCACTCACGTTCAACACAGGAAGGCGTGGTATTCTCTTTGATTGTCGTAATACATTGGTTACTGGTTATGCTGCAGACGTGGTAATGGGTGAGCAGAATGATACGACACTGGCTTACGATTTCCGCTTTGAGAACTGTCTGTTGCGTACTGATTCCATTACTGATGCTGAACGTTTCATTAGTATTATTTGGGAAACGCCCAAAGACTCTGTTGAGGGTAAGAAACACTTCCGGAAGATTGACGAGGACAATCTTTTCTACGATTTCGGCCTCGACTCTATATCACCTGCACTCTCCCGACTTATAGGACGAATCATCGAATGAACAACGACATACTCAATCAATTAAATCCTGGCCAGCGTGCTGCCGTAGAGTATTGCGACGGTCCACAACTGGTAATAGCTGGTGCAGGATCTGGTAAGACACGCGTGCTGACTTATAAGATAGCTTATTTGTTGGAACAGGGCTATCAGCCATGGAATATTCTTGCACTTACCTTTACCAACAAGGCTGCGCGTGAGATGAAAGAGCGTATTGGCCGACTTGTTGGAGCAGAACGTGCCCAGCGCCTGGTAATGGGAACATTCCATTCCGTTTTTGCACGTATCCTCCGTGCTGAAGCTGAAAACATCGGTTTCAGTTCTAATTTTACCATATACGATCAGGCCGATTCGCGTTCGCTCGTCAAGAACATCATTCGTGAGATGCAGCTTGACGACAAAGTCTACAAACCCAATAGTGTGGCTGACCGCATATCGATGGCCAAGAACCATCTGCTGATGCCTCGTGCCTACGAGACCAGTTCGTGGGCTGCTGACGATGCACAGAAGAAACGTCCGCAAGTAGCTAATATATATAATAGGTATGTTGAGCGTTGTCGACAGGCCAATGCGATGGATTTTGATGATTTGCTCGTCCAAACCTTTTTGTTATTTCATCAGCATGAGGATATTCGGCAGAAATATATAGAACGCTTCCGCTACGTTTTGGTTGATGAGTACCAGGACACGAACTATGCCCAGCAGGAAATTGTATTGCAACTTACTCAAGAACACGGTCGTGTCTGCGTAGTTGGCGACGATGCGCAGAGCATTTACTCGTTCCGTGGTGCCAATATTGATAACATTCTTGATTTTCAGCAGAAGTATTCGCAAGGCACGCGCCTCTTTAAACTCGAGCAGAACTACCGTTCGACGCAACTCATAGTTGAGGCTGCTAATTCGTTGATTCGCAAGAATGAACGGCAGATACGTAAGGACGTCTTCAGCGAGAACGAACAGGGCGAACGCCTGACACTGAAACCAGCCTATAGCGACAAGGAGGAAGCTATTATCGTTTGTAACGACATTAAGCGGATTCGCAGACAAGAGGGAGCCGAATATAGTGACTTCGCCATTCTCTATCGTACTAATGCACAGAGTCGTTCGTTCGAGGAACAGATGCGTAAGGATGGCATTCCATACCGCATATACGGTGGGCTATCTTTCTATCAGCGCAAGGAAATCAAGGATGTTATTGCCTATTTCCGTGTTGTTGCCAATCCTAACGACGAGGAAGCATTGCGTCGTATCATCAACTATCCCACTCGAGGTATTGGCGACACTACTGTCGGTAAGATTGTTGAAACGGCCAATCTGCATCATGTTTCGCTTTGGACTGTTATCCAGCAACCCATCGTCTTTGGACTGTCATTGGCGAAGGGCACTCAGACCAAACTTGATACTTTCCGAACGCTTATTGATGGCTGGCACCAACGCATCGATCAGGAGGATGCCTATGTGCTGGGTCATGCTATCATTATGGAGAGTGGTATTAGCAAGGAAATATATAGCTCGAATAATCCTGAAGACCTTTCACGACAGGAGAATCTTGAAGAATTCCTTGGTGGTATGCAAGACTTTGTCGAGGGGCGTCGCGAGGAGGGAATGGAGAATGAGATTCTGCTACCAGATTTCCTGCAAGAGGTGGCATTGCTCACAGATCTTGACAGCGATGATGGCGCCGACCAGCCTAAGGTTGCACTAATGACAGTCCATGCTGCTAAGGGACTCGAATTCCCCACTGTCTTTGTGGTTGGTCTTGAGGAAAACATCTTCCCTTCGCCTATGTGTGTCGGCTCAATGCGTGAACTTGAAGAGGAACGTCGCTTGCTCTATGTTGCTATAACCCGTGCTGAGAAACACTGTATCCTTACGTGTGCCCAAAATCGTTTTCGCTATGGACGTATGGAGTACGATACCCCTTCACGTTTCATCCGCGACATCGATCCTGCTTTGCTTCGCGTCGAGGGTTCTGGACCTTCTAGCTCTTCTAATATTTCTAGTTCCTCTAGTTTCTCTAGTTCTTCTAGTTCCTCAAGGTATTCTAGCCCTTCTACTCCCTCTGGTTATTCGCGTCCATCCCGTTTCCAAAATCCACGCCCTGTTGCAACGCAGTTTGTTGCTGATCCCAAACCACGCCTTATGCCAGTCCGTCACGAAGCACCTGCTCCGCAATCGGTAGCCATTGGCAATATTGGTCTCAAGGAGGGGAACGTCATTGAACATCAGCGTTTCGGGATAGGTACAGTTGTTCGCGTTGAGGGCTCTGGTGAGAATGCCAAAGCTACCGTCGCCTTTAAGAACGCTGGTACCAAACAACTTCTACTGAAGTTCGCTAAATATACTATTGTAGGCTAAAAGCTAATAGCTAACAGTCCATAGTTGCTAAAGCGCTTCGTCTTCCGGACGTTCCAGAAGGCGAGGCGCTTTTGAAGATATATGCTTTTTCTTGCGCAGATAGGCAGCCTTGCGAGCCTCGTACTCTTCGTAGTGACGCTCTAAGTAATTGTCTGCCATCACTCTTTACTTTGGTTGTAGATGACGCTGATGGCGGGATTTCTGGGATTCATGATACCGCCCACCAGTCGTGTACTTGTGATGCCCATCTCATTGTTGATACCCGTAACCGTAGATGAGGTGTACGCTGATGTAGTGACAGAATTGGTCTTTACGGGAACCAACACCACTTTGTTCCAATTCTTCGACCCTTTGTCGCGATTTGCATACATATGATTGATAAGGCTCGAAATATTGTTGTATGTGTAAGTGTTCAGAGAAAGATTATATACAGCCAGGTACGAAGTGCGATTGTTTGTGACGTTGCTCTGCTCGAAGAATGAATAGAGTGAGTCACGTTCAATCATCAGCAACTCAGTGGCATCGCTCAGCAAATCGTCAGTTCTGTTGTTCAGGTCGACCATACGCTGGAAGGTAATCTTGGCAGAGAGGATAGAATCGTTGGCGTGTCCCTTCTTGATTTCCTCAATGGGTAGTGTCACTTCTGTAAAGATACCTGCTGGTGTCTTGAGATAGGTGCAGTCTTTAACTTTGTTGACCAAACTGTCAATCTTACCCTTATCATTAGAGATATGAGTGGTCTGCATCACCTCTTCTGTACCATAGAAAACCTTGCTACCACTATATTCTTTACCATCTGTATTGAACTTATAATCGACGTTCAACTGAACGCTCAGTATTTCGGCCATTACCCCCTGACCATCAACATTCTTGATATAAAAACCTGGGCAGACATTCTTGATGAACGAGTACGAACTCTTGAAATATTCGGGATGCTGATAGTAGGTGCGCATCAGATACGTACCATAGTTATTGTACGTCACACCATCTTTAGCCTTATACTGCTTGTTGAGTGGAATGTTGATATAGGAATAATAATTATTAGTTTGACGAACATTGCGCATACTGTCTGACAACGTCAGATCAACCATGCTATAGACCTTTGCCTGCTTCAGTCCACCCTCGCGGATGTAACCGCTGGTTTCAGGATTGAAATTCGAGTAATAGGGTCTGTTCTCCTCAATAGGTCTGTCAAGTTCCTCAACCACCAACTTCATGGCTGTCAGTGAGTCGCCCAGATAGTCATTGATGATAACGGATAGATAACATGAAGTGGCTACCGGTTCACCGTCAGCATCAAGTGAAGTGATGTTCTTCTTTGCAGCAAAGATGTAGCTATTCTCGTTCTCGAGCACATTAAACTGCGTCGTAAAGTCGCTGCTGATATAAGCACCTGTCTCGGGGTCTTTGATGCAGCCTAAATAACAGTATGAACTACGTGCCAGAACCGAGTCTGCTTTAATAGACTGCATAGATCCTATTTGGAAAGTATCAGGCACCAGACTGAAACGGTCGGCATCACTGGTCAGCGAGTAACCCATCGTGTTTGTATTTTCATCACATGAAGAGATTGCAATTGTTAGTATTGCAATCCCTGCCATAAGCAATTTTCTCATCTTTAATATTATGCGTTAACCTTACAGATATTATCCTTGAATTACTAAAACTATATACTATCAAATCTTCTCGTAGAACTCTTCATAAGTTTGAGCAAAGTCCTCACCAGGATAGGTAAGGGTGGGGATGTTGTTTCCTGTAGCATATTTCAGGAGTTCCTTATTGACATTCTTATGTGCTGCAATTACACCATCGCTATAGTCGATGGCCAGTTTGCCAAGTTCCTCAAAGGTAAATTTATCATCGTACTTCTTCAGCAACTCGGCTTTGGCATCTTTAAATACCACACATTGCTTGAAATTAGGACCTAAGTCAGACTTGAAACTCTTGGGGAAGAGCGAAGTGATGACCTTGGTATTAGCAAACGATGGTTCTTCGTGATAAGCTGTCTTGATATACAAAGGCACCACAGCTCCCATCCATCCCTGAACATGGATGATATCGGGTACCCAGCGCAGTTTCTTGACAGTCTCTAAGACACCTCTTGCAAAAAAGATGGCACGCTCACCATTGTCAGCATAGTCCTTACCCTGTTCATCGACAGTCATCTGACGCTTGGCAAAGTAATCATCGTTGTCGATGAAATACACCTGCACACGTGTCTGATTGATAGTTGCCACCTTGATAATCAGGGGGTGGTCGGTATCGTCGATAATCAGATTCATACCAGACAGACGAATCACCTCGTGTAACATGCCACGACGTTCATTAATAGTACCCCATTTAGGCATGAAAGTACGGATTTCGTGACCCGACTCCTGCATAGCCTGCGGAAGAGCCTTACCCATCAGCGAGAGATCGCTGTCGGCAACATACGGAGTAATCTCCTGGTTGATGAAAAGAATCTTTTTTGCCATAATGCATTGTTTATCCGAATGCAAAGTTACAAAAAAATATTCACAAAACAGCCAAAACGTGCAATTTTTAGATTTTTTTGCCCCTATTTAGGCATATTTTTATGATATTTTTTCCATATTTGGCAAAAATGTTGTTATTTTGCACCCCGAAATCAATACAGTTTGTAGAAAACAGTAATAGATACATTAAAATAAATGCTAAAGGTATTCAATAGGATTGTGGATCTTCAGAACCAGCTTTTTGAGGATCGCAAGCAAGGTAAGGAGATTGGTTTAGTACCCACGATGGGCGCACTACATGAGGGACATGCCTCCTTGGTGCGTCGTAGTGTGAAGGAAAATGGGATAACGGTTGTTTCGGTTTTTGTAAATCCGACGCAATTCAATGACAAGAACGATTTAAAGAACTATCCGCGTACGCTGGAAGCTGACTGCAAGTTGTTGGAAACGTGTGGGGCAGACTATGTCTTGGCTCCGAGCGTAGAGGAAATGTATCCTACACCAGATACGCGTCAGTTTGAATACCCACCAGTATCAACTGTGATGGAGGGTGCCCATCGTCCTGGCCATTTCAATGGTGTTTGTCAGGTGGTAAGTCGTTTGTTCTATATTGTCAAGCCCGTTCGTGCCTACTTTGGCGAGAAAGACTGGCAGCAGATTGCAGTAGTGAAAGCGATGGTGAAACATTTGGGTCTGCCTGTTCAGATTGTGGAATGTGACATTGTTCGTGATGACGACGGATTGGCTCGCAGTAGTCGTAATACGTTGCTTTCAAAGGATGAGCGCGCTATTGCCCCAGCTATTTATAAAGCTCTGAAGGCAAGCCTGACTTATGCCAAGAAGCATACGGTTAAGGAAACTCACGACAAGGTGGTTGCCGACATCAATGCTGTTGATGGGCTGGACGTAGAATATTTCTCTATTGTCGATGGTAATACGCTGCAAGATATTGAAAATTGGGACGATACACCATATGTTGTAGGTTGTATTACCGTCTATTGTGGTAAGACACCTATCCGTTTAATTGATCACATCAAGTATAAGGAGTCATGATGATAGAAGTAATGAAGTCTAAGCTGCACTGTGTGACAGTGACAGAGGCTAATCTGAACTATATGGGTAGCATCACGATTGATGAAGACTTGATGGATGCTGCCAACTTGATTGCTGGCGAGAAGGTACAGGTTCTCGACAATAATAATGGCGAGCGTTTCGAGACCTATATTATTAAAGGCGAGCGAGGCTCTGGGTGTATTTGCCTGAATGGTGCTGCAGCACGTCGTGTACAGGTGGGTGATGTTGTTATCATCATCTCCTATGCCCACATGGATTTTGAGGAGGCCAAGACATTTAAGCCTACAGTGGTGTTCCCTAAAGAGGGGAATAGGCTGTAAAAGGCTATGTCTTTTGTAGCTTTTTGAGTCGTCTTTTGGCTTCAGGAGCCTCTGGATAGAGCTCTAAAGCTTTCTGGTAATTGCGAATAGCAGCATCTTTCATGTGCTCCTGTTCGCATTCCTTGCCTAATAGCGTGTACTCTACAGCCAGTCGTTTCAACAGTTCTTCGCGACGCTTTATTTCAGCATTCAGTTCCTCAATTTGCTGCTTTTGCTGATGGATGATGCCTAATTTCCGTCGAATATAGCGTTGAACAACAGGCTTTTCAATGTCATAACGAGAGTGGATGGCTAAAAAGAAATACTTGAGGAAAGCATCGAAATCTTGACGATCAAATGCTGCAACGGCATCATGATACTCTTTGTCTGCCTTACTCTCATAGATGGCCTGGCGCATCAGTTTATTGTCATTGTATCGGCGTGCAAACTGAACCACTTCTCCACGTACAAAGATATCGGAACGTCGGATGGGCTCTTCGAGTGTGATGCCTTTGAGTGATGTGCAGCGTGATAGTGCCACATAGGTTTGTCCACCGGCAAAAGCCCCACCACCAGAGAAATCTATCTTCACTTGGCGGAATGTCAGACCCTGACTCTTGTGTACGGTGATAGCCCATGCCAGTCGTAGGGGGAACTGCATAAAGGTTCCTAATAGCTCCTCCACAATTTTCTGTTCCTTCTCGTCATAAGTGTAGCGCATATTCTCCCAGATTTCTACGCCCACATCGTATTCATTGCCGTCTTCATCGCAAACCCCAATGATCCCCTCGTCCTCGTCAATACCAATCACAATGCCTATGGTGCCGTTTACCCAGCGTTTCTCCTTATCGTTTTTGACAAAGATAACCTGTGCACCAGGTTTGATTTCCAACTCCATAGGTGCTGGGAGCGATGTAAGAGGAAATTCTCCTTTGATGACACCCTTGAAAGTAGAGCTATCCCCATCCAACTCACTTAGTTTCTGTTCGTTGAGCCAGTCTACCGTGTCGCGACGTGTAGCCAGCGTTATTTCCAGATTTCGTGAGGATGGTTCGCAGGTCGCTCCAAATCTTGAGTTGATGGCTTTTAAATCCTGATCGGTAGCCTTATTTTCACGAATGCGATCCAGAATGGCTATAAATTCTGCATCACTCTGACGGTACACCTTGCGTAACTCAACACTTAGGAGTTGCATCTCCTGCCAGACCTTGGCAGAAAAGAAGTAGGCCGAGGCGTAAAAGGGTTGCATCAGTCGCCACTCTTCTTCCTTGATGACTGGTTCTAACTGAAAGATGTCGCCTACCAACAACAGCTGTTTACCTCCAAAAGGCTCACGCATATTACGACAATAGATGCGCAACACCTTATCGATAAAGTCGATGATGTCAGCCCTTACCATTGATATCTCGTCGATAATGATAAGTTCCAGCTCTCGCAACAGTTTGGTAAGCTCGCCATTGTATTTCAGCGTCTTTCGGATGTTGCGTGGATTATAGCGTGAGTCATTAGGCAATAGGGGATGGAAGGGCAACTTAAAGAAACTGTGCAACGTCTGACCGCCAGCATTGATAGCTGCTATACCAGTTGGAGCCAGGATGACATGCTTTTTCTTGGTGTTCTGTGATACATAGCGAAGAAATGTAGACTTACCCGTTCCCGCTTTTCCTGTCAGGAATAACGAGCGACGGGTGTATTGAATAATTTGGAGTGCTTGTTGCCACTCCTTATTTTCAAGGTCTAACGTTTCTATGTCCATCTATTGTTCTTTGGGCTCTTCTGCTGCTTGTGGCTGTTCTGCTACAGGCTTTTGCTTGGCATTGTCAGGCTCTTGTGACTGATTGACCACATTGCCAAACTCATCGACCACAGCCTCTGCATCAACTACAGTCCTAATACTGTCCACAGACAGAGAGTCTGAGTCGGATGGCGACTTGAAGTAACCTCCGCATCCATACATGCCTGATGTGAGGTCGGCATCCTGAGGAATCGTAAACTTGGCGTGATATTGCTTGAATTGCGGGTCGTCCAGCACACTCTTCAGGAAATAGCCACAGATGGGAAGCGCCGTTCGGTTGCCTTGTCCTAATTCTCCTGTGCGGAAGTGGATGCAGCGATATTCTCCACCAACCCATGCACCAACGACGAGTTTAGGCGTGGTACCAATAAACCAGGCATCCGAGTGATTGTTCGATGTGCCTGTCTTGCCGCCAAAGTCCGTATCGGTAACGTCGTAACCCACATAGCTACGCAGACGTGACGATGTACCACTCATACCTCCCATCAGCAACTGCTGTACGAGGAATGCGCTACGTTCGGTCAGTGCCTGTTTGTCATCCGTCTTGGCTTCGTAGATGACTTCGCCATCACGGTCAACAATTTTCGTGACAAGCACAGGGTCGTGCATGCGTCCCTGATTGACAGGCGTACAATACGCATTAACCAATTCCAACAGGTTGACATCGCTTGAACCTAAGGCAAGAGCCGGGGTGGGGTCGAGTTTCGACTTGATTCCCATGTCGTGGGCGGTCTTGACTATTCGCTCGATACCACACTCTTGTCCAAGACGGACAGCCACAGAGTTGATACTCATGGCGAAGGCCTGTTTCAGCGTGATATTGGCACCAGAGAAGTGTCCATCAGCATTCGTGGGAGCCCACGTCACCTCCTTCTTCTCCTTGGCGTCATAGACCTTCATCGAGAAGAATTCGTCTTTGCGGGTATCGCAAGGGGTAATGCCCTGGTTCATGGCTTCAGCATAGACAAACAACTTAAAGGTTGAACCAGGCTGACGCATGGCAGTCACCTTGTCGTATTTCCATGTTTTGAAGTCAACGTCGCCTACCCATGCTTTTACATGACCAGTCTGTGGCTCGATAGCTACGAATCCGCAATGCATGAAATGCTCCATATAACGGATGCTGTCAAGTGTCGACATCTCTTTCTCTATATAGCCTTGCTCGTAGTCGAATAACTTAACGGGATGGGGCACGTTCAGATAGTAGTTGATAGAGTCTTCGTTGCCCTCATATTTCTGGCTTAGTAGCTTGTAGTATGGTGTCTTTTGGGCCAAGTCCTCAATGAAGTGGGGGATTTCAATATGACGTTCGTCCTGCCAGGGATTAGTACTTCCCCAGTGTGCATTGAAGGTCTTTTGCACCTGTTTCATCTGCTTGATAGCTGCATCTTCAGCATATTTCTGCATTCGCGTATCAATGGTGGTATAAATCTTCAATCCCTCCGTATAGTAGGCATAGGCACGCTCGTCACCATAGTATTTGCGACACCAGTCCTTCATCCAGTCGCCTACTGCCTCACGGAAATAGTTTGCTTCTCCATCGTAGGCATTCTCAACGCTATAGTCGAGCTTGATTTCAATCTGTTTGAGTGAATCACACTCCTCTTGAGTAAGGTGTCCGTGTTGCTTAACCAAGTCGAGCACCACATTTCTGCGAGTCAGCGAATTTTTGGGGTTGATGCGTGGGTTATAGTAAGTGGTTGCCTTGAGCAATCCCACCAGCACGGCAGACTGCTCGGCAGTCAGTTTGTCGGGTGTTGTACCAAAATAAGTTCTGGCAGCTGTCTTGATGCCAAAGGCATTCGAGCCGAAATCCACTGTATTGGCATACATGGTCAGAATCTCATTCTTCGAGAAGTTGAACTCCAACTTATAGGCTGTAATCCACTCCTTGCTCTTCATGATGAGCATTTTCAGCCCTGGGATATTGCCCAGCAGACCTGTAGAATATTGCGTGCGGACACGGAACAGGTTCTTAGCCAATTGCTGAGTAATGGTTGATGCACCACGCGCATCACGATGCATCACGTAGTCCTTCAGGGCTGCGGCAAAAGCCTGATAGTCAATGCCATGGTGGCTACGGAAACGTTCGTCTTCCGTATCGATAAGGGCATTCCAGAAGGCAGGACTAACATCTTCGTAAGTAACAGGCATACGATTCTCGCTGAAGAATTTGCCTATTACCTTGCCATCGGCACTATAGATTTGAGAGGCCTCTGCCGGATGCGTATTCTTGACGTCGCTCATCGATGGCGACTTACCAAAAAGCCACAGGAAATTAATGTCCACCATGATAAGATACAGGAAGAAGGCTACAACAAGTGTACCCAATGCAGATAGTATCTTGATGTACCAAGGACGCCCCTTGAATATTCCTTTGTACCATCTTGCAGCACCTTTTATAACCATGATGGGTTTCTCAGCGAGTTTATTCATATTGAGTAATATATTTTAGTATATCTTCTTTGTTATCAGGATCAAACCACTTTACCTCTGAATCGCGCTTAAACCATGTCAGTTGCTTGCGGGCATAGCGTCGGGTGTTGCCCTTCATGCGCTCCACAGCTTCCTCCAACGACCAGCGTCCGTCCATGTAGTCAAACATCTCTTTATAGCCTACTGTGTTCAGGGCATTCAACTGTCGCTGATTGTATAGCGACTGTGCCTCTTCCAACAGTCCATTTTCCATCATCTCGTCTACGCGCGCGTTAATCCTATTATATAATATATCGCGTTCTCTGTTCAGTCCTATCTTGACAATGCGGAAAGGGCGTGCCTTTTTCTCTTGTTTACGGAAAGACGTATAGGTCTGCCCTGTCTGGTAGCAAATCTCCAACGCATGAATCACGCGCCTGTAGTTCTGCCTGTCAACGATTTGATAGTGTTCAGGGTCAAGCCGTTTCAAGTCTTCGCAGAGTGCTTCCAATCCCTCCTCCTGGTAGCGTCTCTTCATCTCTTCGCGTATATCATCACGAATGGTCGGAATGTCGTCGATACCATTGCAGACAGCATCAATATACATCATCGAGCCACCACTCAGCAATTGTATGTTGTGAGATTTGAACTGAGTATCCAGTAACTCCAGCACCTCTTGCTCATACATGGAGGCATTATAGTAGTCACAGATGCTCTTCGTGCCTACAAAGTAGTGCTTGGCAGCCTGCAACTGTTCGTCAGTAGGTGCCGCAGTACCAATCTTCAGTTCACGATAGATTTGCCTGGAGTCAGCATTGATTACAGGAATGCCATAGCGTTGGGCAATCTCGATAGTGAGAGCAGTCTTGCCAACAGCTGTAGGTCCAGTGATGACAATGAGTGTCTTCAATTGTCAATTATCAATTATCAATTGTCAATTATCTAATCACGCCACGCTTTGATGACTCGATAAACGAGCAGATGTATTCCACCTCTTTCGAATCAGGATACTTGGTACGGGCTTCAGCAATGCCGTCCTTTAGTACACCCTGTGCATAGATGATGCGATAGGCATCGTGGATAGCTTCGATGGTCTCATTGCTGAATCCGCGACGACGCAGGCCAATCAGGTTGACACCAGCATAGCGGATGGGCTCCTTACCGGCAATCACATAGGGCGGAATGTCCTGTGAAGTACGTGAGCCACCCTGGAACATGATGTAGCTGCCCACACGAATGAACTGGTGGAACAGACAGCATGCAGAGATAATGGCGCAGTCGTCAATCTCCACTTCTCCAGCAATCTTTGTGGAGTTGCCAATAATACAGCCATTGCCAATAATACAGTCGTGGGCAATATGCATGTTCTCCATCAGCAGATTGCCGTTACCTACAACCGTCTTGCCTCTTGAGGCAGTACCACGGCTGATGGTGACATTCTCGCGAATCGAGTTGTTGTCGCCAATCTCGCATATCGTGTCCTCGCCTTGAAACTTCAAGTCCTGAGGCTTCGTTGATATGCTGGCTCCTGGGAAGAATTCGTTGCCGTTGCCAATGCGGGCACCATAGTGGATGGTCACATTGTTGAGCAATCTATTGTTGTCGCCTATCACGACGTTCTTGTCAATCACGCAGAAAGGACCAATGACGTTGTTGTCGCCCAACTTTGCCTCAGGGTCAACTACTGCAAGGGGATGTATCTGATTTGCCATATTTTGTTTCTTACTTGTTTTTTACTATTTGAGCTGTGAAGCTAGCTTCTGCCACCACATGGTCGCCCACGAAGATATAACCCTTCATCGACGAGATGCCGTGACGAACAGGCGCCAGCAGGTCGACCTTGAAGAGCAGGGTGTCGCCAGGCACCACTTTCTGACGGAATTTCACTTCGTCTATACGCATAAAATAGGTGCTCCAGCGTTCAGGCTCCTCCAGTGTGTTCAACACCAGCAGACCGCCACATTGTGCCATGGCCTCAATCTGCAATACACCAGGCATGACGGGCTCTTCTGGGAAGTGACCCTGGAAGAAAGGCTCGTTGGCGGTCACGTTCTTGATACCTACAATCGTGTTGGCACCCAGCGAGATGACCTTATCCACCAACTGCATAGGATAGCGGTGGGGCAGCAGTTCGCGAATCTTGTTCACGTCCATTACTGGCTCCTCGTTGGGATCGTAGAAGGGTGCCTGGACTTCGTGCTTGCGAATCTCCCTGCGCATCTGGCGTGCAAACTTGTTGTTGATGGTGTGGCCAGGACGCGTGGCAATGATGCGACCCTTGATGGGCTTGCCAATCAGGGCCATATCGCCAACAATGTCGAGCAGCTTATGGCGTGTGCACTCGTTTTCCCATACCAGAGGCTTGTGCTGAATGTAGCCTAAGTCGGTGGCATCGCGATGCTCTACACCCAACATGTCTGCCAGTGCGTCGAGTCGTTCCTGAGTGGTTTGGCGCTCATAGATGACGATGGCGTTGTCTAAGTCGCCACCCTTGATGAGGTTGGCCTGCAACAGGGGCTCGATGTCGCGTACAAAAACGAAAGTTCTTGCTGGGGCGATCTCGGTGGCAAAATCTTCCACCCTGTTGACGGTGGCAAACTGTGAATTGATGAATTTCGACTCAAACGAGCACATGACCGTCAACGAGAACTCATCGTCAGGCAAAATCGTGATGCACGAACCTGTCTTCTCGTCCTTGACCTCTATCTTCTTGCGGATAATATACCAATCCTTGGGTGCATTCTGTTCCTCAACACCCACCTCATTGATTTTCTCAACATACTGGATGGC
>Ga0265301_10003981_pt1 | contig 15167 bp, 13 predicted proteins | sample AusTroGonzalo_MG_2_FD_193488 | JGI IMG/M metagenome (GOLD analysis project Ga0265301, IMG submission 193488) | Bovine rumen microbial communities from tropical cattle in Woodstock, Queensland, Australia - Gonzalo_04 | ecosystem: Host-associated > Mammals > Digestive system > Stomach > Rumen ...
CGGACCTGTATTGCCGTTGAAGTCAATGGATTCGGCGGGATTGAAGAGCATATTCTTGCGCGGATCCACCTTAAGGATGAAATACTTAAGGGCTCCAAGGCCTACTTTGCGGGCAATCTCGTTCGCCTCGTCTTCGGTGATTCCTTGCAGCGTGTTGACTTTGTCTTTGGAGATCTCCTTGGCTTCCTCGACCATCTTATCCATGAGGTCGTCGGCATCGACTACCGTTCCTTCGCGGGATTTCATCTTACCATTCGGCAGCTCGACCATGCCGTAGGAGAAATGGACGAGTTCTTTGCCGAAGGGGAATCCCAGACGGTCAAGGAGAATAGATAGCACTTTGAAATGGTACTCCTGCTCGTTGCCCACTACGTAGACCATTTTGTCGATTGGATAGTCTTGGAAACGGAGCTTGGCGGTACCGATGTCTTGCGTCATATAGACGGAGGTTCCATCGGAGCGGAGGAGGAGTTTTTCGTCGAGACCATCCTTGGTGAGGTCTGCCCACACCGAACCATCTTCGCGGCGGTAGAACTGTCCTGAGGCGAGGCCTTTCTCCACTTCCGATTTGCCTTCGAGGTAAGTGTTGGATTCGTAATAGATCTTATCGAACGACACGCCCATGCGACGGTAGGTCTCATCAAAGCCGGAATAGACCCACTCGTTCATTTTAGCCCACAGGGCGCGCACTTCGGAGTCATTGGCTTCCCATTTGCGGAGCATCTCTTGCGCTTCGAGAATGAGCGGTGCTTCTTTTTTGGCAGTCTCTTCATCCTTGCCGGCTGCCATCAGTTCAGCGATTTGGGCTTTGTACTCTTTGTCAAAACGTACGTAATAATCTCCGATGAGGTGGTCGCCTTTCTTACCGGAGGATTCGGGTGTTTCGCCGTTGCCAAACTTGAGCCACGCCAGCATGGATTTGCAGATGTGTATACCGCGGTCGTTGACGATATTGGTCTTGACTACTTGCCATCCGTTCGCTTCCTGAATCTGCGCGATGGAGAAACCGAGCAGATTATTGCGGACATGACCGAGATGCAAAGGTTTGTTGGTGTTCGGAGACGAATATTCCACCATCATCAACTGATGGCGGTCCGGTTGACGACCGTAAGCCGCGTCCGCATCGATGGCTTCTAGCTGGTTAATCCAAAAGGCGTCAGAGATGCTGAGATTCAAGAATCCCTGTACGGCGTTGAACTTCTCAACCAACTCACTTTTCGCGAGTTCTTCGCCGATTTCCGTAGCCACTTGAGCCGGTGCCTTACGGGCGAGTTTGACGAAGGGAAAGACCACGAGGGTGATGTTTCCTTCGAACTCCGGACGCGTTTTTTGGAGTTGAATCTGCGCATCGGTAGCATCAATATCATAGAGCGACTTCACAGCCGCTTTAACGAGAGATGTTATTTGTTGTTCTAAAGTCATAACTTAGGATATTTACGGAACCAAGAACTGATTTTCAGACGAATGACACCGAGGAGTGCTTCGGAGAAGATGCCACCACTCATTTTGCTGGTTCCCAGTACACGGTTGACAAAGATAATGGGCACTTCGATGATTTTTGCGCCGCATTGATGAGCGGTGAACTTCATTTCTATTTGGAAGGCGTAGCCTTTGAAACGAATCTTATCCAGTTCGATGGTCTCGAGCAGGTGACGTTTATAGCACACGAAGCCGGCAGTAGTATCATGGATCTTGACGCCCAGAACCGTACGTACATACTTAGAAGCGAAATAAGACATCAGCACACGTCCCATCGGCCAGTTGACGACGTTGACACCGGTGACATAACGACTACCGATGGCAAGGTCAGCGCCTTGGTTAGCACAAGCGTCATATAGTTTGAGTAGGTCTTGCGGGTTATGGCTGAAGTCCGCATCCATCTCAAAGATATAATCTGCCTTGTGCTCAATCGCCCATTTGAAACCGGCGATGTAAGCTGTACCGAGTCCCAGTTTGCCGGAGCGTTCTACGAGGTGCACGCGTCCTTTGAACTTACCGCTCATCAGGTCCTTGACGATTGTAGCTGTACCATCAGGCGAGCCGTCGTCAATCACCAATACGTTGAACTCCAAAGGCAACTCCATCACGGCGGTGATGATCGCTTCTATATTCTCCTTTTCGTTGTAAGTTGGGATGATTACTAATCTTTCCATATTACTCCGTAATTATTTTGTCATTCAATTCATACACAGGGCTGGGGGTTGTACGATCGAGCGGTTTGAGGAAGATGTCTTGTCCGGGTAGGATTTCTATCTCCTCCAAGTACTCTTTGACGGTGTCATAGGCTACTTCGGGATCGTTGTTCTCCAGCGAGAGGTGGCATAGCCACACATTGCGTAGTTCGGGGTGCCAATTACGTTCCAGGAGTGCCCCGCAGACATCGTTGCTTTGGTGCCCACGCGGGCTAAGGATACGCTCTTTTAGATAGGTTGGATAGGGTCCGTTCAAGAGCATATGCTCGTCATGATTGGCTTCAATCACCAAGTGATTGGCCGTACGGATATACGCCTCCATCTCTTCGTTCACCGATCCGCAGTCTGTCATAATAACAAATCGTTGGCCTAAGAAGTCAATGCAGTAGCCCACGCAGTCGGTGGAATCATGCTCTACGTGGAAGGTATTGATGGTCATACCGAATAACTGCCACTCCACCCCTTTCTCAAAGTAACGACGGCTGGTACGGAGTTTTTCCCGCACACCATAGTTGCGGTCAATACCATCATGAATAAGGGCTGTGGAATAGATAGGCAGGTGTACGCGTTCGCCGAGCGTGCCTACCGCTCGTATATGATCGGCGTGGTCATGGGTAATGAGAACACCCATGATGTTTTGAAAATCAAGGCCCATTTCGCGCAAGTATTTCTGTATACTGCGTGCTGAAATACCCGCGTCAATGAGTATTCCTTGCTTGCGCGTACCAAGGTAATAACAGTTCCCGCTACTACCGCTGGCAAAGCATCTAAATATGAGCCCGTTTTCCTCCATTTTACAAAAATCGTGCAAAGATACAAAAAAAATCTCACCTGTGCAAGTTTTGGAGAGATTTTTTGTTAGAATTTGTATCCTATATGGTAGTCGACGCCCCAACCTATGTCGTCTCGCGTCCCAAAACCGGGGATATACATGGGTGCTTGGATGGCTATTTCAGGGTCGTACATGTTCTTGCGCGTAAAGAGACATTTGAGTCGTCCCATCCAGCCCATATAAAGACCTTTAACGATGTTTACTTGACAGCCCGCCACTATCTCTCCCCAACAATCAGCCTTGACTCCGTTGGCAGCGAGCGTAGTGGTTGAGAGGTTAGACTGCGCCATGTATTGGACGGCTGTACCTAAGCGAACGCCGACTAAGAGAGCGTGTGGTGACTCCGGATGTTTCTTGAGAGGATTGATGTCCAGACCGACGCGGAAGAAGCCTCCGTGACCGCGGTAGTTGATAGAATCGTTGAAAACTTTCGCTCCTCCTGCGTATCCCAGTTCGAAAGTTGGATAAAGACGCTGTATAAGGCGACAGTTAACGGCCAGTTCATAGTGTTGGATCTTACCAGATGAAGTGGCTAAAGCGACGGCTGTGGAGCCAAGGTCCAGTTTGAGGATGACGCCTTGGTAGATTTCCTCCAAGGGTTTCTTGGGTTTCTTGGCCGGAGAAGCCGGATTTTCCGGAGATTCCGAAGAGGCGACGATGGTAGTATCGGCAGGGACGATGGCGGTACTATCCTGCTGTGCGAAAGCGAGACAAGGCAGAATGGACAAAAGGCCAAAGATGATCAACAGGCGTTTCATCACATCAATCCTTTCGCTTCGTTTCGCAATTCTTCGAGTGCCTTATCGGAAGGAGTCTGGCCGTTGGAGTTATAGGCCGTGAGAAGCGTGGTGGCGTAGGTTTGAGCCGTAGCGTCAGGGGGTAGTTGGGTCGCCATACCGATGACAAACGCCGCCATTTGGTCACGTGCGTTAAGGACGAGTGTCCACACTTCATCGCTAACGTAGACTTGTTGGCTCATGTTATGCTCAAACTCCGCGCGGATGGTTTGCAGCAGTTGTTGTTGCAGTTGGGTAACGGTCATGTTAGAGAGGTCTAAGCCCACTAACATATGTGCGGGCGTCGTTCGTTCTAACAGTAACGCCAGGCGCTCGTACGCCCGCAGACGAATCGGAGAAACGGTTTTCTGGGACTCTCGTTTGAGTTCGAATTGCCGTTTCTTCTCTTCGTTGCGGTACATAGAATGGAGTATGAGCCAAAAGCCCAACACCATCACCAATACGAGTAATATGTACGGAAGTACTTGCGTCATCAGCGGATCATGTCATCGCCGAAGAAGGGTTGGAGTGCTTTCGGGATACGAATACCTTCTTCGCACTGGTTGTTCTCGAGGAGCGCTGCTACGATGCGCGGGAGAGCAAGTGCCGAACCGTTGAGGGTGTGGCACAATGTCACTTTCTTATCCTCCGCACGGCGGTAACGACACTTGAGGCGGTTAGCCTGATAGGTGTCGAAATTGGAGGTGGAAGATACTTCGAGCCAACGGTGTTGCGCTTCGGAGTAAACTTCGAAGTCGTAGCAAAGGGCTGCCGTGAAGGACATATCGCCGCCGGAGAGACGAAGAATACGATACGGCAGTTCGAGTTTCTGGAGTAGACCTTCTACATGCTCGAGCATCTCTTTATGCGAAGCGTCCGAATGTTCCGGCGTGTCGATGCGTACGATCTCGATTTTGGAGAACTCATGCAGACGGTTTAGCCCGCGTACATCCTTGCCGTACGAACCTGCTTCGCGACGGAAACACTCCGTATACGCGCAGTTTTTGATAGGCAGTTGTGCCTCTTCGAGGATTACATCGCGGTAGAGGTTGGTGACGGGCACTTCGGCAGTAGGAATGAGGTAGAGATCATCTACTTCGCAGTGGTACATCTGTCCTTCTTTATCGGGCAGCTGACCTGTTCCGTAACCGGAAGCGGCATTGACTACCGTAGGCGGCATGATTTCCGTATAACCTGCCTTGTTGGCTTCGGCTAAGAAGAAATTGATGAGAGCACGTTGCAGACGTGCGCCTTGACCGATATAGACCGGAAAACCAGCACCGGAGATCTTGACGCCAAGGTCAAAGTCGATGAGGTTGTATTTCTTAGCGAGCTCCCAATGCGGCAGTTTGGCTTCGTCGTTGTTCACTTCGCCTACCCATGTACCTACTGTTTCTCCGCCGTGGTGAGGCACGTTCGATTTGACAACGATGTTATCCTCAGCGCAGGATCCTTCAGGAACAATGTCATAAGGTACGTTAGGGATGGTGAGGAGGAGTTTGGTTTGTGCCTCTTCAGCTTCCGACATTTTGGTGTCGAACTCCGCAATCTGTGCTTTGAGTGCGCCAGTTTGCGCTTTGGCAGCTTCCGCTTCATCGCGTTTGCCTTGCGCCATCAACATACCGATGGATTTACTGATTTGGTTCATTTGCGCCGCTGCAGCATCTTTGGCCTGCTGTGCAGTCTTGCGCTCACCATCGAGACGAAGTACTTCTTCTATAGCCTCTGCGGCGCCGTTGAAGTGCTTTTTCTCCAAACCAGCGATGACAGCGGCTTTATTGTCATAAATTTGTTTGAGTGTTAACATATGTAAAATATACTATTATTAAGATTCTTTACTCTCGTATCAACCTCGTTGAAACCTCGTATCGCCCTCGTTGCGCCCTCGTGAAAGGATTAAGGCGTAAAAAGTACACGATTATTAAGATTTGTTCCAAAACAAAATCTCCCACCTAAAGCCGAAGCTTTCGGTAGGAGATAGTGTTTTCTCTCTCGCCGATTTAAGCCTCAGCAGCTACCGGCTGGATAGAGACGTACGATTTATTGTCGCGTTTTTTGCGGAAGGTTACGATACCATCGCAAAGAGCGAACAGTGTGTGGTCAGAGCCCATACCCATGTTTTCACCCGGGTTGTGAACGGTACCACGTTGACGTACGATGATGTTACCTGCCTTTGCGAATTGACCACCAAAGATCTTCACGCCGAGGCGTTTGCTTTCTGATTCACGGCCGTTCTTAGAACTACCGACACCTTTCTTGTGAGCCATACTCTGTTGTCCTTTCTTTAAGCAATAACAATCTCTTTAACTACTACGTTGGTCAAATCTTGACGATGACCGTTGAGTTTGCGATAACCTTTGCGGCGTTTTTTGTGGAAAACCAAGATTTTCTCGCCACGGCACTCGTTATCGAGCACTTCGCAAACTACTTTAGCGCCTTTTACGTAGGGAGCGCCTACTTTTACTTTACCCTCGTTGTCCAATAACAACACATTCTCGAACTCAACCGTAGCACCTTTCTCAAGGTCAGCGATGCGATTGATGAAGAGTTTTTTGCCAGCCTCAACTTTAAATTGCTGGCCCTTCATTTCTACAATTGCGTACATTTATACGTTTGTTTAAATGGTGATGGCGGTGCGGCGGTTGTTATACGAAACAACACTTATACGAGCCTAATCCGCAAAAAAGCGTGCAAAGGTACTGCTTTTTTATGACATATGCAAATATTTCTGCATTTTTTTGCAAAAAAAGTGTACACTTTGCGACGTGTGGTCCCACTTGGGCTTGAACCAAGGACCCCCTGATTATGAGTCAGGTGCTACTAACCAACTGAGCTATGGGACCTCGCGCGAGCTACGGCTTAATACGATTCGCGACAATTGCTTCGCAATTTTCTCCGAGGTAAAACCTCGTCGATTATTCGCTCATAAGAATTTTCGCCGTGCTCTCGCTCTCCCCAAAAATTAAAAATTTTCGGGGACCCTATCTTGTCACTATTTCAAATTTTCGTACATCTCGCGGCTTTGTGCCTTATTGATTTTCCGGTCCTCTTCCGAGACTTCAGGAATAATCAATTCTACGCCAACAGGCACTTTGTTCGGGTTAGAGAGATGATCTCTGTTCGCCGCAAAAATATATACCCAGCAATGTGTATTGCCATAGTACTTGCGCGCCAGTTTCGCAAGCGTTGTAGCCTCATTGACCACCACCGTAGTCATGGCTACTATTTCTTCGCCGGCTTTATTTTTTTTTTGCTCCTCCAACTCAGCCTTGCTTTTGTTGAAGGAATCTTTATTCATCAGCGTGATGGCTACACGTCTATTTGGCCCGTACGCCGCTTTGCTGCGACCGCCAACGACCACGCCATGGTTATGTGTAAACAACCTTGCGGCATCGATTCCGTACTCTGCGCGCAACTCTGCGGCTACATTTTCAGCCCGTTTGTCGCCCATCTTGCGGTTAATCTCTTCCGAACCGGTATTGTCACAGTAAGCAACGATGAGTGCGCATAACGATTCATCCTCCGCCATCAAGTCAGCCACCTGTTGGATGGTAATCAATCCCGCTTCGTTCAAATCAGCCTTGAATGAATCAAAATAGATATAGAAATTCTGCGCTGCACGCGGATATACACGTGTGGATGCCTGAGACTCAGCAGCAGTCTCTGCGTTCGCTGCGCGAACTGTCTTAAGAGCAGCCAGTGTTTCGGGCGAGATATTATCGTGCTCAACAATGATCGTATCATGATAGATGATAAGCGTGTCATGCACTTTCGCAGCCTCAACACCCTTAGCATATGCCGTTTCTACGTGCTCAGCCACATCATCCTTGATATAATCCTTAGCCTCAGCCACGGTGATGGCGCGCACATCGGGGAAGTCACGTCCCGGCACATTGCGTGCATGGGTCTTCTTCACCGCATTGAACTTAATCCGCATGTTAAGCGTCAGATCCAACAATCCGTCGTTATTGGGGTTGAACTGGCGACCGTCAATCATATCCGACAAGAACATGTTATAAGCGGCGCGTACACCTAACGCCAATGTACGGTTGATATTGAACTCCAGATTGGCACCAAACTTCAAGAACGGGTTGAAATCATACTTATTCATCGCGCTTCTCAACGTGGGATGCAACGCTGTATTGCCGCGCGCTGAACGCCCTTCGGTATTTTTCTCCGACATATCGTAGTACACGGAGTTCTTATGCATTGCACCTCCGGCGCCAATCGAAAGCATCAGGGCTACAGGTTTCTTCTTAGCAAACGGCAGAATGAGGTCAATCAAATCGGCTGCTAAATACAAATCCACCATATGCGCGTTGCCGAGCAACAAAGTGTCTGCATGCAAACGCTCGCCGGCTGTGTTTGTCTCATTCGGATTGCCGTTTAGTTTCCAACGGTTGAACCCATACTCCAAACCGATGCTCCAGGCAGGATTGAAAGCAAACTCTGCGCCCAAACCCAGGGAAGGATAACTAAGGATACTCTGCGCCTCGCCTGCATTGAAATCACCAAAGAACATATTCACTCCCACGTATGGAATAAGGGACCAATGAGCATGGTCTTGCGCCACTTTCGACGGCTCCTCTACCTTGTACGGATGAATACCTTTTACATCTGCCTGCGCCATCAGCGTTACGGACGCGAACAGAACACATAATAGAGCGGTAATTTTTCTCATGGTGATGTTTTTTTTCAATTCAGCGTGCAAAGGTACTGCTTTTTTTTGAAATATGCAAATATTTTAAGAAAAAAATGCTTTTTTTTTCATTAGGTATTGCGCACGTGGATTTTTTTTTGTATCTTTGTAGCCGAAAAGAGTCAAAGGTAGAAAGTCGAAAGATAAAAGAAAAAAAATATCATATACTATGGACATTTTAGAACAAATGATTACGCGTGCGAAGGCTCATCCGCAGCGTATTGTATTGCCGGAAGGCGATGAACCGCGTACGTTAGAGGCTGCTAATATCTTGTTACGCGACAAGATTGCGCAGTTAATTTTAATCGGCGACCCTGAGAAGATTAAGGGGATGGCAAAAGAGAAGGGGTATGAACATATTGGCGAGGCAAAGATTGTGGATCCGCTTCGCGACCCTAAGATGCCGGAGTATGCGAATCTGTTGTTTGAGCTGCGTAAAGCAAAAGGGATGACAGAAGAGGAAGCGAAAAAGAAAGCTCAGGATCCGTTGTATTTGGGTTGTTTGATGATTAAAGCCGGTGACGCGGACGGTGAGTTGGCCGGTGCACGCGGTACAACAGCCGACACTATTCGTCCTGCTTTCCAGATACTGAAGACCAAACCCGGTTGTTCTATTGTGAGTGGTGCATTCTTGATGTTCACCCCGGCTAAGCATTTAGGCGAGAACGGGTTTCTGTTGTTCGCCGACTGCGCCGTTAATCCGAATCCTGATGCAAAACAATTGGCAGAGATAGCTGTTTCAACCGCAGAGACGGCTCGCTCTATTGCCGGTATTGAGCCGCGCGTAGCAATGTTGAGTTTTAGCACAAAAGGTAGCGCCAAGCATGAGCTGGTGGACAAAGTAGCTGAAGCAACGAGGTTGGCGAAAGAGATGGCGCCGGAGTTGGCGTTGGATGGCGAACTGCAAGCAGACGCGGCGCTGATTGAAAGCGTGGCTAAGACCAAGGCTCCCGGCAGCTCCGTAGCCGGCAAAGCGAATGTATTGGTATTCCCTGATTTGCAGGCAGGTAACATCGGTTATAAGTTGGTGGAGCGTTTTAGCGGTGCGGATGCTGTAGGACCGATTTTGCAAGGAATTGCTGCGCCAGTGAATGATTTGAGTCGCGGATGCAAAGTGCAAGACATTGTTCAAATGGTTATTATTACAGCGAACCAGGCGATAAAGTAATGAAAAATTAATAAAGAATAATTAATATCTTTTTTCCATGAAAATCTTAGTTTTGAACTGCGGTAGCAGTAGTATCAAGTACAAGCTCTTTGAGATGGAGAGCAAGTCGGTAATGGCACAAGGCGGAATCGAGAAGATCGGTTTGCCCGATTCGTTCCTGTTAGTTAAACTGCCGAACGGCGAGAAGGTTAAATTCGAGAAATCGATGCCGGAGCACACCGTAGGTATTGAGTTAATTTTAGAGAAACTGGTTGACCCGAAGATCGGATGCATCAAAGACTTGAAAGAGATTCAAGCTGTAGGTCACCGTGTCGTTCACGGTGGTGAGAAATTCAATAAGTCTGTGCTGATTACACCGGAAGTGAAGGCCGAAATCATCAAGTGCGTGGACTTGGCTCCGTTGCATAATCCTGCTAACTTGAAGGGTATTGACGCTATCGAGAAGATTCTACCTGGTGTTCCGCAAGTAGCAGTCTTTGATACCGCTTTCCATCAAACGATGCCTGAGCACGCGTACATGTACGCCCTGCCGTATGAGTTGTATGAAAAATACGCGATTCGTCGTTACGGTTTCCACGGAACCAGCCACCGATATGTGAGCGCGCGCGTATGCGAATATTTAGGTGTAGATCCAAAGAAGCAGAAGATCGTTACCGCTCATATCGGAGGTGGCGGCAGCTGCGCGGCTGTCCTGAATGGCCAGTGTGTAGACACCAGTATGGGTCTGACGCCGGTGGAAGGTCTGGTAATGGGAACTCGTGCGGGCGATTTGGATCTGGGTGCAGCTACGTTCATTATGGACAAGGAGCATCTTAATACCGCTCAGTTTAACGATCTAGTGAATAAGAAATCAGGTCTATTAGGTGTGAGTGGAGTTTCGAGTGACTGCCGCGATATTGAGGCTGCTATCAATGCAGGTAACCACCGTGCTGACTTGGCGCGTAAGATGTTTATCTACCGCACAGTGAAATATATCGGTGCTTATGCTGCCGCGATGAACGGCTTAGATATCCTTGTCTTCACCGCAGGTATTGGAGAGAACGACCCGTATATTCGCGCTCAGATTATGAAGGGCCTCAGCTTCCTCGGGATCGAAGTAGACGACGAGGCGAACAAGGTTCGTGGCGAAGAGCGTATCATCTCGAAGAAGGGTTCGAAAGTGACGGTATGTCTGATTCCGACCGATGAAGAGTTGATGATCGCCAGCGACACCGCAGCGTTAGTATAACGTTAAACTATTACCATAGAAACACATAGAATGACAAAACCTATTATTTATCAACTCTTCCCCCGTTGGTTCGCCAACTATAACGAGACGCGCAAACTCAACGGCGATAAGGAAGAGAACGGTTGCGGTAGATTTGTAGATATTAACGAGCGTGCACTCAAGTCGATTGTGGACTTGGGTGCCACGCACGTTTGGTACACCGGCATCATCCGCCACGCTACCGCAGCCCTAAATAACCCCGCTATCACTAAAGGCAAAGCCGGTTCGCCTTATGCCATCACGGACTATTACGATGTTGACCCTGATTTGGCAAAGGACGAATCTCAGCGCATGCAGGAGTTCGAAGACTTGGTCAGTCGAACACACGAGGCAGGATTGGCGGTACTGATTGATTTTGTACCGAATCATGTGAGCCGCGAATATAAGAGTGCCTGCAAACCGAAAGGTGTAAGGGATTTAGGCGAAGACGATAATCCTAATTGGGCTTTCTCTCCGCTAAATAATTTCTATTATATCCCTGGCGAGCGATTTACATTGGATAAAGATTTGCAAGGATATGAAGAGTTTCCGGCCAAAGTGACCGGTAATGATTGTTTTACATCCCATCCGGGGCTGAACGATTGGTACGAGACCGTCAAGTTAAACTACGGTGTCTTCTATCAAGGCGGCGGAGAGAAGCAGTTCGACCCAATTCCCAACACTTGGATTAAGATGCGGGACATCTTGCTTTTCTGGGCAGATAAAGGCATTGACGGCGTGCGTGTCGATATGGCAGAGATGGTACCGGTAGAGTTCTTCGCATGGGCCATATCGGCTATAAAGAAGAAACATAAGAAGTTCCTTTTCATCGGCGAGTGCTATAATCCGAATCGTTATGATGCATATATAGCAGCAGGCTTTGATTACTTGTACGACAAAGTAGGTATGTACGATTACTTGCGCGGTGTAACCAGCAAGAGTTGGCCGGCAGAAGGCATTACGGCTCAGTGGATACAGCACGGAGAAGAACGGTTGAAGCATATGTTGTATTTCCTGGAGAATCATGACGAGCAACGATTGGCGAGTGGTTTCTTCTGCGGAGACGGTCGTTGTGCAGAACCGGCAATGATTGTAGCCGCGACGCTGAACCAATGTCCGGTAATGATTTATTCGGGACAAGAGTTAGGCGAGCGAGGTATGGATTTGGAAGGCTTTAGTGGTATTGATGGCCGCACGACCATTTTCGATTACTGGGGCGTTAAGAGTCTTCAGGCATGGGCGAACAAGGGTAAGTTCGATGGCGCTAAACTGAAAACCGCAGAACGTGAGTTGCGAGAATTTTATCAACGGCTTCTGACTTTAGCACGGGATGACAAAGCGATCCAAAAGGGGCAAATGTATGACATCACGTATGCTCAAGGCGAAGGGTTCGACAAGCATCAGCACTACGCATTCCTACGGCACACGAAGGGCGAGACCTTGTTGGTAGTGGTTAATTTCCACGACCGCGAGCAACATATCCACGTACGTATTCCGAACGATGCGTTCGTCTATTTAGGATTGGAAGAGCGTCCGAAAGCAGTTGCCACCGACCTGCTCTACGGCAGCAAGCACGATTTGGCTTTTGTGCCGGAGGCGGTATTCGAGATAGTTCTTCCTGCTTGGAAAGGAGCGGTGCTCAAAATCAAGTAATTTTGGAATTATTCAAGGACATATTACGTATGGTAAGGTGGAGCAATCTGCTCTTCCTTGCCGCGTTAATATGGGTGATGGAAAAATGGGTAGCAGTACCAGTCCTGGAGGCTGCTGCTTTTGGCGAGCAAGTACCTTGGTACGTATTGTGGATGCTTATTCTGGCAACTGTGCTAACCGCTGCCGGTGGGTACGTTATCAATGACTATTTCGATGTCAAGATAGACCGTATTAACCATCCCGACGAACTGATTGTCACGCGTAGCGTTAGCAAAACTACAGCTATACGGTTGAGCCTTTGCCTCAGTGGCGTTGGCGTTTGCCTTGGTATTGGCGTGGCAGTATTGTTGCGGAGTTGGGCATTAGGGATGATTTTTGTATTGGTGCCCGGACTGCTGTGGTTTTATTCCAGCAGTTATAAGCGCCTGTTCATAATCGGCAACCTTACGATTGCCCTTTTGGCAGCCTTGACACCCTTGGTGGTAGCGGTAGCTAATGTAGCCCAATTGGAACTCCGTTTTGCTGCGTTGATGCCTTACACCACGCTACCGCATGATTTATTCGCATGGTTAGGAGGGTTTGCAATCTTTGCTTTTCTGCTGACGTGGATTCGAGAAATCGTCAAAGACCTGCAAGATGAGGCTGGCGACCGCGAACTGGAGTGTCACTCGATGCCAATTGTATGGGGAGAGAGAGGGACGAAAATCTTTGTAACCGTCTTGGTTCTTTTGACAGTTGGTCTTATCGGCTATTTATGGGGAGCCGTACTACCTTTCCCACACACATGGTCACATATAAGCACTCGTTATATCGTGTTGGGTATTGTCACGCCGCTACTCGCCAGCCTGTGGTTGCTATGGGCATCGAAGATACCCAGCGACTATAAGTCTTGCCAGCAAGTACTTAAATTCACCATGCTAATAGGAATGCTGTATAGTTATTGCCTCCTGTCTGCATAAGTGACACCCTCGTAAATGACTACTAAAACAAAAATCAGCTTTATGAAAACAAATGTATTGTCTATTTTGTTACTTTTCAGCCTGACGGTAACAGGTTCTATGAACACCCGCGCAGAAGAGCAAACCCGATATGTAGGCGGAGATATATCCATGCTACCGCAATATGAGAAGTACAACTACGGTTATCGAGACGCCTATAATAAAAAGATCGACAATATGATCACTTGGTTCGTCAATGACTGCGGATGGAATACGTTCCGCGTGCGTATTTTCGTGCACCCGCAGAAGAAGGACCACGAGGGTAAGACCGACTTGGCAGTTTGTCAAGACTTGGCGTATGTGAAGGCGTTGGGTAAGCGTATCAAAGAGGCAGGAGCTTACTTTATGCTGGATTTTCATTACTCAGACACGTGGGTAGATGCCGGTCATCACTTAGCACCTGCGGCATGGAAAGGCGCATCGGATGAAGTGATGGCGGACAGTGTAGCACAGCATACGCGAGAAGTGTTGACTGCGCTCAAAGACGCCGGTGCAGCGCCTGACTTGGTGCAGGTAGGTAATGAGATTATGTACGGCCTTTGCGACATCAACGTGCATCCCTACAATAACACCACTGATAACTGGGAAGGTTACTTAGGTTTGCTTAGAGCCGGTTGTAACACCGTGCGCGAATTGCTGCCGGAGGCGAAGATCATCATCCATTCCGACCGTCCGACGAACAAGAGCTATGATTTCTTCTACTACGATAAACTGCGCGATAACGGCGTTGATTTTGATATTATTGGATTGAGCTACTATCCTTTCTGGCACGTAGGCATGAACCCCGACAGTACCACTACTGCCGAAAAAGCCCTCAAACCACTGGTTAGTGCTGTCAATTATTTGAAACAGATGTTCTCCGACAAAGAGGTGCAGATTGTTGAAACGGCGTATAATTTCCAATATTGGCCCAGCGATGCCAACTACGACACCAAGGTTGTTTGGCCGAACACTAAAGTCGGTCAGTACCAGTTCGTCAAGGATTTGGTAGATGCCATGTTGCCGCTTGAGAACCTGACGGGTATCAACTACTGGTTTCCGGAAGAGGCGGGTAACGGCGATAAAGGTTCGGTATTAGGCGGATGGCTCAACCGCGGTTTTTGGAATCCGAATCAAGCGACCTCCGCGCACTATATCAACTACACAACCGCACCAGCTACGGGTCAAGACCCAGCGGAAGTATGTGCACCGTATTACTTAGGTAAGTTCCGCGGCACTGATCCGCAAGGAGTGGAAGAAAATCAAAAGTCACAAGTCGAAAGCCGAAAGATTTTTCGTAATGGTCAAATCTTGATTCTCCGTAACGGCAAGACTTATACGCTACAAGGGCAAGCCTTGTAAAGGCATAAGGATAGTCGAAATCAGACTAGCGAGACACTATCGAGAGAGAACCGGATCGAGACTACCACAGGAGTATGTGCTAATCAATCCGTACCTAAATCCTAATTGATCAGGATATAGTATGTAGCAACAGTGTGTGAGAGAGAACCGAGCATGATGAACACATGCCAGATAGCGTGATAATACGCGTGCTCCTCGTCATGCTTGAAGAAATACGAACCTACGGTATAGAAGATACCTTCCGCTATGACCCATGCAAAAG
>Ga0265301_10003984_pt1 | contig 15163 bp, 10 predicted proteins | sample AusTroGonzalo_MG_2_FD_193488 | JGI IMG/M metagenome (GOLD analysis project Ga0265301, IMG submission 193488) | Bovine rumen microbial communities from tropical cattle in Woodstock, Queensland, Australia - Gonzalo_04 | ecosystem: Host-associated > Mammals > Digestive system > Stomach > Rumen ...
CCACAACCATCTCCTGGGCGTCAACGACTACCCATTCTTTCTTGACGATTTTCTCATTCGCCGAAATTGTTTTGTAACTTACTGCATCCATTTTTTCAGTTTTGACATTTTTTTGCGAGAGACATCTTCACCCATATCTCTCTGATTTTTAACTTTTTTCCTTTGCTAACTTAAGGATAATAATCGAGATTTTTTAAGCGCGCAAAAATAGACTTTTTTTTGATATTGTCAACAGGTGTTGAAAAATAATTTTTCGGGGGTGATTCTGGGCTGTTGGGTGCTGGCTGTTGGCTGTTGGCTGTTGGCTGTTAGCTTTTGGCGGAAACATAGACTAATGACTATGACATTCGATTCATAAATTCATACAGATATGCCGGGCTTTGCACATACAATTCTCCTTCCTCGTCTTGCAAAGCCGACATTAAAGGGGAATTATACACTCTCTCCATTGCTTGTTCACTGGGACAGCCCGTATCTTCCATTACGTATTTCACCAACTCGCTCAGGGCATAGTCTGTAAGGTATGTTGCTATCTGATGATGTGTGGGTTGGTTCATGCGAGTGCCCCTCCATTCTGTTGACAGATAATGAGCAAGTCGTCAATCGTTTCGTCCATTGACTGCAGATGTTCCACATCGTAGAACTCAATCAAGAATGCCAGTCCCTTGTGCTTTGCCATCATTTGCCTACACCTTTCCTTACAAAACAAAAAAAGAGACGCAGCCACCGCCACGTCTCAGCATTTTTCTACGACGCTTGGAAGCTTTAGTGGGCAACGCTTCCAAGCGTTGTATTGTTTGCGACGCTTGGAAGCGTCAGCTACTTCAGACACTCCACCCTGACAGACAGGGTTGTCTCCTGCGGAATGCGTGGATGGGCGCAGAAGGATTTACCAATTCTCCGTCACATCGCCCTCAATCTCGCCGGTGCTGACGTTCACGACTTGGATTAGGATGTATTCGGGTGTGATGCGGGCGCTGAGATAGTAACCCACAGCCGTGAAGTTGTTGCTTTTGAATGTGGTTTTATCGTTGTAGATGCCGCTTTGCTGGCCTTGTTGCTCTTTGTATAGCTTTTCGAGCTGTTCTTTGGCCACTACGACATATTCTTTGTCTTAGAGAAAGAAGAAGTGTTTTAACCATAAGTGGCCCGCACACCTAACGGCGTGCGAATGTGCGCGGATTGCCGTTGTTCGCTACCGAGCCCTGCAGACCTGACGGCCTGCGGTTGCCCGCTCATAGAGGCACGCAAAGTCCATCCTCCGATTTCTAAAAAGTATTATTGCATCTGTTGTAAAGATGAATGATAAATGCACAATATCATCATTCATCATTCATCATTATGCATTATGCATTCTTCATTCTTCATTCATCATTAAAAATCATACCCCGCGCCCACGTAAAAGCCCACTTTGTTGTAGTTCTTGCTGTTCCAGTGGATGTTCGCCTGGACGGGGCCGAACTTGGTCTTGTAGGCGACTTTCAGGCCGGCGCCGAGAATCGCGTGCTCGCTCATCCCGTTGATGTTGCCGTCGTGCATCGCCGCCGTCACTAAGGAAAGATACAGGTTCTTATAGACTTTGAAGCGGAAATCGATATCCACCATCGTGAGGAAGTCTATGCAGTTGGTGACCCCGTTGAATCCGATGAACGGCATTTGCTGGTCGTAGTAACGTCCTTCCATCACGCCGCCCACGTAGTTGAACATGTCGTCGTTGGGGTCGGCCCAGCCGAAAATGTAACGGCCTCTCAAGGCGGGGATGATGTGGAAGAAACGACATACCGGGATGGCCCCTTCGACGCTGGTAGATGCGTAGTGCGTGTTCTTGAAATTATAATCATAGCCTGCCGTAACACGAAGACCACTGTTGGGGAAATAACGGTCGCTGAGATTGTCGTAAGCAAAACGGAGATAAAGGTAAGGGTATATTGTCTTCCAGTTCCACCCTTTTGTGTGGCCCAGTGAGGAGAAATAGTTGTAGTACGTTTGCTGCTCAAAGCGGACACCGGCTCTGATGTTGATGCGGCTCCAATGCGTGTCGGCAAAATAGAGGTCGAGCACGTTTCTCCAAGTCTGCTGTAAATACTCTTCGGGCTCGTATTCGCTGGATCCATTGTTTGGGTTGTCGAAGGTGTAGTTGAAGTCGAAGCTGAAGGCACCCTTCATGGTGCGGAACTGCGATTTCAGCGCCACACCGACCATGGGACCGACGATGGGGGTGTAATGGTAGTCAAGCTTCAAGTACGGCGACTGGGAGAGACGCGCGGTGACATCGAACACGGATCCGTAGATCTTGTTACGGCCGAAACCGCCGTTCACTAAGATGGAAATCCACTCCTCGGTGTCCGCCCGCACCCCTATGCCGAGGGAATTGGGGGCACGTTTCTGACAGTTGTACACCAGTTTGTAGCTTGAACCGTCGGGTTCTCGGAGCAGTTCGTAGGTGACCTGCGAAAAGGCCATGGTGCCGTAAATGGTGGCCTGCTCCAGCTCGATGTCCTCCTTGTTGCAGTATTCTCCCGGTGAAATGTGGATTTTGTCCTTGAAATAGCGCATCTCTTTCTCTGAAATGCCGTTGTATTCTACGGAAGAAATTTTGACTTTCGTCTTGCTGATGTCCATCGCCTTCTCGTTCCGCAATTTGCGTTCTCTCTTGCCCAAGATGCGGGTCAGACTGTCGATTTCTCTCGTGTGGGCGACGGCCGCGTCATAGCCGATTTGGATCATTTTGCTGATTTCCTCCGTGCCGAAGCTTAATGAGGTGTAACCCGTGAGGTCGGGCGTGATATAGACGGTGGAGTTTTCCATGGCTCTGTTGTGCGCCTCCAGACTGCCCGAGTATTGGGTGGTTTGCAACAGCACGTCCGCGATGTTGTTGATTTCGCTGTGCTCGCGGGGCATGTAGAGTTCCACGCCGATGATGATGTCCGCACCGGCGGCTTTGGCCACGTCCACAGGGAAGTTGTTCTTCGTGCCGCCGTCAGAGAGAATCATCGAATCGACGCGCACTGGACGGAAATAGCCAAGGATGGACATGGTGGAACGCAATGCCGAGATCAGCGAGCCGGAAGTCCAATGCTTCTCTTTCTGGGTCGCGATTTCCGCCGCCACACAGCAGAACGGAGTCGGTAGGCTCATAAAGTCGATGTCGCCTTGATAACCCACGGTCACGGAGCTCATCATGTTGTAAATGTTCAGTCCGTTTTTTACTCCTGTCGGGAGGCTTTTGACGAATTTCTTTTTGTCGAAGGGGAAGTCGAGAATATAAGTGGACTTATAGCGCTTCTGATCATAACTGTAGTATTCCATCGGAATGTTGTCGTTCATCATCACATCCCAGTCGATGCCGCGGATAAGTTGGTCGATTTCATCGACGGAATAGCCCATGGAGTAGAGTCCGCCCATGAGTCCGCCCATACTGGTCCCCGCCACGAAATCGACGGGAATGCCCTTTTCTTCGAGGAACTTCATCACACCGATGTGTGCAGAGCCGCGTGCGCCGCCGCCGGCCAGTACCAAGGCCACGGTGGGACGGTGCTCTTTCTCTCGGATTTGGGCGAAATAACGGTGCATCTTCTCGAAGAAGATCGAGTCGCCTTTGGGATCGTAACTGACGTTGACCAATTCGCTGTTTTGCGCGAAGGCGCCGAAGGTAACAAGTACCATTGTTGTCAACAGGGCGGCGCGGCGGATTTTGTGGAATAGGGTGGACATTACGGTTTGCGGTTTACGGTTTGTGGTTTGCGATTTGCGATTTGCGATTTGCGGTTTACGGTTTACGGTTTACGGTTTACAGTTTATGAGTTTATAGGCGTATTCTTCATTCATCATTAAAAGTCGTATCCCGCGCTGAGATATATCCCCACTTTGTTCTTCTCGGTGCTGTTCCAATGGACGTTGGCAGTCAGCGGGCCGAACTTCGACTGGTAGCCTACTTGTAAGCCTGCGGCATAGATGGGTGACTGCCTCAGATCCTTATTCACCATTTCTTTCAGACTGTTGCCGTCGTGCATGGTGGCTCCGAGCAGCGACAGATAGAGGTTCTTATATACCTTGAAACGCAGTTCGAGATTGACGGTCGCCAGCAGATTGTCACAGGTCTTCTCTCCGTTAAATCCTACGAACGGAATCTGATGCTCATAGTATCTGCCCGCCATCATGCCGCCGACGTAGTTGTCCATGTAGCTGTCGGTGCAGGAGTCGCCCAAAATGTAACGGCCGTTAATGGAAGCGTCAATGGTGAAGAAACTGCAGACGGGTATCACGCCTTGAAATCCGGCGCCCAAGAACCCCGTCTTGTAGAAGTTGTAGTCGGCGTTGAAGGTAGTGCGAATACCTTTGTCGGGGAAGTACATCTTGTTGCGCGTGTCGTATGTGAAACGCAAGAACAGATATGGGTAGTAATGTTTCCAATCTATATATTCTTGGTATCCCAATTCTGAGAACAGACGGTAGAACGGCGTGTGCTCCACACGAATACCACCGTTCAAATCGATCAGACTCCAATGGTTTTCAGACATGTAGAGCCGTAATTCGTTGTGCCACGACTTCTCATAGTAGTGGTGGTTGAAGACGTGGGTGTCGGTGCCGTACAAGGTGCGGTAGCTCGTTTTGAACCAAGCACCCACTTTCGGACCTCTGACAGGTGTGTAGATCCACTCGAACTTCAGGTACGGGGAGACCGAGAGTCGCGCGGTGATTCCTAACGAGTTGCCGTAAAGGGTGTTGCGCCAGAAAGTGGCGTTCAGAAGCGCCTCGAACCACTCCTCTGTGTCCATTCGCAAGCCGAATCCGATAGAGTGCGGAGGACGTTTGTCGCAATAGAATACCGCCCTGTAACTACCCGTGCTGTCGCCAATCAACTGATACGTGACGTGCGAGAAGGCCATAGTCCCGTAGATGACCGCCTGGGCCATTTCGAGATCTTTCTTGTAGTAACCGCCGCCCTCGTGGATGGGTAAACGTTCGATCATGTAGCTCTTTTCTTCGTCATTGAGCCCATTAAAATCTATGGATGAGAGGGTTACTCGAGCTTCTGTGTTGTTGATGGCCTTTTTGTTTTGCAATTTCGTGCCGTGGTTTCCCACTATGCGTATAATGCTGTCGATTTCGTGAGAGTGGGCGGCGGCTGCCTGATAACCATGCTCGATGAGGGCAGCGATTTCCTCTGTGCCGAAACTCAATGAGGTATAGCCGGTTACGTCAGGCGTGATCAACACGTTAGTGATATGCTCGTTGTGGATGAGCGCCTCACCGCCGCCAGAGTAGCGAGCTAACTGCGACAATAGGTTGGCGATGTTGTTCACCCCTTTGTAGTCCAATGGTGAGGTGATTTGCACCCCGATGATGATGTCCGCACCGGCGGCTTTGGCAATGTCCGCTGGATAGTTGTTCTTGGTGCCGCCGTCGGAGAGAATCATGGAGTCCACGCGCACAGGGGTGAAGTAGGCTGGGATGGACATGGTGGAGCGCAAGGCATTGACAATAGAACCGGAGGTCCAGCGCTTCTCCGTCTGCGTCACCATTTCCGTGGCCACGCAACAGAACGGGATCGGGAGCTCCGTGAAGTCGATATTTTGCTGGTAGCCGACCGAGGCAGCGCCGATCATGTTATAGACGTTCAGCCCGTATAGGATGCCGGAGGGAAGACTGCCGAGGAAGTTTGTTCCCGAAAAGGGGATGTCCAAGATATAAGTGCCCTTGAGCAATTTTCTTTCGTAAGAATAGTATTCCATCGGGATGTTGTCGCTCATCATCATTTTCCAGTCGATGCTTCTAACAAGGGAGTCAATTTCCGTGGCCGAGTAACCTAAAGCGTACATGCCGCCCATGAGTCCGCCCATACTGGTGCCCGCCACAAAATCGATGGGTAATCCTTTTTCTTCCAAGTATTTTAGAACGCCGATGTGCGAGGAGCCTTTGGCACCGCCGCCTGCCAGCACCAGAGCCACGGTGGGACGATGTTGCTCGCGCCGAATCTTGTCCATCTTCTTTTGCATTTTGGCGAAAAAGATCGAGTCTTCTTTCGGATTGTAACTGACGTTGACCAATTCGCGGTTCTGTGCGCTGGTTGCAAGCACCGCGAACAGAAGTAGGAGAAAGAATCCAATTCGACGGGTAAAATGTATCATAAACGGTTTGTTTTTGAATGCAAAATAAACGAAGCTGCAAAAATATACTTTTTTAAGACAATATTGTATTATATATTGCATATTTTTATTTGGTTTTTTCGCGGAAATTTAGTATATTTGCATTTTTAAATTTGAATTGTAGGATTATTATTATAACTATTTATGAATCAAGATTATAGCGATTATCTTTTTGAAACTTCATGGGAGATTTGCAACAAGGTGGGCGGCATTTATACCGTCCTTTCCACTAAAGCGGCCACGGTGGTCAAACAATACCACGACCGCTACATTTGCATCGGTCCCGATATTTCCAAAGAATATAACGACGATTTTGTGGAGGATACCACGCTGTTCAAGAACTGGCGCGAGGTGGTTGCGCGCGACGGATTGAAGGTTCGCGTCGGCAGATGGCAGATTGTGGGCTCCCCGATTGTCTTTTTGGTCGATTTCACCAATTTCTTCGAGAAAAAGAACGAGATTCTGACCAAATTCTGGCTTAGCTGCAAACTGGACTCCATCTCTGGTCAGTGGGATTACATCGAACCCGCGCTGTTTGGCTACGCCGCCGGTCGCGTGATTGAGAGTTTCTACAATTTCTACTGCAACTCGATGGACAAAATCGTGGCTCATTTCCACGAGTGGATGACCGGTACCGGCATCCTCTATCTGGAGTCTGTGGCACCGCAAATCGCCACGGTCTTCACGACCCATGCTACCGTTTTGGGTCGTTGCATCGCGGGTAACGGTCTTCCGTTATACGCTGACACTAAGCAATATAACCCCATTGATACGGCTGCGCGTTTTGGAGTGCAGTCCAAATATTCCTTGGAGTCGCTCTCTGCCAAGTATGCGGATGCCTATACCACGGTGAGCGAAATCACCAACCGCGAGTGCGATGCCTTCTTCGAGAAGCCCGCGGATGTGATCACCATCAACGGTTTTGAGAACGCCTTTGTGCCGCAAGGGGAGGAGTTCGCCCGCAAGCGCAAAATCGCCCGCGACAAGCTGTTGCAGGTGGCTTCCACGCTCACGCAGACGCAGATTCCTGAGAATGTACTGCTGGTCATCAACAGCGGTCGTTACGAGTTCAAGAACAAAGGTATTGACGTGTTTATCAAGAGTTTGGCGAAGGTTACCGAGGCCAATCCCGATCGTCCTGTCGTGGCCTTCATCACCGTGCCTGCCGGTCAGAGCGGCCGTAACGAGGAGATTGCCGCGCAGATGACACAGCCCGTGAGCGGCGTGCCCATGTCCGACCGTTTCGTGACCCACGTGCTCCACGATCCGTATCATGATCCGATTCTCAATGAACTGAATAATAACGGTTTGCACAATGCTGCTGACCAGAATGTGAAGATTGTCTTCGCCCCGGTCTATCTCGATGGTGAGGACGGCATCTTTAACCTGAAATATTATGATTTGCTGATTGGCTTTGACCTATCGGTATTTCCATCTTATTATGAACCATGGGGTTACACTCCGTTGGAGAGCATCGCCTTCGGCATCCCGACCATCACGACCTCGTTGGCCGGCTTCGGCGCGTGGGTGCAGGAGCATTTCACGCAGCAACAGAGCGTCAGTGTGATTCAGCGCACCGACCACAACGATGAAGAGGTGGTGAAGGCCATTGCGGATCAGATTTTGTTCTACCTCCATTGCACGGAACAGGCGATGACTGAAATCCGTCAAACCGCTATAAATATTGCGGAGAAGGCCCTGTGGGAGCATCTTTTCGCCAATTACGAGAAAACCTATTCGATAGCGTTGAGCAAGAGTGGCGAACGTTACGCTCAATACCAGAACAAGACCTCCAATGTGGGGCAGATGGTGAAGGAGTTGAACGTGGAGCGTCCCGAATGGCACCGCTTCTCCGTGAAGTCGCATCTGCCTGTCGCACTGCAACAACTGGAGAAACTTTCCGAGAATTTGTGGTGGAGCTGGACCTACGAGGCGCGCGAGCTTTTCGAGGAAATTGCCGGCCCTTCGTTGTGGAAGGCCTGCGAGGAGAACCCGATTCACGCCTTGCAGATGCTTCCGCTGGATCGTCTGGAGAATTTTGCACAGAATGAGACCTATCTCAATAAGTTACATCAGGTATATGACCGTTTTACTGCTTACATGAACACTCCGCGCAGTCGTGAGGAAGACCGCATTGCCTATTTTAGCATGGAGTTCGGTATCAGCAACGAGCTGAAGATTTTTTCCGGCGGTCTCGGCATGTTGGCCGGCGACTACCTCAAGGAGGCCAGCGATTGCAACGTGAACATGCTCGGTGTGGGCTTGCTTTACCGCTATGGCTACTTCCAGCAGCAGATTTCCGCTTACGGTGAGCAGGTAAACCTCTACCCGCCGCAAAGCTTCTCCAAGCTGCCGATCAAGCCTTACAAGGACGAGAACGGCGAGTGGATCACCATCAGCGTGGCCATGCCTGGTCGTAATCTCTACGCTCGCATCTGGCGCGCAGACGTGGGGCGCATCCCGTTGTATCTCCTTGATACTGACTTTGATAAGAACTGGCAAGAGGATCGGGGCGTGACCGCTACGTTGTATGGCGGCGATGTCGAAAACCGTCTCAAACAAGAGATCCTGCTCGGTATCGGCGGTGTGCGTATGCTGAAAGCCATCGGCGAGGATCCGACCATTTTCCATCTTAACGAAGGTCATGCCGCTTTCCTGAACTTGGAGCGCATCCTTCAAGTGATGCAGAACGAGCACGTGAACCGTCAGGTGGCGGTCGAGTTGGTGAAAGCCTCTTCGCTCTACACCACCCACACGCCTGTGCCCGCCGGTCACGACGCCTTCACGGAAGACCTTATGCGCACCTACTTTGCCACTTACTCTCAGCAGTTTAACGTCAGCTGGGAGACCTTCATGGGCTTCGGTCGCAAACACGATACCGACACTTTTGACAAGTTCTCGATGAGCATTCTCGCATGTCGTTTCTCCCAGGAGATCAACGGTGTGAGCCGCATCCACGGTCGAGTGTCGCAGGAGATGTTCTCTGACCTTTACGAAGGTCGTTTTTCGGAAGAGTCGCACATCGGCTACGTGACCAACGGCGTGCATTACCCGACTTGGGCGCACAAGAAATGGCAGGCGTTGCATCGCAGCGTCTTTGGCGACGAGTTCTTCGACGATTGCTCTAACCCGCTGGTTTGGAGCAAGATCAATGCGGTTCCCGATGCCACAATCTGGCAGCTCAAGCAAGAGTTGCGCAAGGAAATGTTCGTCGCTATCAAGGAGATGCTGGCCGAGCAGATGCGCACCCGCAACGAGTCGCCTGCGCTTATCGACGCCACCCTCCGCGCACTGCGTGACGATGTGCTGACCATCGGTTTCGCCCGCCGTTTCGCCACCTACAAACGCGCCCATCTGCTCTTCATGAACGAAGAGAAGCTCAAAGTGCTGCTCAACAATCCTGAAAAGCCCGTGCAGTTCATCTTCGCCGGCAAGGCGCACCCGCACGACAAGGCTGGTCAGGACCTCATCAAGCGCATCATCGAACTGAGCCGCAAACCCGAATTCATCGGCAAAATCGTCTTTGTGGAGAACTACAACATGATCTTAGCCAAGAAGTTAGTGTCGGGCTGCGATGTCTGGATGAACACTCCGACACGCCCGCTGGAGGCTTCCGGTACCAGTGGCGAGAAGGCTGTGATGAACGGCGTGCTGAACCTCAGCGTGTTGGACGGTTGGTGGGCAGAAGGTTACGTTCCCGGTGCCGGTTGGGCGTTGAAGGAGCAGATCACCTATCAGGACAACCGTATGCAGGATGAATTGGATGCAGAAACCCTTTATAATATCATCAACGAGATGATCACCAAGGTTTTCTACACCCGTGACGAGGAAGAGATTCCGACGGAATGGGTGAAGATGATGAAGAACTGCTTCACGATGATTTCTCCGCATTTCACCATGAAGCGTCAGTTGGACGACTATTATCGCAAATTCTACCGCAAATTGATGAACAGATACCATCGTTTGCATCAGAATGACAACGAAAACGTGAGAGTGTTGCTCAAATGGCGCGAAAAAGTGTTGTCGGGTTGGAACGACCTCCAGTGCGTAGGAGTGCGTTACGAAGAGGCCAAGAATAACATTTACTGCGTGGGTGACCGTATGCTTTGCAAGCTCGACATGCATCTCGGCACGCTCCGTCCCGAGGATCTGAAGATCGAGATGGTCTTCGTTACCGTCGAGGAGCAAGGTAAGAAGCAGAAATTGGAGTACAAGGTACCGTTCCTTTTCGATTGCGAACACCATGGCGTCTACACCTTTGTTTGCGACTCCATCGCGGAACGCATCGGCGTTTGGGACTGCGCCATCCGCGTGACCCCCAACCACGAGCTGCTGCCACACAATCAGGATTTCAATATTGTGAGATGGTTCTAACTTAGTTAGGAGTTAGGAGTTAGGAGTTAGGAGTTAGCAGTTAATGTGAACGAAGGCGAATGACTTAGACTTTTCATCGATTGCTATTGCCTGTTGCCTATTGCCTGTTGCCTAAATTATCTGAATGATGAACGAAGAACAGCTTGCTTTTTGGTTAGGACAGTTTTCGGATTTCCAGACTGCTGTGGTGGCTAATGGGGAGGCTCCTTCGTCTAAGTTTTCCGTTAGCGTGTTAAGAAAAATGAAGCGTATCATCTGTTGTGATGGTGCGCTTCAGAAGTTGTTGTCGATCAATATTGTGCCTGATGTTGTGGTGGGCGACGGGGATTCGATGGATGCGGAGATGTTGCAACAACAAACAAATATCGAATCTCTACAATCAGATTCGGATTTCCCCTGTAGAGACGCGATTAATCGCGTCTCTACAAAAGGACACGAAATCCCATATTATCAAGACCGCAGCGAGGAATACAATGATCTCCAGAAGGCGTTAAAATATTGCATGGCAAACGGTTATGACAATATCTTGTTGTTGGGTTGCGGCGGTTTGCGCGAAGACCATTTCATTGCGAACCTGAGCATCATGGTGATGTATTCGGAGCAGTTGCACCTCGCTATGCTGACCGAACACGGTGTTTTCAACGTGTTTCGCGAATCTGCCACGCTTGCCTCGTTCTCCGGAATGCAGGTTTCCGTTTTTACCCATAATCCTCAATCGAGACTTACATTCAAGGGACTGAAGTACCCCGTCAACGACCGTTCTTTCAACTGGTTGTGGGAAGGCAGCCTGAACGAAGCGGTAGGAGAGTCGTTCATTGTGGAGGCGAGCGATGACGAGCCGGTGGTGGTGTATAGGGCGTTTGATAGTTAGGAGTTAGAAGTTAGGAGTTAGAAGTTAGGAGTTAGGAGTTAGGAGTTGGCGGTTTGAATATGCTTTTAGTTCAGCTCATGCTGAATATAGTCCAACCCGTACTTCTCGTACAGTTCCACTTTGCTGTCGCTGGTGACAAACGTCAATTGCTCCTCAATGCATTGAGCTATTAAAAGGCGGTCAAACGGATCTTTGTGTATAGGCGTATCAATCAGGTAGTTCATTGAGTGGTATTATTCTGTAATCAAAAGCATCCTTGGAAATATACATTTTCCCTTTGTAGATTCCCCGTAGTTTCATAATGGGACTTTTTCTCTTGTCCTTCTTCTTTCTTTTGGCGTAATCTTTCGCCCATTCTTCTAAATCGATTCTCATAACATTTAGTTTTTTAAGTGACCAATAGGGTGTCGTCTGATCGGCGACGATTTCATGCGGCAACTATACAATCAAAATCTTCTTTTGTCAAGAGTTTTGCGATTTTTTTTTAATGCTGATTATCAATATGATATGAGAATAATTTAACAATTCAAATTCAATTAGTTAAATTTTATTTCGTAGTTTTCGCAAGAATTTGAAACATAAAAGATTTTTTGTACTTTTGCGGGGTGATAATTTTGAACTTGTATGAACCACTATAACCACAAAGTCGTCTGGATCACGGGTACCTCCTCCGGCATCGGCAAGGAGACCGCGTTCCGTTTCGCGGAGGCGGGGGCGCGGCTGATTCTCACGGCGTTAGAGCCGGATCTGTTGGAGCAGGTGCGCGAGGAGTGTCTGCGGCGTGGGGCGGAAGCGGTGACCAACCTGCCGTTTGACCTCGGGCAGACGGATGCGCTTACCCAACTCGCGGAGGACGCTTGGAACGCTTACGGTCGCATCGACCTCTTCTACAACAACGCCGGCATCAGTCAGCGCGGCACCACCGTGGAGACCGACATGGCCGTCATCCGCAAGGTGATGGACATTGACTTCTACGCCCCGGTCATCCTTACAAAGTCGGTGTTGCCCAAGATGATCGCGCAGGGTGGGGGACAGCTGGCCGTCACCACCAGCATTGCTGGACTCTTCGGATTTCCGCTGCGCTGTGCCTACTCGTCGGCGAAGCACGCTCTCTACGGCTTCTTCGAGACCGTGGCGGCGGAGAACTACAAGGACGGCATCCGCGTCACCATCCTAACGCCTGGCCGCGTGCAGACCAACATCTCCGTCAACTCGTTGGAGAAGGACGGTCGCAAGCACAGCAAGATGGACGCGGGTCAAGCCGGCGGCATCACCCCCGAAAAGGCCTCGCAGATCATCTACAAAGCCATCGCCAAAGAGAAACGCGAACAACTCGTCGGCAGCTCCGAACTCATCATGGCGCACATCAAACGGTTCTTCCCGGGACTGTGCGCACGATTGGCCCGGAAGATCAAGCCGATGTGATTTTGTTATGGGCGTATGCGATAGCCCCTACAACAGGCGTATGCGATACGCCTCTACACCTAATAACTTTGACTTTGACCTTCAACTGCTAACTGCTAACTGCTAACTACTAACTACTAATTCTATTGCCCCAAACCTTATAAGTGCCATGAGGGGACAGAAAAAACGAAACAACGAAAAAAAAGTAACAATATGAAACCAACCCTACTGATTCTCGCCGCCGGCATGGGAAGCCGCTACGGTGGACTGAAACAACTGGACCAAATGGGTCCGAATGGTGAAACAATTCTGGACTACTCCGTGAAGTATGCCGCACAAGCTGGCTATGGCAAGGTGGTGCTCGTCATCCGCCGTAGCATGGAGGCCGACTTTCAGGAGTATATCCTGCCGAGATACAAGAACGTCATCCCGGTGGAGTACGTCTTCCAGGAATTAGACATGCTGCCCGCAGGTTTTTCCGTGAACCCCGAGCGTGTGAAACCATACGGCACCGCGCATGCCATTTTGGTGGCGAAGGATGCTATCAAAGAGCCGTTTACGGTGATCAACGCCGATGACTTCTACGGCAAGGAGCCGTTCCAGATTCTGGCCGACTATCTGACGAAGGAGACCGCCAACGATCCTTCCGCTTTCGCGATGGTGGGTTATCGTTTGGCGAATACCTTGTCGGAGAACGGCACCGTGTCGCGTGGCGTGTGCCAGGTCGATGACAACGGCTACTTGACCATCGTGAAGGAGATGCGCAAGATTGCCCGCACGGCCAACGGCATCCAGAACGACGAGGACGGCGTGGTGACCCCGCTCACCGGCGAGGAACCCGTCTCTATGAACTTCTGGGGATTCTCCCCGCGCTTCTTCGACAAGCTGGAGAGCATGTTCGCACAGTTCCTGAAGGATAACGAAGGCAACATCAAAGCTGAGTTCCCGATTCCCGATGCAGTCTCTGCGGTGATGGCCAGCGGCGATGCCAAAGTCCGCGTCCTCCCCACCAAATCTGAATGGTTCGGCGTCACGTATGCCGAGGACCGACCGATGGTGGTGGAGAAGTTGAAACACGTGGAGGAATGAAGAATGAAGAATGATGAATGAAGAATGATGAATGAAGAATGATGAATATCTTACCCCTTAAACTCTTAAACTCATTAACCTATAACCTTTTAACCTCCTATCCTCTAAACCTCTAAACCTTAAACTCTAAACCCTAAACTAACGAAATGCCCCGCCTCGTGAAAATCCTGCTCACCCTGCTGTGGGTGCTTCTCGCGCTCACCGTTCAGGCGCAGTGTCCGGATTTCACGGATTTGACGGGGTCGAATGTGGTTTGCTATTACGGCAATACAAACAATCCGGACTCTCTTATGGGTATAGTCCCTGGTCGGCATATGGTTATCACAGAACAAGGTACGGACCCGCGTACTGACAATCTGCTGCCGTTGCTTCCCGAAGGGGAAACCGCTGTGGTGAAGTTAGGGAACGAACTTGTGGGTGCGGAAGCCGAATCCATTGTCTATACATTCACGGTGGATGAAGAAAACGCCATTTTACTACTTAAATTCGCTGTTGTACTTGAAGATCCCATGCACGATCCTCCATCACAGCCACGTTTTGTGATGCGTGTCATGGATGTCAATGATGAGCTCCTGGATCCTTGTATGGAGTATGATGTCATTGCTTCGAATGAAATACCTGGTTTTCAATCGTTTGGTAGTGTCAGATGGAGACCGTGGACGAACACTGGATTTGATCTCACTCCGTATGTAGGGCAGACGGTGAAGGTTTCGTTCACTACATACGACTGTAGCGCAACAGCTCATTTTGGTTATGCCTATTTTACGGCATCTTGCATCAACAACCGACTGGAACTTGTCGGCTGTGACGGCGATGATGTGACACTCGCAGCACCGCAGGGCTTTGAAAGCTATCAATGGAACAACGGTACCACTTCCGATACAGCGACCTATTCTGTGCAGGGTACAACTGTTGTCAATTGTTTGATAACTACTGTTCTAGGTTGCCAGCTTACGCTCGTCGGAACGCTGACAACCGACAATATTCCTTCCCAACCCCAAACGTTTTACGATACCATCTGCGAGGGAGAGAGCTATTCGGCCAACGGCTTTACGCTACCTTCAAATCTAACTCCGGGGCTACATACAGCTTTAAATACCTACTTCAATGTCGCCACTTGTACTGAGGACATTACAAATACCCTGTATCTCTTTGTTATACAACGCTATTTCCATTATTATGACATGGCTTGTGAAGGCAATGATTATAATGCTTTGGGGTTCAGCTATACGAATTTGCCGGTTGGCGAAATTCTTGACAGCAATATTGTGTTATC
>Ga0265301_10003985_pt1 | contig 15158 bp, 19 predicted proteins | sample AusTroGonzalo_MG_2_FD_193488 | JGI IMG/M metagenome (GOLD analysis project Ga0265301, IMG submission 193488) | Bovine rumen microbial communities from tropical cattle in Woodstock, Queensland, Australia - Gonzalo_04 | ecosystem: Host-associated > Mammals > Digestive system > Stomach > Rumen ...
GTGGCAATTTCGGGGGCTTTTTCTTCGGCAACCTCGGTTTTAACCTCAGGCTCGGCTGACTTCGGTTCTGATTCAGGCGTGGCAATTTCGGGGGCTTTTCCCTCGGCAACCTCGGTTTTTGCCACGGCTTCGTCCTGATCGGGATACTTCATGCGGATGCGGTGTGCCATGCCAGGTGTGCGCAACAGCTTGGCCAGCTCACAGTTGAGATAGCCGCGATTGTGTGTGCGCTGTATGTGCTGCACCACTCCGGGAGCTGTGCCGCACATAACAAGAACGGCTACACCCTCCTCGAAGGTGTAGCCGTCTTGGTTTTGTAACGTCTTCAGTGTAATCATGTTACATTGATTTCGTTAAGATTGTGATGCTGTGAAGGTGCCTGTCGAGGTTGCCAAGGTGCCGTCTGACAACACGAGGTTGCCTGCGTAGGTTGGCAATGGAGTGACGTCTGGGCACTCGATCTCGATGGTGATGCCTTTGGCCGAACCTGCAGCGTCGCCTGAGTCACCGTTAGGTGTCACCACTGCGCGGTAGTCAGGAGAGCCGATCACGTAGTATTTGCCGTCGTGCTTTGCGATGAACACAAAGTCACCGTTTGAGGCAAACTTAGCGAACGAACGGCTGTCGTCGGTGAGTTTCGGATAGCTGAATGTAGCCTTGTTGGTCACAACCTTGCAGTCGGTTTCGCCGCTGTACTCCCAGCTGATCTTGCCCTTGCCCTGTGTGTTGTAGAGGCGAGTCCAGGTTTTGCCTGCAGCAAGGGTGAAGCTGCCGTCGTAGCCTGCGTACTTGTCGGCGCTGGCTGCTGTTGCAAAATCATTGCTGATTGACGGCCATGCTGTGATGTGCTGCTTTGGGATGAAGTACACTTCATCGCCGATGCCTGAAGGGTTGATGGAACCGATGTTGAAACTAATGTCTGAAAGATTCATAATGTACCTCCTTGTTTAAAGATTAAGAATTAGTACCCTTGCCCTTCAGAGTGATGCGGAGATCGACGTCGTCGGTTGTGTTCTTGATGTGGAGAACAGCTGTCTTGTCACCTGCCGATGTTGTCGGGCTGAAGGTGAGTGTGAGAGTCTTACCTGCTGTGGCGTTACCGTCGTCGGCGCTGATTGAGGCGGCGCTTGAGCTGAACATTCCAGCGTTGGTGCCTTCAATACTTACTGTTGATGCGCTTGTGAGGTTGAAGCCAAACAGAGTGATAGTCTCTGTGTCGCTTGCGCTGAGAGCTGTGTCGTCAAACACGATCTCGTCGGCTGATGCAACCATGTAAACGTCGTCGCTCTTGACAACTCTTGAAGCTGCGAAGAGGAATTCTTTGTCGATTGATACGAACTGGCAGCCGAAGTACATCTTCACGTACATCTGCACCAAGTGCGGATTATCGACCTTGTTGATCTCGAAACGAGTGTCGTTAGGCATTGTGTCGAGACCGATCTTCATGTTGTCCTTTGTTGTGATGAAGCAGTGGTCTGCTGCATCCATACCTGGGAGGGCAACAATTTCGACTTTGTTGTCGGTACCGTGGAGGTACTGCTGTGTAGGGACACCAGCGAAGTTGCCGTGACCGAACTTGGCTGCATACCAAGTGTTGTACATCTCTTTCTCGCGGAACGAGCAGATGAGCTGCAACTTGGTCTTGCTGTCGCCACGGAGGCTTTCGTTGAGGCGTTTGTACATGAGGCTCCACTTGTCGCCGATGTTGTACTCTGACACTGTGCCCAATGTCATGAAGTTGCCTTTGGCGAGAGTGATGTTGCCGGCTGTCTTTTCGTCTTTGATGATTGTGTCGAAGCCGTCGCTGCAGTCGAGGTTGCCTGTGCCTTCGCTGTTATAGTCGCCCACAGCGGCCACATCGCACAAACCACGGCATGCGCTGCGCATTTCTTCTGTCAAAAGACGTTTGACGATCGGGAGGTCAATCTTTTCAGCGTTGACCGGTTCGCCGAAAATGGTTGTGTAGAATGCTTCAGGATCGAACTCTTCGAGGATCTCGACAGGGAGAGTCTCGAGTGTACGAGCCTTCAGAGTGGCTGTGCCTGTGGCAGCGCCCTCTGCATTGTATGGGCGGAAGTGAGCGCCTGGATGTACCACGCTCTCTGTTTCCTTACCCTTGAGGTTGTTGATGATGCGAACGTGTTTGGCCCACTCGTCGATTGAAGCCAAAGGCATTGCCATAACCTCTTTACGGAACTGGTGGTTGGAGTTGACCAACACATCAGCGATTGTAGGAACGTTTACTGACATAAATGTTTGGTTTTTGTTATTAATTATTGAATCCGTGAATTAGAGTTCGCCGTTGACAACCTTGCGGGCGTATTCGGCAGCTTCCTCGTCGGTTGCTTCCTGAAATTCGTCTTCCGGTTTTGCTGGGTTACCGTTGTGCATGGCCTGCGCTGCGGCTTCCTCTTCCTGTGCCTTGTTGATGGCGCTTTCGAGTGCTGCAATGCGGGCGTCTTTCTGACTGACTGTCTCTTTCAGAGAGTCAATCTCCTGAGTCAGGTTGGCGATTTTCTCGGCTTCGGCTTTGAACTGGTCGCGCTCCTGTGAGAGTGTTGCAAGCTGTGCATCGATGGCGCCGAGCTGCTCGGCGTTCAATGTCACCATTTCGTCAACCTGCTGGAGGTCGGCGCATGATGCGATGCTCTGAATGTTGTTGTAGCCTTCCATTGTAGTAATATTGATGTTTGATAATTCAATTGCCTTATCGACGGCTTCGGCAAAACAGCCGACGCTGTCGATCAGAGTGCCGACCACGTCCTGAGCAAAGAAGGTGCGGCCTTTGCGCTGCTCAGGTAGCGATGCAGGTCGGTTAGCCTCGACCGCATTGCGGAAGTCTTCGGCCAAAGGATTGAGCAGCTGCTGCTTGATAGGCTCGATGTTGCCCTTCAATGCCTCTTCGTAGTCGTTGTTTTTGTCTTCCGAACCGTCGGCATAGATACGCACATGAACCACACCGTCCTGATCGGTGAAGTTCTTTGGTGTGCCGGCCAACTCAATCATAGTGCCGATGCAGCCCACGAGGTTGCGGCCATCGTTGGCCATGATGTGCTTGCAGTAGCTTGCCACGTAGTAGGCGGCGCTGCACATATAGCCGTCGCAAAATGCGATAACCGGATGCGAGCAGCTGCCGATGGCGTCGGCCAGATCCTTGACCGAGTCGGAAGCGCCTCCGCCTGAATCGACAAGGAGGATGTTGGCGATAACACGGCTGTCGGCATCACCCTGGCAAAGCCAGTCGGCCAGCTGTCGGGTACCAGGCTGGCACAAGCCTTCGTCGCGCATCATCACACCTTCAACGCGAACCACGTTGACGTGTTTGCCTACCGGGATGGCAGGATATTCCTTGTTGGTGAGACGGAAATTGTAATAGGTGTCTTCGTAGTCGAAGCCGTCGTCTTCGAGAAGATCGTATTCGATAGCCGAATACTTAGCCTTAAGGCGGGCGGCGCCAACCATGTCGTTGAAGAGCTGGAAGGCGGCGCCTGCTGTTTTGGCATCCATCATCCAAGTTGACTGGAATGCCTTATATAACAGATTCTGTCGTTTTGTCATACAAAAAAATTTTGGTTTTTGATCGTTGCAAAAATATAGTCGTTGTCGGCACTGTAAGTGACCGAACCACCTATATCAATGAGGTCAGGCTCTCATATTTCACCTTGACGGAGAGCTGTCGCACGGTGAGGTTGTTCCACTCGTCTTCGGTCTCCATAAACACCGGGTAGGTGGGAGTGCCAAGAGTGATAGAGTTGCCGTCAACGGTTTCGACATGCATCACCACAGGGCGGCGCATGTATTTTTTAACTCGCGCAATATCAGAGGTGTTGCGCACCACGAAGTTGACGGAAATATCATATTTCAAACCGTTTTCGTCGGAAGAAAGCTCTTCCGACAGCGATGAGTCGCGCTGGTCGATCGAAGCGAACCAGAGCACACCCGGTTGGATGCCTCTGAGGCTGACAGAACTACCCTGCTGCGACTGGTTGATGTCGTTGATTGAAATTTTGTCGGCGATGCCTATTCTTTTTAATCCAACTTTATTCATATTATTTTGGTTTAATTTCCAATGACGTAAAACTATCGAAAATATTTTTATTTCTTTAAAATTTTTAATGACACGAAACTACCGAAAATATTTGATTATCAACAAACTAAAGGCGAAAATTTGTAATTTTCGTTGAGGTCGCGATGCCTCCACCAGTCGCGTGTGAGTGCCGAAATAAGTTTCTCATCGAAGTCGATGTGATACTGCATCAGGTACTGCACAACTCCGTCCTTCACCTTCATTCGGGCATCATCGAGTTTGTATAAACCCTGAGCCTCATAATAACCATCCATATAGATCCGGAAGGCGTGTTTGAAAAAGTTTTCAAAGAACTGTTTAACCCTGCGGTGGCCGAGCTCCGAAAGAGTGTTCCTCCAAAGAGTGTTGCAAAAATATACTTTTTTATTTCCATGGTGATACACAGGCTCAGAGTTGACAGGGAGCTCAATAAGGATGATTTCATCATCGGGAAACTCTATTTCCTCGGAGCTGAGTTCCAAGTGCGGTTTGATGATGCCGATCAGAGCGGAGTCGCGCGGCGGAGTAATGATTCCGTTCTGGTAAGAATTGAGCAGATATTGTCTCAATTTTTTGCCCACATGGGCTTTAACATACAACCCTTCCATAATTTTATTTTTGTTTTGGCAGACCTATATATTTTGCGTCAACAAGTTCAACAGACATTATTTTTTCAACAAGCTTGATTTTCAGCGAGTTACAAAACCAACTTTGTTGAACGGCTGTTGAAAATGTTGCAATTTGTTGAAAAATTGAAAATAATACCCATTTTGTTGACAAATGTTGACAGTTGTTGACTATGTAAAAATATACTTAACTTATTGATTATTAACGTTGTTGAAAATGTTGACGATGTTGAACGTGTTTTTACCTCATCAGAAAAAAAATATTTTTTCAAAAAAATATATGTTTTCCATGATAATCAACGTTTTACACATCTTCATCCACTCCATGCGCTTCAACATCCAAACTCAATCCATAGGCTTCCATGAGTTTGAGATAGTCGAAACAGTATGCCATTTTGATACCCGAACCCTGTTTGAACTGACCTTGTGAGCCGCTTGTGTCGAGCACATAAAGAGGCTTGCCTTTCTCCTTGCTTTGGAAACGCACAGCGCGAAGCTTGCCGAGATACTCTTTCGAGTTTTCGAGATAGTATTCCATTGAGGTTTTAGGCAGTCGTGTGATTTCCATGTCGCGGGCTTTGCGTGAGTAGCATGAAAACAAGCTGTTGCAATTGAGCATGAGTATTGGTCGCGGACTCTGGAAGGTTATGCTTGCCTTCAGAGTGGAGAGCTTATCCTTCGACTGGATGCGGTAGTCGTAATCAATAATGAAGTCGCCGTCTTGCTGTGCTGCAGCGATAACAGCCCAGAAGTTAGCGATTTCGTCGCTCGATTTGCACTCGCGATTCTGACGGATTATGCCTTCGATGGCGATCTTTAAAATCTCGGCATAGCTGAACGGTAGATCCAAACAGTGTTCCAAAGTGCGGTAAGCTGCTGCCAGCGTGGTCCAGTTGTTCACTATACGGCTCTCGGCCACCACGTCGCCAAGTCGGTCCATTACCTCGGTGGCTGTGGCGTGATACATGGCGGCGAAGTTCTGTTTGAACGTCTCACGGTGGTTGAGTATGTCGAGAGTTATATGGCTAAATCCCAACTTACGCAGACGGTCGAGTTCTGCGAAGTTGTTGCGTTCCATGGTGCTGAACTCAGTCTTATTAAAGGTGAGATACACGAAGCGGCTGAAGAGTGCGATGTCGGCGGTGGCCATTTCCTGACCGGAAATAATAATACCACTGTCAACTCGTGTCTGCTCGCGCTTTTTGTCACGGTCCATATTCATACGGGTGCGGCCTGCCGAATCCCACAAGCCTTTCAAAAACTCACGTTTGTCGAGGTCGATGTTGTTTTTAAACTCATCGAGGTGCACAATAGCGTTGGCGCACTGTGCCACCGAATCGCTCAAAGCTGCGATGGTTGAGTTTGAAAGGTTTGGCGGAATGTTTTGAATGATGAAGAAACTCATCAGCGTGTGACCCAGCTCGCTCTTTCCTGATCCTTTCGGTCCGAACAGGTTCAAAATAGGGAAAGCTTTCAGAGTGCCGGTCACCACGTCGCGAAACAGAGTGGCGAGGAAGAAGCACAATCCCACTTTGGCATTGTCGCCGAAGGTGCTAATCATGGCATCGGCCACCTGGCGCAATGTCACAGTGCTGTAGCCGAGGTGCACAAAGCGCTTCTCAAACTGATACATCGTATCATCTTTATAGATTTTGGAGGCTGAAGGCAGATAGTAGTTCTGACCGTCGGGCATGCGCACAATGCCGTAATCGTCGGCCTTGATAAACGAGCCTTGATAGAAGGCACCGTTGCCCCAGGCATAGAAGCCTTGGTGCTGCCATCCAAGCTGCTGCACCTCAGAGGCTGTCTCCGTCTGTTCGTAGAGATAGCGCTTAAGCTTGATGAGGCACTGTTCGTTGGCTTCAAAGATGTAGTTGCCGAGACCTTCGATGCGCTGACGGAACTTTGAGAGCGACACCAGGTCTTCCTGCTTGAGCTCTACAATCTCCTTCAGGCCGTTTTCATTGCGAAGCTCGTAAAGTCGCTTAGGGTTCATTACGTCTTTGATGTGGAAAAGCGGTTTCATGGTGAAGTTGCTCCAACGAAGCTCCGTCTGACCTTGCAGGCTCCAGTAGCCTCCTCCGCTTTCATAAAAGCCGTATTTTGTGAAGCCTTCTTTTGAGAAAGCTTTGTTTTCAATTTCCTGTTTTTTCAGGTCCTTACTGGCTGTATTGATGGCTTTAGTCCATGCAGCTGTATTATTATATAATGACTTGAGCTCTTTCTTATAGTTCTCGATAAGGCTCTCATTGTCGATGCGGGCAACCATGGCGGCAATCTCGCCTACAACCTCGTTGATACCTTCAAGGTTTTCTGTTTGGTCGAGGCGAAGCTTAGCATACCAGAGTATGAAGTCTTCTTCGGGAGTTTTCTTGAAGAGTGTCGGTGAGGTGAAGTAGCTGTCGGGATCTTCTTTCTTGGCGCCTTCGGTTGGGATGTTTTTGATCAGAACCGAATAGCCGCGTCCGAGTGCTTCGGTGCCGATGCGGATGGCTGTGTTCTGACCCGGGTTGGTGCCGTCGGCTTTGGTGATGTCGGCATCAGGCAAGATGCAAAGCTGGCGTTTGCCTGTTTTAGGGAAACAGCTCTGAAGCAGGTCAAACTGGTCTTTGCCCATGGTGCCGGTACCGAGAGGTGCGACGGCGTTGTTCACTCCTATAATCTGAAGGCGCATCACATCGGGCGCACCTTCGGCCACATAAACTTTTCCGGTGGCTCGAATCTCCGGCTTAGCCTTGTCTATACCGAAAAGCGACGTACTCTTGTGGTAAAGTTCGCTATCGGTAGAGTTGAGGTATTTGGGAGCCTTCTCGTTGTTGCTGAGGTCGCGGCACGTCCAACCTTCGATGAGGTTTGAGCGGCTGCGTATTGGGATAGTGATACGGTCGCGAAACATGGCATAGTCCTGATTGCGATCGTTAGTGCCTATCAGATGCAGCTCACGCAAAAGGTCTTGGTTCCAGCCTTTTGCGCGGGCTGCGTCTAAAAAATGTCGGCCTGCCGGTGCGTAGCCTATTCCTGTGGCTTGGATATAGTTGGTTTTGGCATCCGACTTCCAGCGCTTGAAGGCGTAGTCCTTTGCCTGCTGGTTGGCATTCAACTGCTCGACAAACCAATCGTTTACCTGCTGTGTGAGCAGGTACATGGCTTCGCGTTTGGTTTCGCGGGCAATGTCGTCGGCTGTGCGTTCCTCTTCGTGGAGGTCGATTCCAGCCTGTTTTGCCAGCTTGCGCACCGCTTCAGGAAACGAGCAGCTTTCCTGCTTCTGCACCCAGCTGAACGCGTCGCCGTGCTCGCCGCATCCGAAGCAGTGGTAAGTTTGCCTTGTTGGGCTTACTGTAAACGAGCCTGTTTTCTCGTTGTGGAATGGGCAGCAGCCCACCATATTCTGTCCACGGTGCTCAAGCTTTACTGTGCGGCCTACCAGTTCGACCAAATCTATGGATTCGGCCACACGGTTGATGTCTAATTTTGTGATGCTCATAACGATAAAATCTATAAGGTTACTTTGTGGAAGCGGGCGGAATCGAACCGCCAAACGAGCAACTTAAAATATAAACACGGGGTTCGCACCCGACACCTGCCTTTTTCAGGTGACATTGAAAAATATGAATACTTATTTTAATTTTCCTTTCGCTTCCGTGGTGCCCTCAGGCTCTCTGATGTCGCATCGGTGAGACTGAGGGATTTTCATCAAAGGAATAAAATCATGTATAATGAGAAATTAGTCGAATCTTTCCAATGGATGATCCTTAAAGTATTCGCACTTGATGTCACAGATCTGATCTTCAATCTTATTCTGCCTGTCGCGATAAAGTGTTTTTTCGACCTCAATTGAAATCTTACTGTTTTCTTTAATCTGAGCAACACGGTTGCGGTGTTTCTCTTCTTGTTCCTCCCAAAGTTGCTTCTCTTCTTTGAGTAACTTTTCTCTGATACCTTCAAGCTTTGAAACAGCGTCTAAATGTTTCTGTTTGTTTGCAATCTGACTTTGTTTGAGGTCGTGAATTGTTCTGATGAGTTCTGTTCTTTCCATAGTGGTATTTTTTAAGAGGTTAAAAATTAATCGATGTGTTTTCTTATTTTCCAGCCATGACATTCAGCCCATTTTAAGCGGATGGCTGTGAGCACTGTGTTGAAGTTGCAACCTATTTTGGATGCTGCTTCTTCATAGTCCTGGCATTCGATCCACTCTGTTGAATCGGGTTTGCAAATATCAACACGGCGGTCGCTATTGGTTTTACGTTTCGAGGATGCAGGCTTAGGTTCGTAAGCTGGGCGATCAACCACAGGGACTGAAGGCATCTTTACCCGTGAAGCTGGCTTGATTTCTTCGCCGGCTTCGGCTGGTTTGTCTTCAGGTTTGTCGTTTACGATGCCGCCTGGCTTGATGTTCTGTTGGCGGTCGGCCTCGCGCTGGAGGTTGTTGTGTGTGAGCAAAAACAGGAGCTCACGGATGTCGAGTTCGATGGTGGTGATTCTCATGGCTTTCTTGTGAATAAGTTATGGTTATGTATAAATTCGTTATTGCTGCAGTGCATGTGAGCAAAGATCTGAATCGGGTAAGGATTGACGAGCTTACCGTCTTTCATCTTGTTTTGGATTACCTTGCAGAAGCCAGCGCCGCGATTGTTGCGGTCGGCTCCGGTGTTGCGGACAAAGTTTTTGCAGTAGCCGCAGAGCTTTTCAATTGGTTTTTTTTGTGACATAGTATTCTTATTTAATGAATTTGATTATAAAAGTCTTATAAGGAAGAGCACCCCATTCTTTACGGCCTATGCCGATTGTGATGCTTTCGATAGGAAATGTCATTTGAGGGCGATTCTTAGCGTAACCCATGTAGAAAGTTACGAAATCGTAATGGCGAAACTGCATCTTCTTACAGTAACTGCAGGTGTCGATGGCATCAGTAAGAGGGTCACCGGTGACAATGGTACGAAGCTCGCACTTTTTATATTCTTTAAAAAAGCGGCTACGCCAATATGGTGTTATGTCGCGATATTCTTCACACTTATCGCCGTTGGCAATCATATCATACCAATGCTTTTTAAGAACGAGGCGCAGTGTTTTCATAATGGTATTTTTTATTAAAACAATTCGTTGTAGAAAAATGAAGCTTGACGGTTGTCGGGCAAGTCGAGTCGCACCATGCCGTCGAGTTTAGCTATAACTATACCGAAGTTGCATCCGTTTTCAGGAGTGCGCAGATAGGCGGTGTCGCCGATACATAGATTTCTCATAGCTGCCTCCTAATCTAAAATCATGTGTTTATTTTCGAGTAGGATTTCGAGGGCGTGGTCGCGTTCATCCTTGGTGCGATATTCGCACATGGTAATCCAGCCGTTAACCACGGTGTAGCTTTCAATGCGGAAGGCTGGCACGTCAGCCGGGCGGATAACTGTAAATCCGGCACGGGTCACTTTTTTCAGGTCTGAAGATCTCATAGTATAACGATTTTAAAAAATTTTCTTTCCGAACATTTCAAGAGCGATGGTGTTGATGGTGCTCTGATGAACCTCGGGCACATTCAAACCGTTGCTCCATTGGCGAAATGAAGATGGGTTTTTCAACTTGCATTGTTCGAGCACCCGATGCTGAAAATCAAGCTGGTTTTTTCGGTTCAATTTTTCATAGAACTTTTGAAACTTTGACATGATGAATAATATTTTGTTTAACGATGCGTTTAACGATGCAAATGTACAAAAAAATCTACACTTGTATATTTTTTTTCGACAATTTGTAAAATTTTTTTTGACAATGAAATTAACATATTGATAATCATTTATTTAAATTTGTATGAAATGGAAAAGAAAATTGGTCAGCTCATTCGAGAGCGCGTAGATGCTCAGAATGTGAACATTACAAAATTTGCAGAAGCGTTAAACACCGAGCGCACGAATGTTTACAACATTTTCGAGCGTGAAAGTATTGACACTGATCTGTTGAAAAAAATTGGACAATTATTAAACTACGATTTTTTTCAGGACCTTCTTGAGCCTGGAACTGTGAAAGAAATAGTTTTGCGGCACTCACTTTCAAAGAAGGTTTATGTTGAATTAAACCTTGAGGATGATGACTTGAAGTCACTCGGCATTGAGGATAAGGTGGTGAAGAAACTAATATAGAAATATGAATAATACTTATTTTAGATTTGATATAAGTTATTCTGTTAACATCAATGCTTCTGGTGTTAATTATGAGGCAATTGGTGTTAACGATACTTCCTGTCAACTTATACCTGATGAAGCTTTGATAGAATGTTTAAAAATAGTGAGTGATGTGAATAAAAATATTCAGAAATATCAAAACAAATATGGATTGGATTCTGATAATGGATTTTTGGAAGATTTACCTGTAATTAGGTACAAAAATTATACATATTTTATCACTATTGAAATAAGAGAGGGAGAGGTATATTGCTTTAAAATAAGTAGAAATCAGTAATTTTTTTAGTGCTAAAAACTGGCGCAGAAACGGCGCAAGAACACGAAAAAAGTGAAGACAACTAATTTATAAACAATTGAGACTCAGCACCTGAGGGATCGCTAAATTGCGGTGATGTTGTCACTGGTTCGAGTCCAGTACGACCCACAATTAAATGATATTCAGTAAGTTAAATACTTAACGAATATCAAAAACGGCGCAAAAACGGCGCGAAAATTTTAACGCAGTTTTTTCCCTTTGGTGAACTGAGTTTCGCCAAAAGAAAAAAAAATGTCGTTACCTGAAAAAACACATCACAAAAATTTAACGGTAAACTACTACCCTGCCACGCTGCGCCACACAGCTCACGGCTGGACTATTGAATACTCGATATTCAATCCGACTTCATTTACCATGGAGCGCAAGGTCACCAAAATGAACCGGATAAGGCAGCGATTCGAGCGAGTAGCTGACTTCCGAAGTTATTGCAGTGGTGTGATTTGCAACCTCAATGCGAAGCTCGCGGGCGGTTGGACTCCGTTCGGAGAGCAACAGAACTCGAGAATGTTTACGCCAATTGAGGATGTGCTCGACATGTATCTCGAAGAGAAAACTCGAGAGCTGAGGGCTGACACTGTAATCAACTACCGGTCGTTTTGCAAAAAATTGCGCGAATGGGTCGACAGCGTGTGCCCCAAGGCGCAGATCTCCGTATTCAATAAGGTGCTGGCCGTCCGTTTCATGGACCACATCCAGGCAGAGGGAAACAGCTGCCGCACTTACAACAACCGTCTGAAGCAGGCGCGTGCATTTTTCAGTTGGGCTGTAGAAAAGTGTTTTACGAAAGAGAATCCGTTTGTAGCTATCAAGATGAAACGTGAGGAAACCAAGCAGCGTATCTTAATACCTGCAGACATCCGAGAGCGGATTGCGGACTATTTTTCTGGGAGCAATCCTAACTACTTGGTGCTGTGTCGTTTGGTCTTCAGCTCGTTGGTTCGTCCGAAAGAGGTGTGGCGGCTCCGTATTTCCGACATTCACCTCTCGGAAGGTTATATTTGGATAACTGAGGATGAAGCAAAGACACATTTCAGCCGTGCGGCTACTCTCACACCTCAGCTGATTACTGACATTGGCAAAATGATAAATGGTGTCAAATCGTCGATGTATCTGTTCGGACATGGCTTCAAACCTGCTCAGAAGCCTATCAGATACCAGAATTTCCGTGAGGAATGGGATAGGATGCGAACGGCGTTGAAGCTTCCGAAGGAGATGCAGCTATATTCGCTACGCGATACAGGTATCAACGAGATGCTGAAGTCTGGAATTGACCCACTGTCAGTGATGCAGCACGCCGACCATCATGATCTAAGCATGACAACAAGATATGCAAATCATATTGACCCTAAGCTGATTCAAATAATAAGTAGTCGCGCACCGGCTTTTTAAGATTATAGAACTGTTTTCTATCAACTGCTTTTGTCATATCTTGATTAAAGACACAGATACTCATTATTTCTTTTTTAAATAAAAGCTTGCGACAAAGATTAAAAGCTTTTGCACGACGGAAAATGCCGAGATAACTATTGACGCTGCGGACCACTTTCCATGGTTTTGTATAATCGAATTGATTGATTTTTAAAATCATTCTTTCGACTGAATGATTGGAGATGTAATTTCTATATGGTTTGATATACATACCGAGAAATTCGACTCCATTGTGAACTTTTGAAACATCAAGCTTCCCCATGTGAAGCTCAAGCCCCAATTCTTGAACAAGGAAATCTCTGATGCGTGGTACCAATGACAACAACCACTCCTTGTCTGTACTTATAACCGCAGCGTCATCTACATATCGGCCATAGTATTTGCATTTTAAGACACGTTTCATGAATTGATCAAGAAGATTGAGATATACATTGGAGAACAATTGTGATGTTAGATTGCCTATTGGAAGACCAATGCCGTCTTCAAGATTAAGCATGCTTTTTGCAGGATCAAGACCTGCCCAGTCATCAAGAGAGCCTACTATTATACAGTTGCGCTTTGGATTGAGAAGTATAATGACGGATGTAAGCCACTTTACAAAGTCCATATCGAGAACATCGCCCCAGGTCTGAGGCGAATGTTTTGATATTTTGTGAGTGGTCATTTTTTCAAGTGAAGCTGTCGCTGTTTGAAGAAGACGATTTCTCACAATGTGCATGAAATATCCTCTAATGTCAAGATGCAAAACATAGCATTGTCTTTGCCAGTTTCTTGATTCTTTACGGCAGAAGTCTCTAATTCTGTTAATACCATAATCTGTACCTCTGCCTTTAATACATGAATACGTGTCTTCTATAAAGGTGCGCTCGTATAATTTATGCGTGTAATTGAAATATAGGTGATGTACTATTCGGTCACGAAAAACAGCAGCGAAGATTTCTCTTTTTTTAGGATAGTTAACAATGAAGCACTTTGATGGCAATGGATAATATGTGCGATTATACAAATCATCGCATAACTCATCCATATTGGCTTTCAAGTTTTTTTCCCATTTACGAACATAAGATCTTTTAGACTTGTGTTTTTTCGCGGAGAAATATGCTTGATAAAGATCCTGCAAAAGCTGTTGACGTGTCAGTACCATGAAAAAAAAAGGATGACTTACAGAATTGTATGCTGAACCGGGCGAACAGCGAACCCGTTGAACCGGTTGTTGTTGTCCTGCGGGTTGACACCTCCAGAGTTGAAGTTCAAGTTCCGCGCATTACGGGCGGAGTTGAACGAAGCAGACCAGTAGTTGCCGTTCGAGCCGCGATTGTTCCAAGACTGCCCATTGCCGTTGCCAGAGCAAGCAAAAAAGAGCTTTCGGGCACCTCCTTGCACGAAAACACGAAAGAACCAAGATGGAGCCAGCGTGAATCTTTTGTTTTTCCCTACGATCGGAGCCGTAAAGACGGGTGCCCTGTGAATATCGTTCTGAACCGTCATCCTATATTAAAATCAAAACATTGATGCAACTTGTTTACGGAGCTCGCGAAGATATTCATAAGCATCTCTTGGTGACATATCTTCGAGCGGAAGAGATAAAATATTTGCCATAATATCTGTAAAACGTATTATTCGTGGAGCTTGTTCTTGCAACTCATGTTCATCTCTGCGTTGTCTCTTACTCTCCTGCATTGGTAGAGATAGCTTCCATTCGTCAACTTTTAGACGCATCTGCTCGATTGTCGTTTCTTCGATTTCAATCTTTTTCAGTATAACGTCGATTTGATTGTCGTTTACAGGGATAAATTCTATTGAACCGTCACCTGGTAGATATTTATTCATAGACGAGCATGGAAAACCGCAGAAAGCATCAATATAACCATCCTTTAATTGCTTTGCCATCATCTTCAGAGGCTTTTCCAATGCAGCAGTCGTCTGAAAAATTGAAAGCAGCCATGCGCTCCAATCATGTGCGCGATACCAATCTCCTTCACGAATAAGATGCACTGTATTATGGCTATCATTCCGTTTCTCTTCAATTTGTCTTATTTCAGCTATTGTCATATTTTTATATATTATGAGACTTTTCCGAATAATTTTGTTATTTGGATGGTCACCAAAGTCTCATTAGGGCGATCGTACCAATACGATGCAAAGATAATTGTTTTTATACTATGTTTGATTTTTATTAAAAAAATCGAGGGAGTGTGCCCTGTAGCCGCTGTGGCGGCTTTGTGGCACACTCCCTCTCGGGTTGTTCTGTCTGGCAGAACGATATTACTGAACCGGGCGAACAGCGAACCCGAGGAACCGGCCGCCGTAGTTGTCCTGCGGGCGGACACCTCCAGAGTAGAAGCTCAAGTTCCGCGCATTACGGGCGGAGTAGAACGAAGCAGACCAGTAGTAGCCGAACGAGCCGCGATTGTACCAAGACTGCCCAATGCCGTAGCCAGAGCAAGCAAAAAAGAGCTTATTACCATTAATCTTACTTTGTAGCCACAAACCTGTGACACCATTAACGGTTGAAAGTTTGTTTGTCTCTGCGGCATCTTTTACCGTTCCGTCAG
>Ga0265301_10003990_pt1 | contig 15145 bp, 10 predicted proteins | sample AusTroGonzalo_MG_2_FD_193488 | JGI IMG/M metagenome (GOLD analysis project Ga0265301, IMG submission 193488) | Bovine rumen microbial communities from tropical cattle in Woodstock, Queensland, Australia - Gonzalo_04 | ecosystem: Host-associated > Mammals > Digestive system > Stomach > Rumen ...
GTATCACCTGTGTCAACGGATACCGGTGACACAGGTGATACCGGCGACACAACGGATACCGGCGATACAACGGATACCGGTGATACAACGGATACCGGTGATACAACGGATACCGGCGATACAACGGATACCGGTGATACAACGGATACCGGTGATACAACGGATACCGGCGATACGACAGATACCGGCGACACAACGGATACCGGCGATACAACGGATACCGGTGATACAACGGATACCGGCGACACCGGCACAGAATCTGGTTGTCTCGGCATTTCCGTTGAATGGGAATCTTTGGTTCTCTACGAAGGCGCGTACTATGCCGATGCAGCAATGGGGGATTTAGCTATTTATGACGAGTTTATGATAGAGTTCGACCATGAACCGACTATCGGAAATTTCAATCTCGGCACAGGTGATAATAAAAAATATTCAACCTGTACTGAATGTGTCAGAGTTTCACAGGACTGTGTATTTGATGAATACGGCTATCCTGAGTGTGCAAAAGAATATTTCCAGGAAAGCGGATCTTTGAATATAACCGGAACTGATCTGGAAGGGAACATACAGGGAACGATTTCCGCTAAACTTATCGAAGTTACAATAACAGGAGCGGAATATGATTTTGATTCGACACCTGTTCAGGGCGGAGGCTGTGTCGAAATCGAATCAGGCAAAACATTTGCAAGCACCAGAGACTGTATAGGAATTACTCTCGATCAGAATGTAACCTATGATTCAAGTAACAACATATACACTATGAGCTATTTCCCTAATACCGGAAACATTATGGCTCCAGACACTTTTTCAATGAAACTCAAAAATCCGGATTCTGTATTGGGAACAACACATAATCTTGAAGGAACGAATTTCGGCGACCAGAAAGGATTTTTCTTTGTCATTTACGAAGACAACGGCAGCGGAAGATACTACTTCCAGAAAAAAGGGCAGGTCAAAGTCACAAGATACGACTATCCTAAAATCACGGCTGAACTTATAGATGTAGTACTCGAGGAAGTCGAAATAAAGAACGGTGTATCTTCAATGGTTCCATACGGTTCATGCCTCAAAGTCAAGAACAATCCTATTATTCAATACCAAGGCAACTAACGATTTTTTCCTGTTTTTTCATTTATCATAAAAAACTTTCTTTTTAAAAAAAAATCAATAAAATAAGACGATTCGGTTTTTTATATTAGAGAGGTGTGCCATGAAAAAGTTTTTGATTATCGCATTTTTGTTTTCGGCGGTAAGCCTTCTGGTTGCATGCAGTGCAGCAGATGAAGAACTTGTAGACGACCTTGATAGTTTGATCGACAATGAAAGCGCTAACTTAGACAATTATTCCGGTGAACAGGAAAACAGCGAAGACAATAACGATTTGCCGGAAGTCGTTGATAATGAAGATAATTCCGGTGACACGACACCCAATACCGGCGATACGACACCCGAGACCGGAGACACGACATCTGATAGCGGTGACACAACTCCTGCCACCGGAGACACGACACCTGAGACTGGCGATACAGATACCGGTGATACACCCGATACCGGTGATACGCCCGATACCGGCGATACGCCCGATACCGGCGATACACCCGATACCGGCGATACGCCTGATACCGGTGACACGCCTGATACCGGCGATACACCTGATACCGGTGATACACCAGATACAGGTGATACCCAGAATCCTGATACCGGTGACACAGTAGATACAGATACCGGTGACACTGTTGACACAGACACAGGTGACACAGTAGATACAGACACAGGTGACACAGTAGATACAGATACCGGTGACACGGATACCGGCGACACGGATACCGGTGACACGGATACTGGCGATACAGATACCGGCGACACGGATACCGGTGACACTGAAGATCCTTGCATTACAATAACTCTCGGCAGCAGTCTCAACAGGGACAGTGACAATTATGATCACGAATATGTTTACTATACGACTACTTCGAACATAGGTTCTTCTGCAGAGGATTATTTCATTGTCGGGCTTGACGAGACAGAACCTTCTTATCTCAACATGACATATGATCTTTCAAATAGCAGCAAACTTTCTGTTTATGTTTATGAAGACGAATATGAGTGCGATGACTATGATTATTGGTATGGTGTCTACTACAATTGCCACGGTGCTAAAACCTACTACCAGAGAGAAGGAACTGTCAAAGTAAAATATGAAGAAGATTGCGGTTTGTTAGGATTGGTATGCGATTATTACGTAGTCGGGCTGCAGTTCTCAGGCGTAGTTCTTGAAGGTAACGGCATTTGTCTCAGAGTTGAGGATAACTCGTATGGTAGTAATTAATAAATTCGGGAATTGTTAATATCAGACTGGAGGAAAAAATGAAAAACTTTTTGATTTTGTTTTCAGTAATTGCATTGGCGGTACTTACATCATGTTCTAAGAACCTTGATGATGATTATCGTGTTTATGATGATCCGTACGGATCGGGTGGTGACACCACTGCAGACAATGGCGACACCAAATCAGACAAAGGCGACACCAACCATGACACAGGTGACACCCAGAATTCTGACACAGGTGACACCAACGCTGACACAGGCGACACCAACGCTGACACTGGTGATACACCTGATACCGGTGATACACCAGATACCGGTGATACACCTGATACCGGTGATACACCAGATACAGGTGATACCCAGAATCCTGATACCGGTGACACAGTAGATACAGATACCGGTGACACTGTTGACACAGACACAGGTGACACGGATACCGGTGACACGACACCTGATACCGGTGACACTGTTGACACAGACACAGGTGACACGGATACAGGTGACACGACACCTGATACCGGTGACACTGTTGACACAGACACAGGTGACACGGATACAGGCGACACGACACCTGATACCGGTGACACTGTTGACACAGACACAGGTGACACGGATACCTGCGACACGACACCTGATACCGGTGACACTGTTGACACAGACACAGGTGACACGGACACAGGCGACACGACACCTGATACCGGTGACACTGTTGACACAGACACAGGTGACACGGACACAGGCGACACAACACCTGATACCGGTGACACAAGCGATACAGATACAGGCGACACAGACACTCCGCAGGAATGCATTGAAGTTACTCTTGAACAAAATATGCAGATTCTGCAAGGCGGTGTCAATGACCCAGATAAAACAATATTCTATACGACTTACACCACCAGCGATTCTGACAGTGGTAAGATCTATGTGAAGTTTTCAAACCTCAGCTCTTTTGAAGGCACGTTCGATCTCACAGGAAAAAATTGGTCCGATGTGGAAGAGGAAAATTTGGGATTGTTCGTATATATTATGGACGACAACGGCAGCGTAACCTACTTCCAGAGATCAGGCACTGTCTCTGTAGAAGATGATTACGAAGACGGATGGTTCAGCAGCGAAGCGACGATTAATGCAACACTTACAGATGTAGAGCTCGAACAAATTTCTGTCGATGCCGATGGACACTCGGCACCGATTGATGGCGGCGGATGCCTCGTAATCAAAGATGCTACGGTTACCTATAGTCAGTCCGACGGCTGGTCTATCTTCAATTAAAAAAATCAGTTAAACACTCTTTTACGGCTATCTTGCTTTTCATCGCAATATTACAATAATAATTTTGTTCAAATAGGTATTTTGATCTTTGAATTGTGATGAGGTCTTTTATGAAAAGATTTTTGACAATTTTATTTATGATTTTTGCAATGTTCATTTCTCTTTCATGCGCCGAGGATGAAGAATTATCGGAAAGTGATGCGAATGACAGCAGTTCCGGAAGCGATACCGCTACGGCAGATACAGGTTCCGGTTCATCGGAAAGCGGCGATACGACTCCTGATTCAGGTTCGGTTGATACTGATTCCGGCAGCGCAGACACAGGTTCTGCTGACACAGGCTCGGCTGATACGGGCAGTGCAGACACAGGTGACACCGGAGATACAGCTCCGGCACCTGTTACCTGCACAGGAATTTCGATTGAATCTTTCCGCTACGAAAACTACGATTATTATGCCGACATCAAAGAAACTGTCGGCGGCGCATCGAAAGATGAACTTTACATCCATTTCGAGGGATCCGGGCCAGAAGTGAAATCCTACGCGCTTTCTTCCGATCCTGCCGGCATTAATAAAAATGACTACATTGACTGCACTGCGTGCGTCAGCGTTTTTCAGGACATAATTGACGGAACTCCGAAGGCGGAGCTTTTCCAGAAATCAGGAACTTTGGAAATCGAAAAAGTCGACGCAGTCCACGGGATAAAGGGTTCTCTTAAAGATGCCAAACTTGTTCAGATCGACGTTAAAACAGACGGGAACGGAGAGATAACAGAAGTAAGCGAAGTCAAGAACGGCACGTGTGTCGAGATCGAAACTGCTTTTGACATTATCTGCGAACCGAACTGCAAAACGGCTGACGGCAAGAAGGACAAAATCTGCGGAAGCGACGGCTGCGGCGGATCATGCGGAACCTGCACGGGCGAAAACGAAGGCTGCAGCGCGGATCAGACGCAGTGTATTGCATACGATTGCACTAAGATAACAGTCAATGACCTCACCCTTTCCAGCAAAACGAATCAGCTTGAACATGAGGAATTTTTCTATGTATCATCGTTCAAAGAAGGCGACAGTTCAGAACTAAGACATGATTTCTGGCTCAGACTTCAGGGACTTTCGATGATGAAAGAGACTGATCTTTCCACCATGACATTCCTCGGCAACTGCAAAGGAGAAACATCTCTCGGAGATAAAACAGACGGCTGGCCTGAAAAAAACAGCGTATGCATTTACATCAAGGACATCAGCAACGGTAACAAATTCTATTTCCCTACCCAGGGAACAATAAACATTACGACACTTGACAAAAGCAGCGGAAAACTTGAAGCAGCACTCAGCGGCATCAGACTTGTCAATATAAACACTGATGACGGCATTCCTGTTGCCGGCGGAAAATGTTTTGAGATAACAAATGACTCGCTCAATGGAAAATAACACAATCTTAATACCGGCGAAAAAAATCCGATAATTTGTAAAATTCTAAAATTTGGCTAAAATATTTGGCTTTTGCATTTTTCGGCATAAATGCAAAACTCTTGTGAGAGATGTTTTTTGAGGAGAAAATATGAGATTCAATTACAGGACACTGATTGTCTGGCTGTTCATCGCGATCCTCGCTTTTGTGGCGATAAGCCTTTCGCGGATGACCGATTCCGCGCCGGTTACCGAAATCAACATGACGGAGTTCAGGCAGAAAGTCAAAAATCAGGAAATCAAAGAGGTTTTTATCGACGGGATCGAATTCAGCGGCGTTCTCAACGACGGAAAGGATACGAAATTCACCGTCATCGGGCCGAGCGGCGAGAGAATGTCGGAGTTTTTGGCTGAAAACAACGTCCCGGCGACCTACAAAAAGCCGGAAGACGACTCGCTTTGGAAAACCCTGCTCATTTCGTGGCTTCCGATGATCGTTTTCGTCGCGATTTTCATTTTCTTCCTGCGTCAGATGAACGGAGGCAACAACAAGGCGTTCTCTTTCGGAAAAAGCAAGCACAGAATGATTTCCAAGGATCAGAACCAGATACGTTTCAAAGATGTCGCAGGCGTCGACGAGGCTAAGGAAGAGCTTGAGGAAGTCGTCGATTTCCTCAAAAAGCCGTCGGTTTACACCAAAATCGGCGCGAAAATCCCTCACGGCGTCCTTCTCGTGGGGCCTCCCGGAACAGGTAAGACACTGCTTGCAAAGGCTGTTGCAGGCGAAGCCGATGTTCCGTTTTTCATCATAAGCGGTTCCGATTTCGTCGAAATGTTCGTCGGTGTCGGCGCGAGCAGAGTCCGTGATTTGTTCGAAAACGCGAAATCAAAGGCTCCGTGCATTATTTTCGTTGACGAGATCGACGCAGTCGGTCGTCAGCGCGGCGCAGGGCTGGGCGGCGGAAACGACGAAAGAGAACAGACTCTGAACCAGCTTCTCGTTGAAATGGACGGTTTCGGAAGCGATTCGGGAATCATCGTAATAGCCGCGACGAACAGGCCTGATGTCCTTGATCCGGCGCTTCTGCGTCCAGGCAGATTCGACAGACAGGTCTATGTTCCGCTTCCTGACATCAAAGGGCGCGAACTCATTCTCAAAGTTCATGCCGAAAAGATAAAAACAGCTCCCGATATCGATTTCAGCGACATCGCGAAAGGAACTCCGGGTCTTTCGGGCGCCGATCTCGCGAACCTTCTCAACGAAGCTGCTCTCATCGCGGCTTCACGCTCCGAAGAAGAGGTCACTATGGCTGACATCGAGGACGCAAAAGACAAGATCTTCATGGGAAAAGCGCGCAAAACGATGGTTCAGACTCCCGAAGAGAAAAAGGACACCGCTTATCACGAGGCAGGTCACGTCGTAGTCGGACTTTACTCGAAATTTGCCGATCCGGTCCACAAAGTTTCGATCGTGCCGCGCGGAAGGGCTCTGGGCGTAACCCAGCAGCTTCCCGAAAAGGACAAATACTCCTACCACAGAGAGGAACTTATTGACAGGATCAAAGTCCTCATGGGCGGCAGGGCGGCTGAAGAAGTTTTCATCGGCAGGATCACGACAGGCGCCGGAAACGACATCGAGCGCGCGACCCAGATCGCAAGAAACATGGTCATGCAGTGGGGAATGGGCGACGATTTAGGTCCCATCAGTTACGGTGAAAAGGAGGAGCAGGTTTTCCTGGGACGCGAGCTTGGTAAGAGAACTCAGGTAAGCGAGGCGACTTCGCAGAAGATCGACGAGGAAGTCCAGAAGCTCATCGAAGCGGCTTATGCCGAGGCGAAAAATATCCTGAACGAGCATAAAGACGGTGTCGAAAGGCTTGTTTCCGCGCTTGTAGAAAAGGAAACTCTCGAGCGCGATGAAATAATGGAAGCGGTCGAACCGAAGTCGCAGACGGAATCGGCAGAAGAGGAAAAAGCGGAATAAATATGCGTCCTGCGGTATTTTTTCTTACATTTTTCATGTTTTTCTTTGTTTCGGCGGACATTGTCAAAGTTTATTTTCTCTATGATCCGCTGACCGACCGCTACACTTTCACGAACCAGTGTCAGGATTTCCGCTCGTGCAAGCCGCTTTATAAAACGAAAGGCGAGGTCAAGCACAAGGCTGGCTACAAAATCAATCCCGGAAAGGAAAACCAGTTTGATTCGATCATCAGGCGTGCCTCGGAAAAGCACGGAGTCGATTTTTTCCTCATCAAAAGCGTGATAAAGGCGGAATCGCTTTTTGACACGAAAGCTGTTTCCAGTGCCGGTGCGAAAGGACTCATGCAACTTATGCCGGACACCGCGACGGAAGTCGGCGTGAAAAACGTCTTTGATGCCGAGCAGAATATCATGGGCGGCACCAAATATTTGAAAAAACTGCTTAAAAAGTTCAAAGGCAACGCAAAAAGCGCAGTTGCCGGCTACAACGCGGGGCCTGCGGCGGTCGTCTATTACGAAGGTGTTCCGCCGTTTGACGAAACGATGAATTATGTCGAGAAAATACATGGATTTTATAAAAACTATACAGGGAAAGAGCTATGGTAAAGAAGAACAAAAATCCCAGAAAAGGTAAAATTATAGATAAATTGCGTAATTTCAAGAAGGATCTTCTGACAATCCCGAATCTTCTGACTTCGATCAGAATCATCCTTGTTCCGGTAGTTCTTCTGTTTATCTGGTTCAATACTCCGCTGATGCGGCTCTGGTCATGGATTTTTTACACTGTCGCGACAGTCACTGATTTTTTTGACGGATATCTGGCGCGGAAATCGGGCACTGTTTCGGTTTCGGGCAAACTTCTTGACCCGCTTGCCGACAAGTTCATCGTTAATTTAACGCTTGTTCTCCTTGTTGCGATGGGAGAAATCTGGGTCCTGCCGGTGCTGATAATTTTAGCGAGAGAGTTTTATATTTTCGGGATCCGCTCGCTCGCGCTTGAAAACGATTTAGTCATCGCAGCCGACATTTTCGGCAAGACAAAAACGATGCTCCAGATGTTTTCCCTGCCGTTTTTCATGATCAATCAGGCGACTCTGCTTGATCTTGTAGGTATAAACTGGGATCCGAGCGGAGTAGGGTATTTTCTGCTCTTATCTTCAATAGTTTTCAGTCTTATCAGCGCCTTCACCTATACCAGAAACGTAATGAACCGGATTTTCGGCAACTGATTCCGAAAGCCTGTGTCATTTAAAAAATTGACTCTTTTTTAAACTTAACTACTATTTTTCTGCCTGCCCGGTGCGTGAGCTTGAGGCGTTAGAAGTTTTTTCCTATTTTAATTTTGGGGCTTGCACTTATTACCGTGAATGTGATCGGTTCGGCTTTCCCCACCTGTGAGCACAGGATAAAGCTTGCTTAGGGCAACGGCTGCGGCGGGTAATTTTGATCTATTCCGGAAATTTAAATAAATTGAGGTTGAAATGCTGGAAAACACGGCAGCGAAAACAAATGTTTTTCTTTTGATGTCTGTTTTCTCACTTGTTTTTATATCCGGATGTTTCGACGACTGCAGCAGCTCGAATTCCTACGAAACGCGCTGCAGCGGGACCGTTGTCGAACAGTGTTCCTACGATTCAGGCGCAAGCGATTCATACAGATGGCAGGAATATAGCGACTGTTCGGAAGGCTGTCCTATCGAACTCGGGGCACTGCCTTCATGCTCGGCGGGTTCATGCGAATGTTACGTTCCTTCAGAGCTGGTGTGTGAAAACGGCGGAAGATACCGCTGCAACGGCGAAAATGCCGAACAATGCAAACGTCTCGACAAGTATGACGGTGCGGTCTGGGAAAATCTCAAAAACTGTGCGGACGCTTTTGCAGCTAACGGAGTGGTCGAAAGAGGAGCCTGCGCATTGAAAGGCGGCAGCGAATACTATGAACCGAAGTGCGTTCCTGAAATAAAAAAGGCTTTCCGCGGGAAATGGCGCAGACTAGACTATGCAAAGGATTATTACCTTGGAACCAACGGGATCACTGAAAATTACGGTTATCAGGTCATCCCCGACAAAATCAGAAAAATCGACGATAATATGCTTGAAATCACTACTGAAAATGAGACTTTCAGGATTGTTCGCAACAGCATAACCGACGCTTTTTTGAAACTCAGGGTCAAAAGCGCAGGCAGTTTGACAAGACTGAGTTCAGGCGGGGTAGGCGGGATCGATGTTATCGTCGAAAACACTCAGGATTCCGGTGAAACTTACGAAAAACAGTCTGAAAGCGACGGAAACACCGAGTTCGACGGCATCGTTTCCGGCGAATACGACATTTCTGTCGGAAACACGAAAGTGACGCAGACCGTTTCGGATTATCTGAATGCCGGAAACTTTTATTTTGCCGCAAGCGGTTATATCTACAAGACTTTGATGGACGATCCGTCGAAAGTTTATTACGCTGAAGACAGGGATGACCCCGGTAAAGGAAACAGTTACAGCGTGACCCTCCGTGTTTACAATCTCGGCAACGCTGACGCTTCCGCCACTACGATTTCGCTTGCAACTTCTGACGAAACCGTCAGGCTGACTTCAAAAAAGGAGATCCTCGGAACGATCGAGCCTGGCAGCTCCGCCTATTATAACTTTGAAATCGAAACGATCCCGTTTTCGCAGATTCCGGAATTTGCAGATGAAGTCTATCACGATGTCGAACTGCTTGTTTCGATCGAGGATTTTAACGGAGAAACATGGGAAGATATTATAACTATCCGGATCTACAGGAAATCAGTGCCGCTTTATCTCCATGCGACAATGTCGAATCCGTTCATTCTTCTTTCGCCGCACCGCGAGATCGTCAGCATGTCGAATGTCGTCTGGGTTCCATACCGTCCCGACGCGAAATACAAACTTATCGCACAGAGCCTCAGCCTCAACACCGAAGGGGTTTATTCGATCGGAGTAGGGCAGTGGGATGATGGACGCTGGCAGTCCGACAGGGAAAATTTCACAGAGGTTTCTAATTTTGAACCGAACGACATGGAATCGCAGGCAAAAACGATAAACATAAATTCCCAGACGACTTCTTATCTCCACAAGAACGATCTCGATTTCTGGATCATCGATATGAGTAAATAATGAATAAAATCAAATACTTGGTTTTTCTAAGCATTCTTTGCTGCACTTTTTTTGTTTTGGCTAAAGGCGATGAAGAAGGGCCGCGCAACAAATTCGATATCGCCCTGCAGTACAGCCAGACTTCGGGTTTTGTTCCGGCAGTCGATGTTTTGTGGCACTACAACGACACATTTTTTTCGTCGCTTTACGGAAATTACTTTTTTTCCGCCGAAAAGGAGACCCTTCCGAACTATAAAAACAGCAAATATGCCGTTTTTTCGAAGAATTTTGTTCTCGGAAGCGATGTGGTAGGCTTCTATCTGGCAAAAAATCCGGCTTTGTTCGCGCTGGGTTTCGGCTTGGAGTACCAGAGGGTGAAAAACGAGGAATTCGGTTTTTTTGACATGGATGAAAAGACCGTGACGTTTGAGGACAATATCTGGCTGAACCTTCTTCTTCCGTTTGTAAAATTCACTGTCGACAAGCGTTCAAAAATCGTAAACAACAGGTTTTTGTTCGCGTTTTACCCCTCTTACTGGCTGCTGCTCGATCAGAAAATTTATTTCAACCCGCTCGTTTCGCGGACACACACTTCAAGTTCGTCGAAATGGCAGGTCCCAGCTTTTGAAATTTCTGATGAAATCTTAATTGATTTCAATACCTTCGGCGGAATTTTACTAAACGGTGCATTCTCATTCCGAGAGGCAAAATATACTTCGGCGGTTTTGCAGAAGTTCGAGGACGGCTACGGCTTCGGAAAAGCCGAAGTGCGTCAGAGATTCCTGGAATACAGTTTTACGATGTCTTATGTCATGCCTTTTGAAATTGTCGCAACGATCCGTCCGAAAATCGGCGTCGGTCTTTCCGGATCTGTGGAATTCCGCAAAAACGGTGAAAAAACCTCGACAAACAAGGACATCGGCTACCTTTTTGTATTCGGTTTCCACTATTGATTCCTTTATGCTCAGGTATAAAAATAGCACAAAAACCGATTATGCGCAGGTATAGAACACCAATGAACTCCGATTATGCGCACTTATAACTGCAAAAAACGGATTTTTTAAGAAAAAATTTAAGACCAAAATCGAATGGTTTTGGAAAGGATTTAGACTACTTGACACAACGGACATCACAGTAGTTGTTTATATCGCTGTAAGAGACACCAGCTCCGTAATCGAATCCCACAAGCCACGCGTAATTCGAATCATCGGGCCGAAGCGAAGAAGACCAGAGGCAATATCTATCTCCGAATTTGCTGTATTCTATGTTGTAATCATCAGGACAGGAGTAACAATTTGCATCTTGACAACTCTCTGCCAGGCAGGTAACGCCGCTGTCTTCTCTGACACCGCAGCTGTCGATTCCATCCACCGGCGGCATCTGCGTGGCCGGACAATTCTTGACGAGCGTCCTGAGTTCGCTGATTGTAGGCAGTCTCCAGTCGTCGCCTAATATCTCATCCGAGTAGTGTTCACAATGATCCTTAGCCTCCTCCCAGGTCTTGCTACCATCTTCGCCGGACCAAATCAGATCGTTTTCCGAATCATAGCAATCTATAGTGCTGCCGCCGCATGGCGGAAGTTTGGCACAACCCTGGTGATCCCAAACACGGTCTCTTGCACATTTGTAGTGGCAGATTCCTTCTTCGGTGTCGTATTCTGTCGGGATGTCAGCACTCCATGCGCCGTCGGTGTAGGTCTGCTCATAGGAGGAAGCACCGTTCCACTCTGCATTTTCGGGCTTGCCGGTGCAGTCTGTGGTTTTGGTGCATGTTCCCTCGGTTGCATTCCAAGTTCCGCCTGCCGCACCGCATTTTTCAGCTTCTGTCAGTTCGGGTGCGCCGTCTGCATCATCGTCTGACTGAGAATCACCGTCATCAGGCGTTGTATCGGCATCATCCGGCTGCGAATCGCCTCCCTCTGGTGTCGTATCGTCCGGCTGCGAATCGCCTTCATCAGATGTCGTATCACCGTTGTCCGAATCATTGGTTTGATTTTCAGTATCTTCAATGCAGACATTGTTGCCGGTGTCGCAGATCAAACCTTCGTCGCAGGTTTTGTTCGGGTAACATTCGTAACCGAGTTTGCCGAAATTTGTAACGGAATCGTTGTCGTGTTTCGAATCACCGCCGCAACCGACAACAAAAATCATTGTGCAGAAAAGTGCTAGAACAATCAAAAATTTCTTCATTTTTTCCTCCAAAACAGACCCCGAAAAACGCGGTATTTTAGGTGTCTTTGAGACAATGGCAAGTTTTCAACTGTAAAGAAGAACGCAAGATTTTTAATTTCAAGCGTTGCGTCAATTTTTCGTTTTTTTGACGCAGTGCTTAAGGTGCAGATTCTCACGCTGAAAAACCGTGCTAAAAATTTAAAAATATTATTGATTTTTTGAGAAAAATCATTATCTTGCGCTACTTTTTCCGGAATTTGGCCGGTATTTTTTTCACACACGAGCTTTTTTGAAGGAGAAAAGATTGAAGTATTTAGTCACATCAGCTCTGCCCTACGCGAACGGACCGATCCACCTCGGCCATCTTGCAGGGGCTTATCTTCCCGCCGATGTTTATGTGCGCTATCTCCGCAATATGCAGAGAGATGTCGTTTATGTCTGCGGAACGGACGAACACGGTGTCCCGATCACGATCAACGCTGAATCGCGCGGGATCACCCCTGAAGACGTCGTCAGAGAAAACCACGAAATCATCGCACGCGGTTTCGAGATGGCGGAAATGTCGTTCGATATATTTTCCGGAACCCACAACGATATCGAGAAGGAACTTTCACAGGATTTCTTCAAGAGACTTGATAAAAACGGCTTCATTTCGGTGAAAGATGTCGAGCAGCTTTACTGCGAACACGACAAAATGTTCCTCCCGGACCGCTATGTCGAGGGAACATGCCCGATATGCAAAGATCCGGGAGCGCGCGGAGACCAGTGCGACAAATGCGGAAACGCCCTTAATTCGCTTGATCTCATCGACCCGAAATGCAAGATCTGCGGTCAGACTCCTGTGAGAAAGACTTCGAAGCACTGGTTCCTTGACCTCGACAAATTCGAGAAAAGGCTCGATGCGTGGCTCGAAACGAAAGAAAACTGGAAAAGCAACGTCAAGGCTTTCTGCAAACAGTGGTTTGAAAGAGGCCTTGAACCGAGAGGCATCACCCGCGATATTTCGTGGGGTGTTCCCGTTCCGGTCGAAGGAGCCGAAGGAAAGGTCCTCTACGTCTGGTTTGACGCGCCGATCGGATACATCGCTTTCACGAAAGAACTCTTCGCGAAGAGAGGTCTTGACGAAAACGAGTGGGAAAAATGGTGGAAAGGCGGCGACGATGTGAAACTTGTCCACTTCATCGGAAAGGACAACATCGTTTTCCATTCGATAATCTGGCCTGCAATGCTCATGGGTCAGGAAGACGGCTGGAAACTTCCGGACGAAATTCCGGCAAACGAATTCCTCAACCTTGAAGGACAGAAGATCTCGACAAGCAGAAACTGGGCGATCTGGGTCCACGAATTCCTTGAGAGATTCAACCCCGACTCTGTCAGATTCTACCTTGCTACGATCGCTCCCGAAACCAAAGACTCAGACTTCTCGTTCAAAGGTTTCCAGGATGCCAACAACGGAATGCTTGCCGCGATCTACGGTAACTTCGTCAACAGAAACCTCGCCTTCATCAACAAATTCTTCGGCGGAAAGATCGAAGGCGACGCCGAATTTGCAGAAGAAGACGACAAAATGTGGAACGAAGTCGATACTGAACTCAAAGCGGTTCTTGAGTGCTACGAAACATTCAAAGTTCGTGACGCGGCTTTCCACATCATGGAAATCGGAAGAATCGCAAACAAATACTTCGACGCAATGGCTCCGTGGGCTCTCAGAAAGACCAATCCTGCGAGATGCAACGGTGTTTTCATCAACTGTTTAAATTTGATCAATACGATGGCTACGGTTATGGAGCCGATAACTCCGGCCACGAGCCGAAAAGTCAAAAAGATGCTTAATCTGCCGGAAACATTCGATTTTACGAAGATTTTCGAGCGCGTTATCACGCCGGGAATTACTCTTGGTACAGTCGAGATCCTTTTCGGAATGATCGACGACGAAACTATCGCCGCCGAGAAAGCGAGATTAGGCACCAGCCATTGATACCATTTTTACATAGTTTTTTAATTTTTAAGGCTGAACTGCAATTATGGAGTATTTTTGCTTTGCTCACACTTTTCTGGAGGAAAAATTATGAGTGACAAAATTATTGAACTTGTCGGAATTTCGAAAGAATTCGAAGGCGGCACTCTCGCTGTTTCCGACTTCAATCTTCATGTAAACCGTGGCGAATTTGTCACGTTTTTAGGCCCGTCCGGCTGCGGAAAGACGACAACGCTGAGGATGATCGCGGGTTTCGAGCTTCCCACGAAGGGAAAGATCCTGCTTGACGGCAAGGATATAACGAATCTTCCGCCCTATCTCAGACCGGTCAACACCGTTTTCCAGAGATACGCCCTTTTCCCGCATCTCAATGTTTACGACAACATCGCGTTCGGCCTAAAACTCAAGAAAGTTAAAACTTCGTTCAGAGATAAAAACGGGAACATGGTCGAAAGACTGGAGCATCTCAAAAAGTCGGAAATCGACAAAAAAGTCAGCAAGGCACTCCAGATGGTAGATCTCGAGGAATTCGAGAAAAGAAAAGTCACCACTCTCTCCGGCGGCCAGCAGCAGAGGATCGCGATCGCCCGCGCTATCGTCAACGAACCCGAGATCCTTCTCCTTGACGAGCCGCTTGGCGCGCTTGACCTCAAAATGAGAAAGGACATGCAGCTCGAGCTCAAAGATATGCAGAGAAAACTCGGAATAACCTTCATCTACGTCACGCACGACCAGGAAGAAGCCCTCACGATGAGCGACAGGATCGTCGTTATGAAGGACGGCGAGATCCAGCAGGTCGGAACTCCGCAGGATATCTACAACGAGCCCGCGAACGCTTTCGTAGCCGACTTTATCGGCGAGAGCAACATCTACAACGGCACGATCGT
>Ga0265301_10003992_pt1 | contig 15139 bp, 8 predicted proteins | sample AusTroGonzalo_MG_2_FD_193488 | JGI IMG/M metagenome (GOLD analysis project Ga0265301, IMG submission 193488) | Bovine rumen microbial communities from tropical cattle in Woodstock, Queensland, Australia - Gonzalo_04 | ecosystem: Host-associated > Mammals > Digestive system > Stomach > Rumen ...
ATCCCGAACTCAGAAGTGAAACATGTCAGTGCCGATGATACTGCGGTCAGTGGCCGTGGAAAAGTAGGTCGTCGCCTCATTTTTTTTGCCTTGAAAATAATCAGAATTCGGGAAATCTTTAATCAAGGTTAAGATGCGGCTTTTTTAGGGACAATAGGGAATCTAGGGTGTCTAGGGAATATAGGGAATCTAGGGTGTTAAGGAGTCTAGGGAATCCCGGGAAAGGGAATACGGCTTTGTAGAGACGCCATAATATGATCTCTACGATTTTCTGCCTGTAATTATTCAGAAATATTGGCGATCTTATTGATTTTGGGCGCGACGATCATAAGAAGCGCGCCAAGAACGATCGTGAATGCCGCGATAAGAGAAAATACCGAAAGTTCGCCCAAAACATCGGCGAGAGTTCCTATTTTGGAAGCAAGCCAAGCCGCAACGCCGGTGACTGCGAAATACCAACCCATAATCTGCGAAGTCATCCGTTTCGGAGCCATGTTCGTGATGAAGGAAAGCGAAACGGGAGATAAAGCTAACTCGCCGATAGTGTTGAAGAAATATGCCATGCAGAGCCAGAGAGCACTGCTTTTCACTGTCGGATCAGCTGCCTGTGTCCAGGTTGCACCTCTCTGAAGCGATGCACCGACCATGAAGATGAAGCCGATGCCCAGAATTACTGTTCCCAAACCCATTTTCATGATTGCGGAAGGCTCTTTTTTACGCGTTGCGAGGAAAACCCAGAATGCGGCAACGAGAGGTGCAAAAATCATGATGTAAAGCGGGTTAAGCGACTGGAACCAAGCTGTCGGGATCTCGAAACCGAGAACGTTGCGCTCGGTGTAGCGGTCGGTGTAGAGGTTGAGAAGTCCGCCGGCCTGCTCGTAAGCTGCCCAGAAGATGATGACTATGAAAAATGAAAAGAGAACAAGTCCGATTTTCCTCTTTTCAAGTGCCGTGAGAGGCTGTTTTTCAACTGCCGCAGCACCGACAGATTTGGTTTTAAGCTGTCCGGCAGTACCGAGATATCTCTGGCCGTAAGCGTAAACCGCCTGTCCGACAAGCATTCCGACACCTGCAAGACCGAATCCCCAGTGCCAGCCGTATTTTTCAGCAAGCCAGCCGACTGCGATTCCGGCTGCAAACGCACCGACGTTGATTCCCATGTAGAAAATCGTGAAACCGGAATCCTTTCTCGGATCGCCGTCGGGATAAAGCTCGCCGACCATGGTCGAAATGTTGGGTTTGAGAAGTCCGACGCCGAGAATTATGAGCCCGAGAGCTCCGTAGAAAGCCCATACCGGAGGATATGCCATGAGAAAATGTCCGGCACAGAGAAGAAGTCCTCCGAGATAGACGCTTTTGCGCTGTCCGAGAATTTTATCGGCGACAAATCCGCCGGGAATTGACATTACATAGACAAGAAGCTGGTAATAGCCGAGAATCGCGAGTCCTTTCGCGTCGCTCCAGCCAAGGCCTCCTTTCTGAACGGACGCAACCATGTAAAGAACAAGTATCGCTTTCATTCCGTAAAATGAAAAGCGTTCCCAAAGTTCGGTAAAGAAGAGGACAAAAAGCCCTTTCGGGTGCCCTAGAAAAGTTTCCTTACTTCGATCGTTCATGTAACCTCTTTATTTTATTAGTTGTTTTCGGTTCTGTAGTTCGGAGCTTCCTTGGTGATCGTGACGTCGTGGACGTGGCTTTCGCGGTATCCGGCGTTCGTGATCTGGACGAACTGCGCGTGTTCGCGGAGCATTTTGATATTTTCCGCACCCAAGTATCCGAAACCCGATTTCAGACCGCCAGCAAGCTGGTAAATCGTATCTGCGATAGGCCCTTTGTAAGCGACTCTGCCTTCGATCCCTTCCGGAACGAACTTCTGCGCGTCGTTGATGTTGTCCTGAAAGTATCTGTCCTTGCTTCCCTTCTTCATAGCGCCGAGCGAACCCATTCCGCGGTACATTTTGTAGGATCTCCCCTGATAAAGGACGATTTCTCCGGGAGCTTCGGCCGTTCCGGCGAACATTCCGCCGATCATGACCGCATCGGCGCCTGCCGCGATCGCTTTGACGATGTCACCAGAATATTTGATTCCGCCGTCCGCGATAAGCGTTCTGCCGTATTTTTTAGCGACAGGAGCGACATTCATGATTGCCGAAAGCTGCGGATAACCGACACCGGCTACGATTCGCGTCGTGCAGATCGAACCCGGTCCGATTCCTACTTTTACAACGTCTGCTCCCGCTTTGAAAAGCTCTTCAGCCGCTTCAGCAGTTACGATGTTTCCTGCGATTATATCGACATCGGGATAGAATTTTCTGAAATCTTTGACGACTGTTATGACGTTTTTCGAGTGTGCGTGTGCCGAATCGAGAACAAGCGCGTCGACTCCCGCTTTGACGAGCTCTTCCGCCCGGTCGTAACCTGCCGAAGTAGGAGTTACGGCAGCTCCGACGAGAAGTCTCGAATATTTGTCTTTCGCCGAATTAGGGAATTTCTCCTGATTTTCGATATCCCTTGTCGTAATGAGGCCGACAAGACCGCCGTTATCGTCAACGACAAGCAGTTTTTCGATCCTGTGGGCGTGCATCAGGGATTTCGCCTCGTCCATCGGGAAATTTTCTTTGACGGTAACAAGCTGTTTCGTCATAAGTTCGCCGACTCTTTTATCCATGTTGCTCTCGAAGCGGAGATCGCGGTTCGTGATTATGCCGACAAGTTTTTCGCCTTCGACGACGGGAATACCCGAAATCCTGTTCGACTGCATGAGATCGAGTGCATCGGAAATGCTTTCGTTGGGAGTTATCGTGATAGGATTCGTTATGACACCCGCTTCGGAACGTTTCACCATCTTGACCTGCTTAGCCTGTTCCTCGATCGTCATGTTTTTGTGGATAACACCCATTCCGCCGTGTCGTGCCATGGCTATTGCGGTATCGACTTCGGTGACTGTGTCCATAGCTGAGCTAAGAAACGGAGTATTAAGGACGATGTTTTTTGTGAGTCTTGACGTAATGTTCACGTCTTTCGGAAGAACTTCCGAATAATGCGGAACGAGCAGAACATCGTCAAAAGTAAGAGCTGTCTCAATTTTGTTAATGATTTCCATTGTTTTCTCCAACGTCAAATTACATAAAATCGTCCCAAGAGGTCTTTTTGCCTTTAAGCATCTTTTTGAGTTTGATGACTGCCTTAGCCTCGATCTGTCTGATTCTTTCGCGGGTTACGCCAAATTCCTTGCCGATTTCGTCGAGTGTGAAAGTCTCGGTTTCGCCGATTCCGAAACGCATTCTGATAACTTTTTCCTCTCTCGGGGTGAGTCCGTGGAAAAGTTCGCGGATGATTTCGGCCATATTCTGGCGTGCCGTGTAGTCTTCGGGGCTCAGAGTCCTCGGATCTTCGACAAAATCCTGAAGCTGGCTGTCTTCGTCCTCGCCGATAGGAGTTTCAAGCGAAATCGTCTCTCTCGCGCTTCGCCATACCTTTCTGATTTTGTCTTCGGGAAGGTTCATCTGTTTCGCGACATCGGCGATGCTCGGCTCGAAACCGTTTTTATTCGTGAGTTCCTTGATAGTTTTGTTGATTTTATTCATCATTTCGATCATGTGGACAGGAATTCTGATGGTTCTGCCCTGATCGGCGATTGCCCTCGTTATCGACTGACGGATCCACCATGTCGCATATGTCGAGAATTTGTAGCCGCGGTGGTATTCGAATTTGTCGACTGCCTTGATAAGTCCCATGTTTCCTTCGCAGATGATGTCTTTGAAGTCGAGTCCGCGGTTGTTGTATTTTTTCGCGATGCTGACGACAAGTCTGAGATTTGCCTGGATCAGCTGGTTTTTCGCGTTGCGGACAGCCTCTTCGGCAATTCTCAGTTTTTTGGAATTTGCCGTAAGTTCCTCTATTGAAAGCTGCGTTTCAGCTTCAAGTTTTTTGATGCTGCGTTTAGTCTGGTTGATAAGGGCATATTTTTCGTTTATATGCAGGACATTCGCGTCGACCAGCGGAAAATCCTGAGGATTTGCGATGATCTGACCCATCTCTTCAAACGTCATGTTCATGCTGTCTTCGACAACGTGGATGTTGTTCTGAAGCTGTTTTGCCTTGTCTTCGTAACTTCTGATTTTCTCGCAGAGCGAGTCGAGATAGTGCTTGTTGAGTTTCATTTCGAGTATGATCGCGACCATTTCGTCGGTTACGGCATCGAGATTCGCCGCGGTTTTCTTTTTTATTTCGGCTCTGAGACGCGAATTCTCCTGCAGCTGGCGGAGCAGTTTTTTCTTCTCTCGGTCTTTTGCCTTGAGTCTGTCGATGCATTCGGTCACAGCGTCGACGAGCGACTGGTTCTTTTCCCTGCTTTTGATTTCTTTCTGAACCTGAGCTTTGTTTTGTTTCGATTTTTTCGCATTCTGGGCGTCTTTGGAATCGTCCTCGTCGTCGTCCTCGTCGTCATCGGGTTCTTCCTCGACCCCTTTTTCGTTTTCAAGTTCGTCGTCGTCATCGTCTTCGGTGAGGTCGTCGCCGTCACCGTCGATCTCGTCTTCCTGCTCGCGGACGACGTCTTTGATGTTTATCTGGCCGTTCGCGACTCTTTCCGGAATATGGATTATGTCGTTGAAGGTGATGAAAAAGTCGAGAAGGAGTTTTATGACATCCTTTTCGCCGCTTTCTATTCTTTTCGCGATCTCTACTTCGCCCTCTTTCGTGAGCAGCGGAACGTTGCCTATCGTCATCATGTACATTCTGAGCGGATCTTTTCTTCCGCGCTCGTGAGCTGTGGAGGAAAGCGGTTTCTTTATGGTCGTGACGCCTTCGGCCGCCGCAGCCGCAGTCTCGGTCTCGTCAGGGACTGACTGGTTGAGATGAATGTTTTTGTCGATGCTGAAATCGTCGCCGAGAACGTTGAAAAGCATCTCCATATCGTCGACGCTGAAATCGTCTGGAACCATCTTGTTGAAATCCTGCTGGTCGGTGAAATTGTCGACATTCATGAGAACGTCTTTCGCGACCTGACCGAGCGACTCGTTGAGCTGTCTGCCGTCCTGCTGCAGCTGTTTGAGCCCTTCCTGGATTTTTTTATCGATTTCCGCTTCTTTGTTTTTTTCGCTTCTGAGCGGCATGCCGCGTGTCCCGAGCCCCGCTCTCTGGCGGATTTCGGACTCGGTTTTTTTGTTTCTGTCGATTGCGGAATCCCTTGAAACTTCCTCTTTTTTCTTCTTCAAATTTTTCATAAAAAACGGGATGCCCATGTTTTTCTCCTTAATTTCCCATAATTACATTGTCGTGCTGTATTTTGTTTAATCTCTTGTTTTCTTTAATGATTTCGGCTATTTTCATCTTGGCTTCCTGACTGTCGTCGCTGCACAGCGTCTTGTAGAGGATCTCGTTCTGCGCAATTTTTATGCCTGCAAGCTCCCTTTCAAAGTATTTTGTGATGTAATCCGGTGATTTTCCTTTGAATTCCGCGACAATTCCCCCTGTCATATCGACTTTTTCGAGAATTTCGTCCATATTTCCGCCTTCGTCGTCTGTCGCGATGATTTCATCCATCAGCGCACCGTATCCGCAGTAGACGAAATAGTCACGGACGCTTTCTAGCGCACGGATGAATTCGTTGTGGAGAAGCGCTATGACCACAAGTTTTCTTACATTCTCAAAACTGAATTTCGCATATGGATTTTCAGCTTTTGTTTCGCCTTTTTCCGCCTTTTTCGCAAGGATTTCGACTTTTGACGTGTTCGCTCTGTAAATTTTGATCTCGCCGTTTGACCTCTTCAGGACGTAATTTGCATAAGCCTTGGATTTTGTTAAAGGAATTTTTGCAAAAATGTCCCGGATAATTTTTTCGGTCTTCAGTTTTTCCTCAACATTTTCGACCGAATTGAACACCGCGAGCTGCTCGTCGAGAAGTTCCTGGAAAAGTGGCTGCGCGTTTTGGACGAGAGCGCGGATTTTTTCTTCGCCGCCCTCTTTTTTCAGCATTGAATCTGGATCCTCGCCTTCGTCTTCGATGAAGGCCGCGCGCAGGTCAAGCGTTTCGGGGATCGAGAGTTTCGCGATCCGTTTTGCGGCGTTTCTTCCGGCGCTGTCCCCGTCAAGCATGACAACGAGCGGTTTTTTGAATTTGTCGATAATTTCGAGATGTTCTTCGTTTATCGCAGTGCCGAGCGCAGCGACTGCCGTGCCGAAGCCGTGCTGGTGCATAGCGATGACGTCCATGTAGCCTTCGCAGAGGATGATGTAGGGAAACGCGGTGAGCGATTCCCGCATGAAATCGATGCCGAAAAGGTGCTTGTGCTTGTTGAAAACCGGCGTGTCGGGCGAATTGAGATACTTCGGGCCGTTTCCGCCCATGATCCTGCCGCCGAAAGCGACGACCTGTTTTCTGTTGATTATCGGAAACATTATGCGGTTGAAGAAAAACGAGCGGATCCTCGAATTTTCGTCGATTTTGACGAGTCCTGCCTGCGCCGCGGTATTCATGCTTACGCCGTTTTCCCTGAGTTTTGCTATGAAACGGTCTCCGTCCCCTGCGAAACCGAGCGCGAAACGCTTTCTCATTTCGTCGGAAACGCCGCGTTTTTTCAGATATTCAAGCGCCTCTCCGTTTTCTTCGAGGTTCTGCATGAAAATTTTTGCCGCTATTCTGTTTGCTTCCAAAATTTCTTTGCGGAGCTGTTCGGCCGCTCCGTCAAACTGCGGAACGTCTTCTAAAAGTTCCGGGATCTTGAACTCTTCACCTAAGTAACGGACTGCTTCGGAAAATGTATAACCCTCCTTTTTCATTAAGAAAGTTATCGCGTTGCCGGAAACTCCGCAGCCGAAACAGTAGTAGAAATTCGAGTCGCTGATGATATGGAAAGAGGGCGTTTTTTCTTTGTGAAAAGGACACAGACATCTGAAACCTTTGCCTGTCGGTTCCAACTTTGCATACTTCGAGACTATTTTGTCAAGAGAAATGCGCTCGGAAACGAGCCTGTTGACTTCGGTGGAAAATGCCAACTGCAACTCCCAAAAAAAAGCGAAGTAGTTTAATATAATAATTTTAAAAATCAATTTTTTGCTTTTCTATGGAGAGCGGCGAAATCTTGTTTTCCGGATTTTTTTTATTAAAATTTTCCGCATTTTGTGTCGGAGTCTGATAATCAAGGCAGGTGACAAATGACTTCCCGTAATCAGAAACTGAAAATTCCGCTGAAGCAGGCACTGATGATGCTTCTGCCGTTCTGCAAGGACAAACTGAAGGAGCAGCTCTCTTCAGTCCTGCCGGTAGTCGTCTATCTTGTTCTCTTCCAGTCGGTGGTTCTTGGAATGCCGCTTTACGAAGCCGGAACGATCGCTGCCGGAATCGGTCTTGTCGTCGTCGGACTCGCGTTTTTTCTCGAAGGTCTTTTCCTCGGAATAATGCCTCTCGGCGAGATCCTCGGCGTGAAACTGCCGCTCAAAAGCGGGATTTTTACTATTATAGCGTTCGGTTTCGTTCTCGGTTTCGGCGCGACTTACGCCGAGCCGTCGATCGCGATTTTGAGGGCGAACGGTTCTTTCGTGAAACCGTGGGAGGCGCCGCTTCTCTTCGTAATGCTTAACCAGTATGCTTCCTACCTTGTAGCGTTTGTCGGGATCGGAGTCGGGATCGCCGTTGTTGCCGGAATGATGCGTTTTATGAAGTCGGTTTCGCTGAAACCATTTATTTTTGCTACGGTTCCTTTGCTTATAATTTTCACGCTTTTCGGGATTTTTGATCCGAACATCCTCTATATCACGGGACTCGCGTGGGATTGCGGCGCGGTTACGACAGGCCCTGTCACGGTGCCGCTCGTTCTTGCGCTCGGCATAGGTCTGTGCCGCACTGCCGGCGACGAAGACAACGATTCGATGGGTTTTGGGGTCGTCACTCTTGCAAGTGCGTTTCCGGTCATTGCCGTTTTTATTCTGGGAATTTTGCTGAATCTGAATCTGCCAGGTCCGATGTCTCAGTCTGATTTCTTCAGCGAAGCAAATCGTGAAGCTGCGCTCGCTGTCGCCGGTTCAGAAGCAAAGCTGCAGGCTCTTTACGAACAGTTTTCGGCAAACGCACTTCCTGCGCATGACGCCGCGAAAGAGGCCGTAAACCTTCTGAATGTCGCGGGAACGAAATTTCTCGAGGCGGCGCAGGCGATCCTTCCGCTGACAATTTTCATTCTCCTTGTTTTTATTGTGATCCTGCGCGAAAAACTGCCGAAAAAAGACGAAATCCTTCTCGGGATTTTCATTTCCGTTCTCGGAATGGGACTTTTCGGGATCGGAATGGAATACGGCCTTACGAAAATCGGAACGCAGGTCGGTTCGCGTCTTCCCGCATCATTCAGCATGATCGAAGTGAACGACAGTCAGGAGACAATGCGGAATTTCGACAGGAGCATCGTCCAGAAATCGATCACGCCTGATGGCGAAGTAAATGAATTTTTCTTCAAAAAAGAAGCTGACAACAAATATTCACAGGTCCCGTTCGTCGAAAAAAATTATGACGATTCGGCAAAAATTTACCGCTACATTCCGAGGATCGGTCCGATTTTCGGCGAATACGGCGGTAGCGGCGGTTATCTGTTGGTGATTCTGTTCGCGTTCATCATGGGATTCGGCGCGACACTGGCCGAACCTGCGCTGAATGCACTCGGAATGAAAGTCGAAGAGCTTTCGGTCGGCACGTTCAAGAAGACGACGCTGATTTACGCAGTAGCTACAGGTGTAGGTGTCGGAATAGCCCTCGGAGCGGCAAAAATAATCTGGGATGTTCAGATCTTCAAGCTGCTTGTTCCGGCATATGCGGTTCTTCTTGTCCTCACATTTTTTTCCGATGAGCAGTATGTCAACATAGGCTGGGACAGCGCGGGCGTCACGACAGGTCCCGTCACCGTTCCGCTCGTTCTTGCGATGGGACTCGGTCTGGGAGAAAAACTGCCTGGAGTCGTCGAAGGTTTCGGAATCCTCAGTATGGCTTCGGTCTGCCCGGTCTTTGCCGTTCTGATCATGGGTTTCAACGCGGCCAGAAAAGCGAAAAGAATGCAGAATCAAAGCGGCGGAGGCAGAAAATGAAGATTACTAAAATATCGAAATTCACTTGCAGCGTCTACAAACCTGTGTCGCCGAAAGTTGTCGAAACCCTGAAAGAATGCGGTGTCAACAGCTTTATCACGCAGCGCAGCAGTTCTATCGTTTCAACTGACAGGCACTGGTTTTTCAACCGCAAGGGCGTTGCCGAAAACATTCTTGAAACTTTTCATTTTTATGTTCCGGCAGAAGACGAAAAAAGGGTTTTCGACACGATCGTTTCGTCCGCCGAACTTTCGCAGGAAGGGCGCGGCTCGCTCTTTTCGGAACCCGCGTTTCTGATCGAGGGAGACGGAAATAACGGAAATTCTGATGATCTCGCCTTTTCGTTCGGTGAAAATACCGCAAATTATATGGGGATCTGCGCGATCACGCAGCGCGGAAAAGGTCTCGTTCTGGCGAAAACCGCGATCGACAAAGGTTCGGGCGTTCCAGTCATTTCATACGGCACGGGCGGCGGGATCCGTGACAAGATGGGACTTATCAGGATCACGATCCCCGCCGAAAAGGAGACGATAAACTTTGTTGTCGCCAACCACGACGCGCAGGGAATGATGGATCTTCTCATTGACGAGGGAAGGCTTGACCGTCCCGGAAAAGGGTTCATTTTTTCATATCCCGTTAATCTGGCGGCTCTCGACACGAAAACTTTTTTCGGAGCGAACCGTGCCGCGGCAAGTGTCGGGCAGATCATAAGCGCGATCGATTCTATTCAGGGCGGGACTGAGTGGCGGAAAAGGACTTTCAGTCCCAAAAATTTCGCAAGAAGCTATCTCTACGATCTTGAAAACATAATGCTCATCTGCAACGACGCGCAGTCGAGGGAAATGTTTGACGCGGCGATGTCGGCAGGAGCCGGCGGTGCCACGATTTCAACCTGCCGCGAAATCACTTTTCTGCCGCAGAAAGAGAGTGTCAGCAAAAAAACGATGGAAATTTCTGACATGGTCGTTCCGGCGAAACTCCGCACAAAAATTCTGACAGCTCTTGTCGAAGCCGGCTTTTTTTCGAATCTGACTGACGGAAAAATTATCGTGAAAAGAAGCGCCGAGGCTTTTTCCTACACCAAGAAGAAATCGTAATTGAAATTCTGTCGCCGCCTTCCGGCGTAACGTCGTTTCGTCGTGCCGTCGTCACAAGGACACGGCGGCGATAAAATTATTTAACGGCAGCTACCGCATCAAGTTCGAAACCGCCTGCAGGATAAGGATAGAATATCGGGTTTCCGTGAGAATCCGTCTGCGAGCCGTCCCCCGGAATGTCGGTGATTCTGATGATTGTTATTGCTTCGAGGTTGACTTTGTTGTTTTTGACTTCAGGTTTAAGAGTAAGATCCGAAAGGTCGAATTTCGTTCCTTTGCCTTCGCCGAATTTGCCGGCAAATCCGAAGAGATACGCTTCATTGAAGTCAATTACCTGCGGTTCGATGAAGTATGTGTCGAATGTGGCAAAATTTGTTCCGTCGCTGCTGACTTCAACTTTTGCAAGGGCGTGACTGCCTTCACTGTTTCCGAAAATTATGAAATCCGAACCTATGCTGTCACCGCCTTCCAAAGGTTTTTTGAAAGTTATGAGAATGCTTCCATCTTTTCCGAGCGAGACGAATTTTCCGTCAGCCTTGCCTTTGACTGCTTCCGGATCGTTTTGTTCAGCATCAGCGCTGGTGCCGGGCGTGAACTTGTCGTAGTCGCTTGCCCATACACCGATGTAGTCATCATCAGCTTCTGCCGCATCTTCTCTTTCAGCATGCAGATCATATTTTGCATCGCTGCTTGTTGTTCCTGCGCGGACAAATCCTGTCCAGTTGCTTGAGCCGCATCCTTTGTTGGCAGGATCGGTTTTGTCTGCATCGGAAGCTGCCTCGGCCTCCTCGATCGTTGCTTTGCCAAAAGCTGTTTCGCAGTAATAGAGAATTTCCTTTTCACCGTCGTTTGTCAGAATCCAGTTTATTTTGCTGTAAGTGTTGTCGTAAGTGTTATAAGTGCCGCCGACTTTGTAGGTGATCATCGTATCGTTTTCGTTGTCGTATTTTACAATGTTTGAAAAAGCATTGTATGCGGAGTCAATACCGTATGTTACGCTGAAATACGACCAGGCTTTTTCCGAAAATTCGTGGTATTCACCATATTTGTAAGCATACCATTTGCCTGAAATCTCAAGCGGTTCCGAGGAGTTGATGACTGCGACTGCGTCAAGGTCGAAACCGGCACTGCCCGTGGTTGGGTAGGGGTCATAAACCGGATTGCCGATCGAATCTTTCTGCGAACCGTCGCCGATGACATCGACGATTTTCACATGTGTGATCGCATTGAGATCGACTGTTCCGTCAACGACTTCAGGTTTTCCTGCAAGTTCGGCAAGGTCGAACATAGTGCCTGTGCCCTGTTTGAATTTGCCTGCAAATCCGTGAATGAGACGCGCGTCGTGTCCGCCTGTCGAGCCGATTTTTTCAGCACCGAGGTAGTAGTTGTCGAAAGCAACGAAATGTTCGCCGTCGCTGCTGACTTCTACTGTTCCGAGTTCAAGGAATTTGTCGTCGAAACTGTTCTCGAAAACCGCAAAATCCGCCCCATCGCCGTCAGTGATCGGTCTTGCGAAAGTAAGAACTATGCTGCCGCCGTCGCCGAGAACGACAACGTCAAAAGAATCCCCGACAGCTTTCCAGAGAGCTTTTTCCGGAGTCTGCCATTTTTCATCGACACCTTCGCCGACCTGATATTTTTCGTAACCTGTCGCCCATGCAACGATTTTCGGATCGTCTTTGTCGATACCTTTTTCGACTGCTTCGACGAGCTCAGTCCACGCAAAACCGTTGCAGCCTTTTTCGAGATCGGTTCTGTCGGAATCATCCGCAGCGAGAGCATCTGCTTCAGTCTCTTTGTCATAAGCGATCTGGCAGATGTGGATTTTTTCGCCGTCGATAACATAGTCGAATCTGCTCCATTTTTCAGGATTATATCCGTTCTTTTTATCGTTCTGAGCGATTATGAAATCTTTGTCGTTGTCAAACTGAGTAATGTGGTAAAGCGAATAGCCGTCGAACCATACCGTGTTTGAAATGATGTGAATTCCACCGTAGTTGTCGTTGTATTTTCCGATAAGTTCGTGAGTCTCGACAGGTTCTTCCGTGTCACCGGAATCAGTGTCGTTATCGTTTTCGGAATCCCCCGAATCGGTATCTTCGTCGTTCTCGGAATCGCCTGAGTCCGGCTTGTCTGAATCATGATTTTCGGGTGTTGTGTCTGTGTCGTCAACGGTTTCTTCGTCAAAATTGGCAGTTTCTTTGTCGTCTTTTTTGCCGTCGTCGCAAGATACAGCAAAAAAGAGCATAAGGATAACAGCAAGGAAAGATAAGGTTTTTTTCATTTTCTCCTCCATCCTGGAAAGTGAATAAAATGGAAAAATTGTGAAACCTTAGATCGCAATTTTTCCCTCCTCGGGGTACTCATTAACGTGATTTGAGTCTGTGTATCCGGCTTGGCTTAGAGCTTCACGGTTGCGGGACAGCATCGGATTTTCACCGATTTCCGCAGAAACAAATCGGCGAAATATAGGCTTAAAAAACAGACTGTCAATTAAAAAATATCAGAAAAAAGCGCCGTTTCAGGGCAAAAAAAATGGCGACCTTTGGGGGACTCGAACCCCCGTTACCGGCGTGAAAGGCCGATGTCCTAACCACTAGACGAAAAGGTCACCAAAAAAGTGAGAGCGAATGGTGGGTCGGGCGGGACTCGGACCCGCGACCCCCTGATTAAAAGTCAGATGCTCTTCCATCTGAGCTACCGACCCATTCAACTCAAGAAATCGATTCTGCAACGAACCTGAAAAACGGCGGTATAATAGTGAAAAGTTGACAAAAGTCAAACTTTTATCAGGGTTATTTTGTAATGCATTGATTTTATTGGATAAATTTCGCTTCGTCGCGGTCTTGCCTTGTCTTTGACGCCGCCGACATTCTTTGTCGACGCGCCGCCGTCAACGTTGCGTCGTCACGCCGTTACGCCGTTACTACGACAGGCGCGTCAAAATTTCTTGCAAAAATTGTTAAAACAATTAAAAAAGCGACGTGAAAAGTCACGTTGACAATTTTTTCGTGGAGGAGAGTTTGAATTTCAAGACTTTTAAAATCGGCGGCGTTCATCCGCCGGAGAACAAAATAAGCGCGGGAACACCCATCGAGGCGGTCGAGCTTCCGAAACGGGTGATGATCCCGCTTTCGCAGCACATCGGCGCGCCGGCAGTGCCCGTTGTGAAGAAAGGCGACAGGGTGAAAGTCGGAACGCTTATCGGCGAGGCAGGCGGTTTTGTCTCGGTAAACATCCATTCTTCGGTAAGCGGAACTGTTTTCGCGGTCGATACGATCAAAGACCCGGCTGGATTCGCTGTTAAAGCGGTCATCATCGATGTCGACGAGGCTGACGAGTGGGAGGAAAGCATCATCAGAACTCCTGAACTTATCCGCGAAATCACGGCGACCCCGGAAGAAATTGTCGCAACAATGAAGTCGTCTGGCATCGTCGGAATGGGCGGCGCGTGCTTCCCGACACATGTCAAATACACGATCCCGGAAGGCAAAAAAGCCGATACGCTCATCATCAACGCGGTCGAATGCGAGCCTTACCTCACGGCTGACCACAGAGTCATGCTCGAAAGAACGGAAGAGATCTTTGTCGGCGTCGAAGTTATGAAAAAAGCGCTCAAGATCGATACTGCCGTCATCGGGATTGAGGCAAACAAACCCGACGCGATCGAAAAAATGACGAAAGTTGCCGCAAATTTCCCCGGAACGACAGTTCAGCCGCTCATGCTGAAATATCCGCAGGGTGCAGAAAAACAGCTTATCAAGGCTATCCGCAACCGCGAAGTTCCCTCCGGCAAACTTCCGCTCGATGTCGGCTGCGTTGTCGACAACGTCGGAACGGCTCTCGCGATCTACGAAGCGGTCCAGAAACACAAACCGCTTTTCGAAAGAGTTGTCACGGTTACGGGCAAAAAACTCGCGAAACCTGCGAACTACCTTGTCAGAATAGGCATTCCGGCGAGCGTTCTCATAGAAAAATCGGGCGGTATCCCTGAAGGAACCGCAAAAATCATATCTGGCGGCCCGATGATGGGAAAAGCTGCCGTCTCGGCCGAATTCCCCGTCACGAAAGGGACAAGCGGCGTTCTTCTGCTTGACGCGAGCGAGGCGAAAAGGCACGAAGTCCAGAACTGCATCCGCTGTGCGAAATGCGTCGCGGCGTGTCCGATGGGACTTGAACCTTTCCTTTACGAAAAACTTTCCGAAAAAGGAAGATGGGACGAGCTCGACGCCCTCAACGTCACCGACTGCATCGAGTGCGGCTGCTGCAGCTACACATGTCCGAGCGCACGTCCTCTGCTTGACTACATCAGGCTCGCAAAGGCGAATGTCGGAAGAATAAGAAGAGAAAGAGCAGCAAAAAAATAGGAGTGAAAAATGGATAATTTAAAAGTTTCGCTTTCCCCGCATGAGAAAGGGCGGCTTACAACGAACAAAGTCATGTGGCTGGTCTGCGCGGCGATGCTGCCGGCCCTCGTTTCGGCTCTTTTCAATTTCGGAATAAGAGCTCTGGTCGTTGTCGTTGCGTCGCTTGTTTTCTGCGTCGGACTTGAATATCTGATCCAGAAGTTCGTTCTGAAAACAAAAGTCACTGTCTGCGACGGTTCGGCCGCGGTAACAGGGCTTCTTCTCGCCTTCAACATGCCGAGTTCGATCCCGCTCTGGCAGCTTTTCATCGGTGCTCTGGTCGCTATCGGCATCGCGAAAATGGCTTTCGGCGGACTTGGCAAAAACCCGTTCAATCCGGCACTTGTCGGCAGGGCTTTCCTTCTTATCAGCTTCCCTGTTTCGATGACGACCTGGCCGGTTCCGGGCGCAACAAGATTCGTATGGAATATCGACGCGATGACTGCAGCGACTCCACTTGGTAACATCAAACTTCACGCTTTCGAGAAACTTCCAGACTACTGGGATCTTTTCATCGGAACAGTCGGCGGTTCGCTCGGTGAGACAAGCGCCCTTGCGATGAAA
>Ga0265301_10003993_pt1 | contig 15131 bp, 30 predicted proteins | sample AusTroGonzalo_MG_2_FD_193488 | JGI IMG/M metagenome (GOLD analysis project Ga0265301, IMG submission 193488) | Bovine rumen microbial communities from tropical cattle in Woodstock, Queensland, Australia - Gonzalo_04 | ecosystem: Host-associated > Mammals > Digestive system > Stomach > Rumen ...
TGGACAAAAGAAAGTACGTCGATCACAGTTGCAATTTGCGCAAGTCGTGGGAGCGGATGGCCGCCGCCCGCGCAAAGATCCTACCGAAGATCCGGAGGGACTACAACCGGATGTTGGCCAAGCACCTCAAAAACAATTATGTGGTGGCAACGCTCGCCGCCAAGTACGGCATTAGCGAGCGCACGGTCTATAACTATGTAAGCAAAACCAAATTCCAATAATTATGAGACAAACAATTTACTATCCGGCATTGAACACGGTGGCACGCTACAAAGACGGCATCGTTCAAACCGTGGCGCACAACACGCGCCCGCACACGGAATCGGGCGCAGTGCTAATTTCACTTGCTCCAAAAGTTTATGTGCAGCTTCCGAACAACCTTAAAAACAGTAGAGTATGGCATACCAAATAGACATGAACCTGAAAAAGCAGGTTGGCCGCTACAACGTGAGTTACACGCTCATATTCGGCGGAAAAGTATTGAGACGTACCACCGGCGTTTACGCCGACAGTGTGGATGAGGCAAAGCGAAAATGTATCGACTTGCTGGAGGCCACCCAGAAATTTGAGATAACCAAGGTAAAGCGTTTGCCGCGCGATCTGGACTTCAGCACCAAGCAGCAGGATCAAAAGCGGCTTATCGAGGAGGGCGAAAAGGAGAAAAAGAGGTGGGAAAAACCCTCTTTGTGGCGCAGGTTCCTATACTGGCTCAACGGTGACAGTTGGGCGTAGGCATACGGGCAACGCAGGGGTGCGACCCGTTGGGGCTTTCAAGCTGAAAGCGGGGAACGGTGCGCGGCGGGATTGGAAACATCGCAAAACTTTTTCATAATTGTTACTTGTTTTCTTATTTTCAATAAATCAATTAGTTAGCCAAGAACGCCGCGCCGAGTTTCCCAAAATCAAAAGGGCTTTCAGTTTGACACGATAGCTTAAAGCCCCCAATAAACCCAAAACGCTAAAATAAAAGGAGTTAAAAATGAAAGAATCCGTTGAAAACTTATTGCAGGCCGTAGATCGCTGGTTTGACGAGTGCTTTATGGAAGTGCTCGCTTCTGACTGTTACTTTATAGACCAGATGCACAACGAGTGGAACCGCGCACAAAAAGGCAGGTGCACGGAGCAATACGCCGTTGAGAACATCAAACTGTTATACAATAAACTGTCCGGCCAGACAACGGAAATGAAGGAGAAATTTGCTGCTCTCAATAACATTCACGAAGGGGAGTTGCGCCAATGCCACAGGGCGGCGGTGCAACTCTCTTTATTTTAGGTAGTTATATATTGTGTAAAAACTTTATTACCCCCCTTCCTCGATAATAAGAACCAAATGGAATGGAAAAAGCACATCAAATCACTGAAAAAGAGAGCAATTGTGAATTACAGCGATAAGATTACGGCAACAATTAAGCGCATACAGGTAGCCTCCCACATTTCAGAGAGGCACGGAGAGCCGATGACCGTCTGCTTCAGCGGCGGCAAAGATAGTCAGGTTATGCTGCATCTCGTTCAGCGTGCTGGCGTGCCGTTCCACGCGGTGTACGAGGTAACCACTATTGACCACCCCGCCAACGTCAAATTCATTCGCAAAAACTATCCGCATGTGGAGTTCTGCCACCCTCCTCTCAATTTTTGGCAACTTATTGAAAAAAAGAAGTTCCTCCCGACAATTTGGAGTCGTTATTGTTGTGAAAAGCTCAAGGAGTATCACGGCAGCGGTCTCATTGCCATAGGTGTCCGCCGTGAGGAAAGCCGAAAAAGATCCGAATATCCAGTTGTTGAGAACCACAGCCGCCAGCGTGGGAAGGTGATGTTTTATCCCATCATCGACTGGCTGGAGTGGGAGGTGTGGCAGTACATCGAGGATAACGGACTGCCCGTGAACCCCTGTTATGATTCCGGCAGGCGTGTCGGATGCATGGTCTGCCCCTTTGCCCCGACAAAGCAACTGATTTCAGTTTTCACCGAGTTTCCAAACCTCAAAAAAAAGATGCTGAAAACCATCCACCTACTTCGCGAGACTTCTAATTATGCCTCAGCCTACAAAGACAAGACCGATGAGGAGATACTTGAGTGGTGGATGAGCAAAAAAAGTATAGCAGAATATTTTCAACCGAGATTATTTGACTAATGGAGAAAGATAGTTACAAATATAACGTGGTTAGAAATAAGAAACTGACCTATTTAAAGCGCAAAAATATGGCGATGGCAGCAGAACTCACACGCTACGCGAACACGCGCAAAATGGATGAAAATGGGCGCGTTCTGGCCGATTCACTGGTGAAGGCTTTGCGGTCGTGCGGCGGCTCCACCCTCTACAGCTATGACGGGCGCAAAATAGAGCTGGTATCATTCCTTGGCTGCAATCACCGGCTTTGTAATATTTGCAACTGGGATCGTCAGAAAAAGATACGCCGGAAATACCTCAAATGGTTCGACAATAACCCGTGCTTGTACGTGATAACGGATGAAAGCGGAAAAGCACAAAAGACGGTCACGGCCTCACAGCGGCAAAAGTGGCTGAACAAGGGCTGGTCGGAAATGGGAACGGTACGTTACAACATTATGCACCTTATGTTGTCCGTTCCTCACACGGTGGCCGGCTGGAGAGGGGAGAGGTTCTATTTTCGCGAACTCACAAAACAGTTCAATTTTATGCGTAAAAAAAGAGACTGGCTCTATTGGGTGTACGGTGGCCAGTTCGGGCTTGAAACGACCAAAAACGCCAACGGTTATCATATCCACATCCACGCGCTGCTTTTTGTGCGTAACGCAAAACAGAACCGCAACCAGTTACACAAGGTAGTTTTGTATTGGTGGAACCGGCTTACGGTGGACGAAACCAACGAGCGCGGGAAATTCTCACCTGACGAAGTTGCCGCTATCCGAAAGGGCAACTGCACACTCACAGACGATTTTGTTGCTGGTTTGGATCCTCGCGGCGCGACGATCATTCACCTGCAAAATATTTTTGTCTGCAAAGAAACGGAAGACGGGACGGTTTACAAACGCCATATTGACGTGAACGACTGGAATACGGAAGAATTTATTGGGGCGGTACTGGAAACGATAAGTTACTTATTCAAGCCTAAAGTGTTTGCCATAACTGAAAAATCCTTTGATTGTGAGGCGGTGTTGGATATACTCCCACAGGTACATAACAACCGCTCTTTATACTCAAAATTCGGCTGTTTGCTTGGTGAAAAAACGCTCAATGTACACGACAACACACTGCTTGAAGATCTGGCCGAGGCTGCAGACCTGAAAGGGGAGGAGGAAGCCAACGGCGGCAAGGAATTTTTTATAACAAATCCTTCAAATACCTATTCAACAGAATCAATGATCCGTCTGAAAAAAAACACAACGGGAATGGTGAACGTTCCGGCAAGTTGCACGTCAGAAGCCGTGAAGATGCTGTATGAAAGTGGGTATCAAACAAAGGGCTTTAAGCACAACCAATAAACATATTTATTCACCTAAAAACCAAAACATTATGATTAATTTAGAAATGATTGGCCACCTTGGCCAAGATGCAAAGTGCCAGACGTTACAGGACGGCAGATTTTTGATTAATTTTTCCGTTTGCGACAACATGAAAAGAACGGACACACAGACCGGCGAAATTAAGGAGTTCCCGCAGTGGGTAAGTGTCGCGTATTTCACCAAAAGCGATAAGGTTTTACAGTACCTAAAAAAAGGCGTACAGGTGTATGTTTCGGGTGATTTCCGCATTGATGAGTATTTGAGCAAACAGACAAACCAAGTGCTTTTCTCTGCACAAGTAACGGCAACCAGAGTTCAAATTCTCACTTTTGACGAAAGGAAGGAGAAACAAAAATGAACTGTTTAGAATGTCCGTATTTTGTGAACACTGGGAATATTTGGGGATGTTATTTTGTTTATTGTCCTTATGACAACCCAGAAGAATTAATTGAAGATGGCAACTAAACCAATACGGCGTGAATGGTATTATCTTGATTTCCGGAAAAAGTTGATACTTTTTTCCGGAAGTCAGGATATTTCTTACGAGGCTATTCCGGCAAACAAGGCGATGAACGCGCTTTTGTTTACACTTGGCGACCGGCTTACTTTTCAGGAATACAAAGCGTATTTGGAAGCACACGGAATAACTGATAGACTTTACCACTTCGACGGACGGAGCGCAAAAACAGTAATATATGAGCCGTTGGCAATAGATGCCGGCGCGTTTAAGTTCCTTTTACAATACTTCCCGCCGCAACCGTGGGAGATTGGCGTTGATGACTTGATTGGTGAAATTTGGCGGCTCAACGATCGCCAGAAAAAAGGCACTGACAAACGGCTTGTTGATATTGCCGCCGGACAGTTGGAAAATGTAATTGATTTATTGAAAAAATGTTGAAATTATGGAAAGATTGAAAAAAATTCAAAGAACGGTATCAAAGGCCGAAATTTTATCAGACACACTTATTCGTGAAGTTCGCAAATCGTGTGAACTGGATAGTGCTAATTATGAAAAATTGGGTTTTGTTTCTCAATTAGATCACTATTTGACAGAAATTTACTATCAATGTAGTGAATTGATAAAGGAAATGGAAGCAAAAGGAGTTGTTTTTTCTGATGAAGATTCAGATTGATTTTCCGAAATGTATAAAAAAATACGGTTTCAATCGAACCGTATTTTTAAACATTTCCGCTAATAATCAACGAATTAAATAAATTGTCCTATAACTGCGGGTATGGTATTTTTTTAATTTCGAGCGACAAAAATACAACAATTTTAGTAACTTACAACAAAACAGATTGAAAAATACAAAATTTCAATCTGTTTTTTTTGCTTGTTTTGTGTATTCATAATTTATGCAAAATCAACAAATTATAAAATATGATGTAATTTTGCGGGCGAAAAAACAACAACAAACAATAAAAATTATGGAACAACAAATTGCAACAAAAAAAGTGAAAGTAACCTTTTCAATTTCGATTGAAGATTTGAAAAAACTGGATGAAAAAGCGGCTGAAAGAGGAATTTCCCGCGCTGATTTTTTGCGTGATGCCGTGGCCGTTTCTTTGAATCCTATCAAAGAAAACGATGTGCCGAAAAAGCCGGAAAAAGCACCTTTTGAGGAAATTCAAGAAAGATTGAGATAACCGCAAAACAAACAACTATGGAAGAAGCTAAAACGAAAAAAACGAGTGTAACATTTTCGGGAATAACGCCCGAATTGCTGTCCCTTTTGAATCAAAAAGTTGCTGAAAGTGGGATGAACCGCGCCGATTTTTTGGCAAATATGCTGTCAGCGGAAAAAGAGCCGGACGATGAAACGGTGATGAAAATAACCGCGCTTGAAGATAACAACCGGCAGTTTGCTGAACGGCTGGAGGCCGTCACCCGTAAATATGAGGTGTGCAAGAAACATTTTCTCATTCCCGACAAACTGGGTGTTATTTTGCACGCTCTTATAGCGATGGGGGAGGCCGACAGTTTCAGTGATGCCATTGATTACATTCTGGAACCCTATTGGAAACAAAACAAGCTTGTGGCCGATGATAAGGACACGGAAAATTACCTTATGTGGAAACAAAAAATTTTGAACGATGGATGTGATGCAGAAAAAGGAGAGTGATGAACGCAAGCTCTTACACGATATAAAGGTTTTTGTCGGCTCTTTCATTGAAAAGGGGGAAGTGTCTGTTACAAAGGTGATGTTTGCTTTGAATGGCAAAAGTAAGGAATTGGAAAACATTATGAAACGTTTGGAAAACTATTGATATGGAATTACCGAGCAGAGATTTTTTCAGTGAGATAACAGGTGACCAACCAGCTGATGATTTCATCAACGAATTGAACGAGGAGACCCGCGCCGTTGAGGAACCGGAGATTCCAGACGTGCCGGATATTCCCGAGCCGTCAGGAGATCAAGACGAAACGCCACCGATGGACGAACCCGCGCCGGAACGTTTCTGCACCTACGACGAGGAAGCGGCTTTGTACGTAAATCTTCTGTCAGATACGCAGAAAGTGATGTTGCCGAAGATGCTGGAAAAGCGTATTATAACGGATGCCGACAGGGAGGAACACGAAAAAATTGAAAGTGTTGGCGTTCCAATGGAGCTGACCGACAAACAGGCAAAAATCGAGCGGAAGTTTGATTTTCTTTCAGAGTACAAAGCGAATGTGGCTTTGAATGACGATGAGAAAGAGACGATCCGAAAACCTCTGGCCGCGTGCCTCAAAATGTGGCAGTCCGCACCGTCACCGACTTACGCGCTGTTGTTTGCTATTGTCACCGTTGAATTTTCAAGGGCTATGCCGTTTTTTACTAACGATTTCAAGAAATGAGGATCAACAAGGTATCTTTATTGTTAGGCCGTCGGGGAACGGGAAAAACGTTCTATTTGAAACGTGTGATTATGTCGTACCTTATGAAACAGTCAAAGGTGCTTGTTGTCGATACGCTTGATCATCCCTCTTATGCCGGGGTCAAGACAATACAGACGGGCGAGATTGCGCGTATGGGTATGGGTGACTGTTGCCGTTGCTGGGGAAGCGAGACGGACGAAATTCTTTTGGCGTGTGAGAACTTTAAAAACGGGCTTTTGATAATCGAGGATGCCACCAAGTTCATAGAAGGCCGTTTGCAGGATTCTGTGAAACGGTTGGTTTACGATTCAAAGCAGAAAAACGTCGATATTATCTTTGTTTTCCACGGCTTTGTGGCGTGTCCGCCCGCGTTGTTCCGTATCTGTGACAACATTGTATTGTTCAAAACTGGAGACGTGCCGGATGTCCGCAAGAATGATCTACCGGCTTTTGATGAAGTCTGCAAGGCTCACGAGGCTGTTATGAAGGATTCCAACCCGTATGCACACAAACTTGTAAATATATACTGATGAAGGTAAAAACGATAACGCAACTGGCGGCAGAATATGGTGTAAGTCGTACAACGATTGTTATATGGTTAAAAGATGCTGATTTGCTTAAATTGCGTGTTGGCCGTTTGTTTCCGCCAAGTGCTTTGGTTATAATATATAAACATTTTGGGGACCCGAAAGAATATAAAGAGTGTTGATTATTGACCAAGAATGTCTATTACTGTTTATTAGTGGCAAAATTTGATTTTTGCCACTTTTTTTTGTTGTTGTTTTGCACCGATTTTTCAAAAACAACCAAAAAATTTTAAGCAATATGAATCCTATTAACCAAGTCACAACCGGCGTTACCAGCGGTGTAAAAAGTACGCTGAACGTCAAAAACATTGTCATTATCATTTTAACGGCTTTGGTGCTTTACCTGTTGGCCAAACGCTTTCTGAAGGAAAGAATTGTTCTGACCAAGAACGCCGACGGATCCTTTGAAGGCACTATCGAGCGCAAAGTACAGCTCCGCAAGGATCAGCCGGAAGCCGAAGAAAACGACTACGACGAAAACGAAGAATAATTTATTAATAATCAAAATTTTATAAACGATGAAAACTTTTCAAAATGATGCGGACAGCGTCCGCCGCTATCTGGACGCAAAAGCGGAAGAATTTTCCAACTTCGAGGAATACGAAGTGATTGACGATTTCGAGGATTTCGAGGACTACGACGATGACGACGACTTCGAGGATTTCGAGGATTACGAAGTTTTTGACGATTACATCGGCGCAGACGACGAATTTCTTGATTATGGCGGTAATGGCGTTTCTTTTGCCGCCCACAACCAAGGTTTCAGAACTGCTTCCATCCAAATCAGCGTAACGGCCAATAACAGCAAGGTTACGAAGTTGCAGCTTTTTGGTGATCTGTTGGTTGGGGCCGTTGATTCATCAAAACCAATTATTCACGAAGGTACGATTGCATCTGAAACTATTGGTGGTACTGATACTGCTACTATTACCGGTTCCGGATCTCCGAAGTCGATCAACCAGTTGCTTGCGTGGTTACAACAGCAGCCCACTATTTTACAGGGTATGCAGATTGCAACCAGCCAGACAACGATTCTTTCCTCTATCATTGAACGATACGAAACCAGCCCGTTCCGTGATATGTCCACCGACCCGATCAACCTTTCTGTTTTCCGTAATGAGTACCAGTATCAAACCGGCTTGCTGACCATCCCGAAAATCAATCAGGTCATTAGCAACCAGAACTATTGGTATATCAGCATCCCGACGGGTACAGCGTTCACTATGACCATCAACCTGTATTTCGGTGCCGCTCTGAACAACGCTACGGCTCTTCAAAACAAGATGACCCGCGCTATGAGCAATATTACCCGTATGGGAGGTAGCAAGGTTGTTAATGCTATCACCACCGGCAACGTGAACGGTGTTGGTTCAACCGCGCTTACTACCACCAGCGCAATCACAGCCAACCGTACCACGGCCAAGGGACGTGCTGCCTCAAATAGGGTTTTGCGCCAGCAGCAACGCGCCGAACGCCGCGCCAACCGTCAGGCCAACCGTGCAGCCAGACGTGCCGCAAGACAAAACAGACGTAAAAAGTAAGGTATGGAGTTTGTCAGCCTTGAACGGAACTTTAGCAACGGAACGCCGGCGAGGGTACACCGCCCCACCGGCACCGTTTACCTCACACCCAAGTTCTATGAGATGTACACGCCCACACAGCAGCGTTTTATCATTCTCCACGAACTTGGCCACTATGTGAATCAAACCACCGATGAGAGTGAGGCCGACCGTTTCGCCGCTGACATACTTTTGAACCTTGAAGGGTACAAGGCCACTTTTCGAGCCTTGAACGACAGTCTGCACAGCGGGGCGGTCAATGATACAAGACGTGAAAATTTGTTCAACTATCTTAAAGAAAGAGATATGAAAGGACTTGAAAACAACGCCGTGATTGACGGCAAAAAAGAGTACAGGCGTGTGAACTACGAAAGCTTTGAAGATGCCAACGGCTGTATGTTCACAAACGACTATATCGGGGAAGGCGAGATCGACGAACTGGAGATTGCCGATTACCTGAATTTCTGCGACTTTTACGGCCTTGAGTATAGCGATATGAGCAAAGGCGAGTACCGCCAGCAAAAGCGCGATGCCAAAATCGCCGCGAAGAAGGCCAAGGCGGATGCCAAACAGTCAAGAGCGGATGCCAGACGGATCAAGGCAAACGCCAAAATGGAGAAGGCAAAGGCCAAAATGGAACTTGCAAAGCAGGGTATTTCCAGCGGTGCTGAATTTGCAAAGGGTCTGAGCGGTATTGGCAGTAAGATTGCCGGTATTTTCGGCAAGGGTGGCGATGAGGAAGCAGGCGAAAACGGAGGCGCTTATGTTATGGGCGGCCAACAAACCGATTCTGGAAACAAGTTACCTCTAATTCTTGGAGGCGTGGCCGTTGTGGTCGTGGTCATCATTATTATCGTGGTTCTCAAAAAGAAAAAGAAATAGATATGAATGCCGCGCTGAAACTTGCAAAGGAATACCGTACGGCCATTATCATTGTGATTGTGGCCGTTATCCTCATTGTGCTTGTAAAGAAGCTGAAAAAGACCAAAGAGGATCAATTATTGGAGGCGGAAAACAAATCTTATATAACGGCTATTCAAAACAAGGTGGATAAAAATGATTTATCGTATGACGGTACAGAGTACCGCGATATGGCCGACCAGCTTTTTGAAGCCTTCAACGGGCCTGGAACAAACGATAAACTTTGGCGTGAGGTTTTCAACCGGATGAAAACGGATGCAGACGTGAACCAGCTTATTGTTGCTTTCGGATCACGCAAGCCCACCACCGGCGGTTTCTCATTCGGTCGGAAGGCCGAGACATTGGCGCAGTGGATAGCGGGTGATTTGAGCGCAAATCAGCGTAAAGAACTCAACAATATGTTGGTTAGCAAAGGTATTACCAAAACTTTCTAACTATGGCAAACAACAAATTACAGGAACTGGGCAATAGTGCAATCGGCAAGCTGCTTTCGGATGATCCGTTGGCGACTGTCAAGGTTGATGTGACCCCTGAACCGATAATTAAGATTGTGCTTGTGCTGGGCGTTACATTGGCGGCGGCGGGTGTGGCCATTGCTTTTGCCGCAAAAAAACTTTAATATGGGATGGCTGGCTACACTTCTGGAACTTGGCGGTGTAACCGCCGTTTTTACCGCAATCAACTGGCTTTTCTTCTACAAGCAAAACAAGCGTACGAAGGATGCCGAAGCGGGAACTACAGAAATGAAGTACGCCGACGAAATCGCCCTGCAATACAGGCGGCTTGTGAACGAATATAGACGGTTGCTTTGCTTCCGGATTTGCGACAAACGCCTGTCTCTTTTGGACGACAAAAGCCCGCAAAAAAACGATGACGATGAAACGGATTAGCTTCTTTTTAATCATAATGTTGGTTCTGGCAGCGTGCAGCCCGCAGGAGCGTGTTGCACGCATTGTCAAGAAATACAACCTTCCCACCGTGACGGAATATGTAACTGATACAGTCATTATGCCCGAGCGGGTCTTTGTTGACACTGTCGTTATCTCTGGGAAAGACACTGTTATTATCAAAGATACATCTGTTATCACTGAAATAGTGCAACTTAACGATACAACCTATATCGTTACAACGCGAATACAAGCCGATACTGTTGTTAAGCAGGTGCCGGTTACAAAATACGTTGTTCAGGACAATGACAGTTCGCGTGGTATAGGTATAGGTGGCTTTTGTATTTTGTTGTGGGCTTTGTGTTCTGTGGCTTTTATTGTTGGTTGTCTTATCAAAATGTTACGTTGATATGTCGAAACAGAGCGATTTTTTCAACAAGTTCGGCCCGATGGCCGTGAAAGCCGTACAGGGTACGCCGCTTTTTGCTTCCGTGGCGTTGGCGCAGGCCGCTTTGGAAACGGGGTACGCCGTTTCAAAGCCCTACAACAACATGTTCGGGATCAAGGGGACAAATTCGCTCGGAAAGGTGTTCAGCGCAACCACGAAAGAGCATCTGAACGGCAAAATGGAGACAATAAAAGGCACCGGAAAACTTTATGGCAGCTACAACGAGGCCATTAAAGCCGGTGCAAACAAATATACCATCTTCAAGGCGTATGATTCAGAGGAAGGATCTTGGAAGGACTATGTGAAACGGCTGACACAAAGCAAGCGATATGCCCCGGCACTGAAAGCCGACACGCCGGAAGCGCAGATCTCGGCGATCAAGGCTGCCGGTTATGCCACTGATCCTAATTATGTCAGCAAAATCATGAGCATTATTCGCACCAACGGCCTTGAAAAGTGGGACACTCAGGCGGAATCCGAAAAAAAAAAGAGCGGCGGGATTAAAGCCGCTGTCATCATAATACTAATAACCTTAATAATCTTAATCGTATGGCAAAGAAAAGCATTTTTCCGAAAGTTGTTTTAGCAGCCGTTATCGTGGCCGCTGTTGTCCTTGTCTGGAAAAACAAGGACAAAATCAAAGAAAAATTCAGCAAGAAAGAAACTGAAACCGAAACAAAATAGTTTGAGCAATGATTGATTTGATTGATCTTACCTCGCCGACCTACAAAGAAGAGTTGGCCGTAACAGACAAAATTCTGGCCACGGACGGGAACAACGTTTTTATGGTCTCGCCAAGTGGAACCGATTCCGAAACGGTTGATACTATGCAAAAGGGCATTATGGCGTTTGACAGTGAAGGCAAAAAAGGGAAATTGAATATTCTCGGTTTTCTGTCAGATATGTTTGGGATTGATGCAGGTATGGTATATTCTTTTTTCACTAAAAACCCATATAGTGGATTAGATATTAACGATATTGTTGCTGCTATGGTTGAAAAAGGATATATACCTGTGCCATTATCCTTTGACAATTTTACTGCCAGCCTTAATGATAAAGTTGTAAATGTGGTTGCGGATATTAAAGACAATGACAGTTTTTTGATTTCGGCATATAATGTTTCACAATTTTGGGATTTTTGTGAAGTATATATAGCTGTAGATGGAATAACGGAAGTTGTTCATCCTGATGCCTCTGGTGATTATAATATTGATTCGTTTGTTATATCAGAAATAGGGGAAAATACCACAAGAGTTAGTTTTGATATTATGTCAAAAGAGGATCCTTGGAAGGGATCACCAACCTCTGTGACTTGTATTGTTAAGTTTTTGATGGATAGGTCAGTAGAAATAAAAGAAGATATTATAAAATAGTATTATGGCAACCAAGAAATCAACCAAGAAAACCAGCCGCTCCAGCTGGGCGGCAAAGGTGCTGAAGGCACAGAAAGACGACTACCGGCGTATTTTCAAGGAGGAAGTGCGCAAGGCCAGCGACCCCAAGAAGGGCGCGAAAAAGGCCGGTGAAATCTACCGCGAGCGTTACGGAGCAACGGCCAAAGCACGTTGGAAGCACGCACTTAAAGCCGCAAAATAATGGATATACAGAAAATCGACAAACGACTGTTGATAGCGGGCGCTGTTGCTGTGGCGACGGGCGCTTTGCTGTTTTGGCTCCGCCGCACGTCCGGCACTGTGGAGAAAGTAACAAACAAACTTATAGGAATGGGAAACAGCTATTTTACAATTAAGGAACTTTGCCGGACCTCCCAGAAGCATCTCGACAACACGCCGACAGAGGAAGTAAAAAAGAACTTGCAGGCTCTTATAGACAACGTTTTGGACAAAGCGCGTGAAGCATACGGTAAGCCCGTGACCGTAACAAGCGGCTATCGGTCGCCGGCGGTAAACAAGGCCGTGGGAGGTGTATCCAACAGCCAGCACCAAAAAGGACAGGCTGCCGACATATCCACCAGCCAAGGCAAGGAGGGAAATAAAAAACTGTTTGAGATCATCCGATCACAGGGAAATTTCGACCAGCTTATTAACGAGTATGATTACAGTTGGGTACACGTATCTTATAATCCGAAGGGCAACCGTGGCGAAATATACCGTTATGATGGAAAGAAGTATCACAAAATGACATAAAACTTTACAGCTATGGCCACAAAGAAAAAAATCAAACTGACCCCGACACGGGCAAAACTCCCGAAAAGCCAGTACATTGTACGCGAAAAGTGCAATGATAGTTCTATTCAGCCACCTAAATTCCGGAAAAAATGAACCTTTACAAGCTAACAGATTTCGGTGATCAAGAGATCATCATCGGATCCCGCGCGGATTATGGCCGGAAAGACAATTTGCGGCTTGTACAACCGAAATGGTTGAAAAGCGTGAACAACGATATTTCCAACAGTTTGAATTTCAAAAAAAACTATGGATTTGACGAAGATCTGTTTTTGCAGAAATACCACTTGCGGGCGGTGCAGTTCGGAAACTGGATGAACTACAACGACCGCGCGGATCATTTCCTCGCACTCGTTCAGGCGTTGGGCGATTTGGATAAAATCATCCACACGGACAATATCGGTTACTATGGCAAAATGAGCGTTGCTCTCGGCGCGCGTGGCAGAGGCAAAGCGTTGGCACATTACGAGCCATCAATGAAGGTGATCAATCTTACAAAAGAGCGTGGAGGTCATTCCTTCGCGCACGAATACGGCCACGCAATAGATTTTTTGGCCGGTGAATATTTTTCAAAATGTAATACGTTTTCTCTGTCGTCGGCCTCCAGTACACAGACGATTCAAAGTAACGGGAAAGTGGATGAAGTCCGTAATTTGATGAACATTGTTTTGGACGGTGTCCGTTGTGGTGAACGTTACGAAAAATTGGCTGATTGGGCTGCTGGCAATGGCCCTGCGGCGTATGCCTACTGGTGCAACAATACCGAAATTTGGGCGCGTACCTTTGCACAATGGGTGGCCTTGCGGTGTCGTGAGGAAAAAATAAAGGATGTTGTTTTGTGTGGTTCCGTTGATACCGGGACGTTAAGCAACATACCAGAAACGGAGCTTAAAAAGCTGGCACCATATATCAAGAAACTTGTAATGTTGGTTACTTCGTGGCTGGAAGGTGTGATCACAAAGCCACCGGCGGCCACAACAAAGAACCCGTTTGAAAAACAGGCCGCAGCCATAACGAAACCGAAGAAAAAAGCGGCGGCCCAAAATAAACCCGCCTCCAAAGCGTTATCAAAAAAAAGTAAGGCAAAATGAAAAAGTAAGGCAAAATGAAAAAGAAATATGGCACTTTTGACGGCTATCTGGCCGCTGACGTTCTGACGGTACTTACCGCCATTCTGCTGTTTTTGGCATTAAGCAAAAAAGTTGGTATTGGGCTGTTTGCCATTTCCGGTTTTGCTACTTTCGGTTCCCTCATCTATGCAACTATGATCGGAAAAACAGTACTCAAAAACGATACAAACAGAAAGATTCTTTGCAAAGACGAATACACGAGTGCGGTTGAAACTTGTGGCTCCGGACAAAGCCGGTCAGATATTGACGGTTTCCGCATCGAGGAACCGCGGTGTGTCTATAAGGTGCCTGACGGCGTGCACGTGATAGTGGGTGATAACGGAGTAAAGGTGCGTTCACTGTGGGGGCGTTTGTTGTTCAAGTACAGGGGCGGCATCCAGAACACACCGCCCGACAACGCTTGGGAACCACTTTTTAGAGCTTAATTCTTTTCCACCATCTTGTTCAAAAGGGCGTGCAATTCCTTTATTTGCGCGTCCTTTTCCTTTATTTGCGCGTCCTTTTCCTTTATACGTTCATCCAGTACCTCGATTTGCGCCCGCAATACGGAAGGGCTGTCGCTGTAGAATTGCCGGTTGTCGGCGTTGATCGTGCCGTTGTTGTTCTGGGTAACTATCTGCTGACCGTGGCCAAGGTTCAAGGCCGCATTTCGGAGCATTTCACCGTTTCCAAGTAGCAACCATTCTGGACTGATTTCCGGAAAAACTTCCAAAATTATAGAAATTTGCTCCCCTCCAAGCTCGCTTTTATTGGCATTTCCTTTGATATTTCCGTATGAAATACCCGTTCTTTTACAAAAATCCGTCTTTGTAATTCCTTTTACATCAATAAATTGCAAAATTCTTTGCTTTATTTTCGGATTTTTTTCTATAATTTTGTCCATAGGTATAAAATTTTATCTACTTTTGCGCGTTCAAAAAACAACGCAAAAATACAAAAAATATGGACAAAAGAAAGTACGTCGATCACAGTTGCAATTTGCGCAAGTCGTGGGAGCGGATGGCCGCCGCCCGCGCAAAGATCCTACCGAAGATCCGGAGGGACTACAACCGGATGTTGGCCAAGCACCT
>Ga0265301_10003994_pt1 | contig 15129 bp, 2 predicted proteins | sample AusTroGonzalo_MG_2_FD_193488 | JGI IMG/M metagenome (GOLD analysis project Ga0265301, IMG submission 193488) | Bovine rumen microbial communities from tropical cattle in Woodstock, Queensland, Australia - Gonzalo_04 | ecosystem: Host-associated > Mammals > Digestive system > Stomach > Rumen ...
TAATTGTAAATTATCTATTTCATTTAAAGTGGGATTTAAAATTTTATAAATATGATAACCACGCTCATCAGTTAAAGTGGTCCATTCTCCATTAGTTTTCCTTATCCATAACCCAGTAGTATCATCAAATGTCATCCATTTTTTTACTGTAGTATCAATATTTATTTCACCATAAGTAAGAAATGAAGGTTCAATTAATTCATCCACAGAATTTAAATATGTTTGATATTCATCGTAATCATAAACCATACAAGAAAATATATTAGAATCTAAAAAATCATCAAAAGTTAATTCAATCTGTTTTCCAGTTACAGTAATAAAACCACTAGAAAATTCTTCAATATTTCCCGAAGATAATTCTTCATCTTCAATATATTCACGCCAATCTTCTCCATTACGCTTCCAAATATAATAATAATTATCAATATCTCCTGAAGAAAATTCTTCATTTTCACTAGAAGAAAAATTTTCATCAAAATCACTTAATGAATCTACTTCTCCATCACTATTAAATAGCCTGCAAGTTAAAGTTAATCCATCTTTTTTATCGGCTAATACCTGACTTTCATCTGAGTGAATAATACAGGTTAAAGTATCAATAATATTATTAATTGTAATTTGACCACTAGTTAAAATAGGCATATTATTCACCCTCCCTATTACTTATTTTACAAACATAAGTAGCAGAACGTTTATTAATTAAATCTCCAGGACTAACATATAAAATAAAATTAGTTGCACCATTAATAATCTGTTCTTCTAATTGATCATTAATATATACTTTCTTATACCACTGACACTCATAATTTTGTTCTGGTTGTTCTATTAAATAACCGTTCTTATAAACATTAGCCTGTAAAACTAATTGATTTACATTATATCCCGCGGCTAAACCATTATTAAAATTATTAGTCGGATTTGCTATAATATCAACTATTATAATATCTCCTGTTTCTACTACGGTAAGAGTAAAAGTCAATTGATGTATATATTGTATGTTAGTATCTATATCTGTATAAATAACTTCATTTTCATTAATTTCTTCATTTATTATATTATATAAAACTCTAAAATTGATATTATTTTTATTATTCATAATATCATAATTTATACTAAAAGTCAAATATGTGGTGCCATTAAAAATTGTTTCAATGTCACTCCATGTATTATTATCATACTTTTGTAATTTTATATTATTAATTTCTGGAACCGCTTGTCCACTAATAGAAAATCGTAATGGATTTGTTTCTACAGAACCATCAGTAGCAATTTTAAATGAAGTCCCATTTAATGGAGTTAATCCTATTGAAACTGGATTATTAAATTCTTCAAAAACATCTTTTATTGCAATACCATTTATAATAATATCAGGTGAAACAATAGAATGATTAACAACAATACTATCAGCAAATAAATCACCATTTGAATCAACATAAAATCTAGAAGCGCCATCATTAGTACGTCCAGCCCAAAAAACTTTATAGAGTCCATTATTCGCTTCATTTATATTATTTTGCCCATCTATTATTAAACCACTTGCTATTCCCGCGGTTGAATTAATAAGTTGTTGCGCTCCAGAATATAAGCCATTAGTAATAATATTCCAGCCACCAATATGACCATTCGCGGCATTAATCGTACCAGTAATAGATAAATTACCATAATTATCTGCGCTAAAAACTAAAGTATTTTCTTTATTTCTAATTTTTAGTCCATCCCAACTTACCTCAACCCGATTAATTAAAGTATTATCATTCTTTTTATTTACTAAAAACAACCCTTCACTATTATGAACTACATATTCATTTTGATTTGCAGTTCCATCTTCATTAGACCTAAAAGCAAATAATCCTTCAGAATTCATCTGGAATCGCAAATTATCACCAGCATAAATTCTAATTAAATTAGTATCAATAGTGCCAGCTTTTAACAAACCAGCATTAATTCCAAATGGAGTAATAGCAGAATTCCAAACCCATTTACCATCTTCATTCTTTTCAGTCGCGGAAAAAATACCGGTATTATTAAACATTAAAATACCATCATCTGACTTCGCTAAAATGCCATTAATTTGATCAATAGTAAACTTATTATCTAAAAACGATAAATTAATTTTCCCATCATTTATAGAATCTTGTAATACAGAGTTTTTAATTAGTCCAGATGTTCCAAACGCTGAAGCAGCACGATCATAAACAATTGCATTAGCTTGCATTTGCTGAGATGAAACTACAATTTTTGAGAATAAATCTTCAAATTTTGTTTTATAATTTCTAATAACTGTTTTATCCTTCCAAGGCTCATCTAGATCAAGCGTTAATTCAGAAATATAACCAAGAACATTTTTAAATTTTAATTCCCAGTCATTTATATGCACTATTTGATTTAATCTATTATAAGCTGTATGAATAAAATCTTCATTTAATTCAGCAATTTCTATTTCATAAGACGCCTGCGGATAGGCATTAGTCTTACTTACTTCCATAGCATCTAAATAAATACTTAATTCAGCATTTGAGATTTGCAAACGCGCATTAAATTTAGTACTGAATACATCATTTATATTCACACCTTCAACACTAACTTTACCATGTATCCAACTATATAATAAAGTTTCAGCATCAAAAGTAATAACATAATCATCATCACGAATAAGAACAGAATAATCTTCATATTTATTCCATTTCTTAACCACGCTGTTTACTAATGAAGATAATTCAATTGTATTGTCATTTAATGATAAATTATTAATAAAAATACGAGGGTATACTACTTCCCAACCACTTTCATTATAATTATCAATAAATAAATTATTAGGTTGCGCGAGAGTAGAAAATTTAAATAATTCAACTATTTTTTCATCCACTCTAGAATTAGCATAATCAGTATACATTGGTATATCAGATAAATCTTCTATCGTAGATAACTGTACATTATTTTCACGCTCTTCATTAGTAACTTCAACTTGACGATAACAAAATTCACCATTTGATTTAATATCAACACTTTCAGGAATATCTGTCGTATCCAAGAAAAATACAGGAATAATTTCTGATGTGGTGGTATTCCTAATAAATCCTAAATTTAAATTATCTCCATAATTAAAATATTTTCGATTATATCTAGTAAGCCCATAACGTTCTCTTACTTTTTGTATTTCATAACTAGTACATTTACTAATATCTTCCTGGCCAGTTAATTGTTTTATGCCAAAATTCAAAATTTGTTCTTCTAGTGCTTCAATAGATTCAGCTTCAAAAGTTTGCGAACTTTCTGCACTGCTAAAAATTGCAGCTGCAGTATAAGAATATATATTCGTATTATCATCATATAAATAATTTGCGGTATGGGTAATAATTTCTTCATAACTATATCTTAATATATCCTCTGCTTCTGGACTCAAACTTTCTTCTATACCTTTTAATAATTCAATATTATCTAATCTTATACAAGGATAATAAATCTTATCCTGTGTAACACCGCTTTCATAATACCCTTCTAATTCTCCTTCAAAAGATTCATTATCCCATAAAACTTTTTTATCTCCGAATTCTTGTATTAAATCCGCGCTAGAAAAATCAAAATCTACAACATCTAAAGAATATAATGATTTATAATCACCTGGTTGCCAATTACCTTCACGAATAGCTGGCCCCATTAAATTTTCAAAGTCTGTAATTAATTCTTGCTTTTTTGATAATAATTGCTCATAATTATCTTCAGCGCTACTAAAATATCCTTCAATTTCTGCAAGAACTACTTCATTTGTTTCTAGTTCTTGTTTCTGCTTTTTCATAATAGATAAATATGTATTAATTATATTTTCATAATATAATTGTGGACGATAATTATAAGTTAAATAAGCATAAAGACTATTTGCTTGTTCTTTTGTAATATTAAATCCTGTTAATTTTTCTATATTACCATTACTATCAAAAATTATATTTTGAAATGCAATTTCATTACTACTATTACCAGTAGCGTAATCATATTTAGTATATACGCCTAATGTGCTATCAGCTACAACACCTTTTTCAGTAATTTTTATATAATAATTACCATCAGTATCTTCTTGAAAACGCGCAAAAACGCCTCTCGCTGTAATAGAACCAGTTTCAGTACCGGTTAAAGCCGTAATAGCAGATAATGACTGCTCTATTTGTGTTTGCGCTTGTGTTACCATATTATTAGATATAGCAATAGAAGCATTTAAATCATTAATTTCATTTTGATATTTAATAATAAAAGATTCAAGTTCTTTTAATTGCTGATTATAAAATCCTATATGTTTCTCAAAACTATCAACAGCTTCATATTGATCCTCAGTAATAGAACCTGTTTCATATAAATAATCAAAATTTAATAAATAATTTTCTCCCATAGCGTTTGCGGGCGTATTTAAAATAGAAATTAAACCAGTCGCAGAATCAGCATCTTCAACATTTTCAACTATCATTTTAGTAAAAATATCATTGCTATCTAAAACTCGTTTAACTTTTTTTAATCCATAACCATAAGTTAATTCTGCACCTTCGTCAAACTCTTTCATAAAATTATTATAAAAAATAACTTCTTTTCTAATAATATGATAATTATCATCATAATAATATTTATATTTACAATATACCCCAAATGTTTCAGCAATAGTTTGAGTCAAATTATAAATATTACTTTTTTCTGCGTCTACTGGGCGCCATTTTTCTTTAAATTTCTCATAACTAGAAGGAGTAACTGTTTGAGCATCAGCATTAACATTCCAAGAAGCAATATAATCATCTTCATAAATTGTATCATTTCGCCGCAATCCTATAGATTCACGAAAATTATTAACAGCTTCTTTCTCTTCTTCAGTTAAATCAGAATAAGAAATAAAACGACTATCTAACGTTGCGGTTCTTTGAGTTAGCCCAGCTTCTTTTAAAATTGCATCTATTTCTTCTTTAGTCATTAAAACTACTTGATTTCCTTCTATTTCACTAATAACAGCTACATCAACAATAGGTAAATAACTTAATTCTGAACCAATCGTATATAAAAAATATCCATCATAATTAGTCCAATCCATTTGAATTGAATAATCCCAATCAATATTTTCAAATAATTTATCACACCAATAATTAATATTTTCTTTAGGCGCGTTTTTAAGTTCTTCTTCATATTCTTCTGAAGTATATTCCGTCTCATCTAATAAATCTAAATAATCATTATATTCCTGAATAAAATCATCAGATGATAATGAAATTTTATATCCACGTTTTCCTAATTCTTGAAAAACAAGACTAGAAGCTGCAACAGAACAATATAATGATTTATTTGTATCATGCAATTCTTCAACCATAGTTACCAAGAACTCAAAAACTTTTTCATCTTTGGTTCGTTTATTAAAAATTAATTTAATTTTTCTTAAACCAGTCATTAATAAGCCATGTTTAACATCATACCAATATGGATTTTCAACTAATTCATTATTATGCCAATAATACATTGGTATTTTAAATTTAATTTCTTGTGTACCATCATTTTTTAATGAAAATTCTGGTTCTTCTATTTGCCCTTTATTCTCAACGCCAGGGGCCTTAAGGGTAGCTAAATAGCTATCCCTTAAAGTCCACACTGACATCTCATAAGGACGAATTGCTTTCATTCCCACAATTCTTCCCTCCTTATATTACAAATACATATAATTATAAATAATTTGAAGATTATTTAAATCACAATCAGTAGCGATTTTTAAACAATCAACAGGAGTTATACTCCCATTAATATTTGGAAGAGTTCTTTCATCTATAATTAAGTAATCAGAGCAAATCATATCTCCAATATTTTCTTTTATATGCGCGTTTGTGAGTTTAGTTGAAATACCAGTATTTTCATTACTATTATCAACTGATACCCTCATAACTTTTATATCAAATTCTGCTTCTGCAACTCCTGTTTCAGAATCAATAGAACAATTAATATTAAAATCAGATGGAAACATAGAAGAAAAAGCCTCAATAAAAGAGTCATTAAAATTTTCCATTAATACTCCATCTACATCACAAATATTAAATGTTCTTGCTGTATTTAATTCACATAATCCAGTAGCCCATACACGTATATAAGTATCATTAATAGCATCTCTAAATCCAGTTTTTAATTCTATAATACTATCACCAGAAGAAAAACCAGATAAAATATCTATAGCTTGATTATATGAAGTTAAAAAACCAGGAGTAGTAAAATTAAAATCTTTATTACCAACTCGTATTGTATTATATTTACCACCAACATAAGAATTATTAGGAAAATCAATATAATTAGATGTCTCAGACCAAGTTGGTGTAAAATTAAATTTTAAAATAGGCTTTGCTACACCAGTACCACAATTATATAAATATTTTTCTTCAGCGCTACTAATACTAGTTCCTAACTCATTAACTTTAAACATTCCATCGCTATAATATTTATTATATGAAAGAAAACATTCAAAACCACTACTAAACATTTCTAAACAAGGAATTCCATCTTCTTCTATTATTTTTAATTGTTCATCTGTATATTCTAATAATTCACCAGCACTTGTAAAACTTTCAGTAAAACAATCTACTATGTTATGCCAAAAAGGCTCATCAACAACAAAATTTATTGAAGCTTCTCCTTTCCATTTCGTAGTTTTAATTTTATAAGTTTTATTACCTATCTTTTTTTCTACTTCTTCTTCAAATGGCAACATCGTGTATACAGGCGCATCCGCTACTCTAGCAGCAATCGCGCGATTAGGATATTCACTTAATATTAAATCGCGTGAAACACCTGGTTTAAAATAATTACGAAAATCTTGTAAAGTAGATTCTAAAACTCCATCAGTAGCTAAACCAAAACTAATTGTATTAGCATTATAATGAAAACCCCAATATTTTTGTCCATCCATTAAATCATTAGTAGTTGTATTCTCTTGAAATGGAGCATAAAAACTTTTTTGATAGCGATCACCACCACTAACAACTAAAAAACTAAAATCTTCTATATTCTTATCTCCCCAAGAAAAACTAATAAATGAACGCTCTGATTTACTAAGTAATTCATTATCTTTATGTGTAGCATAATATACTTGCCCACGATTTAATAAATCTACTGGGACTTGCGCCCCAGTAGATTCATCATTATTTAAATAACCTATATCTCTATATTCAGCCATACTCCATTACCTCCGTGAAACACTATTATTTCCATATTGTCTTGCAATTTTCATAATTTCATCTGCAATATTACTACCAGCACGACGCGCATCATAATCATCAGCGATTACTCCAGTTTCAAATGTTAAATTAACATTGCCAATTTGCACTGAAGTTGCGCCAGCATTAGGTATAGTAGCCGTTTGATAATTGCCCCATAATTGATCCATGTCATTACGCCAATTATCAATTTGATTCCAGAAAGTATTATCAAATTTATTTTGCATTGCAGCAACAATAGAAGATAATGAATTTTTAGAAGCACCTAATAAATCCTCTCGTAAGAATTTAGTCTGCTCAGCGCTTAAAATAGATTCTGGATTCTGTTTAGAGCCATCAACAATTGCTGGTCCTGTAAAATCAATTAAACCGCCTTGTTTAAAGCGTGGTAAATTATATTTTTCTAAATCTGTTAAATCACGAACATTGCCAACACTAGTTTCAATATTATAACCATTAACATTTACCCTTATAGTTTTGCCGCTATTTTTAATACCAGTTACAGTTATTGGATTATTAGCAGGCACCGTAGTGTAACGAGTTTCATTAACCCATTTTTTCTTCTTTTTAACTTTCTTTTTAACTCTAACTGTATATGCAGCAGATAAATTAGTATTAGCTATAGCGCCTTGGTTGGCATTAGCATAATCTGGAAGTTTTTGAATTTCAGGAGCCGCTTCTTTCGCAGCTTCTTCAATTGATTTTCCTTGCGCGCGTAACTCTTGATATTTGGCTTCAAACACATCGTTTGTATTAAATTCACCACTATTATCTATAACATCTTGTCCAACCGCTCTTAATGCAGCGCCATATTTACCTGTTTGCATTTCTTTATTTAAAGCATCTTGTTTAATACGGCTTTCTTCTGTGCCTTGTTTTTCATAAGCCTTTTTAGTTACCTCTGCAACAGCTTTTTGCGCTTCCATTTCTGCTATATCTAAAGCAGCTTGACGTTGTTCTTCAGTAGCTTGAGAAATATCTTCTAATCCAAATTGACCTTCACCTGAACCAGTAAGAGTATCTTTATAAGCTTTAGCAAAAGTTGAAGCATAAGCAGTATCATATTCTTGACCATATTCATCTGTGGCTTGTTCTTCAAATTCCTTATTAAAACCTCTATTTTCAAAAGATTTTTGATATTTAGCAACAGCAGCATCAGTAGTTGTATCCATATCATGATATCCTAAACCCTTCATTGTGTCAGAAGCCGCTTTATTAGCTTCTATTTCTGGACTTTCACTGCCATTTTGTATTGCTCTAGTATAAGCTGCTCTATATGCTTGGCTTACAATATCCTTATCTTCGTTACTTAATATTGAAGATTCTAATGTATTACTTTGATAATTTTTTAATGAAGCTTCTAATCCTCTATCAGAATCCCAAACTTGATAGCGCTCTTCAAAGTCTCGCATAGTTTCTTGTAAATCTAAATCAGATTTTTCTTTATATTCAGGATTCCATTGTAACAACTTGGCCATTACTTCATTAGTAGATAGCTTCATTATATCACGAACTTCAGCCCATAATAAACCATTTTCTTTCTGGAATTCAAGTGATTCTGTCATGATATCAATTTGACTTTCTAATGCTTCAATTTGTTTATCGCTGGCTTCTTTAATAGCATCAATTTGTTCTTGCTGCTTATTAAAATATTCATCTTGCATTTGAGTATCAATTTGATCTTGCAATGAACGAATTTGACTTGCGGAACCACCAGAACGTTGTAATATAGCTAATTGACGTTGTAATTTTGTTAATTCATTAGCTTGATTATTTTTCTCATACATACTACGTTCACGTTCTAGCTGTTCAGATAACCCATCAGTAAAATCACTCGCCGCCTTACTAATAGCTTCTTTTTGTTCAGTTAAAGTATCAATATCACTTTGTTTACGTGCTTCAACTGCTTTATAAATATCTTGTTCAATAGATAGCTCATTATCAACTAGTTTTTGAAGAATTTCATTTTGTTTAGTTTGATTTTCTTGAATATCTTTTAATGTATCATTATAACTATCCCATAAACTATCCATTTCAGTCTGCCAGCCTTCTAGTTGATCCCAGAAAACTTGCATCATTTCTTCCGCTATAGTATTACGTTTTTCTTGGGTTTTAGTAGTATCAGCATTTTTTTGATTAGTTACATTACCATTTTTATCTACCCAAATATCTTGATACGCGGTTGCATGATCTGCTATTGTAGTACCATCATCTTTATATAATAATTTACTTATATCAAATCCAACAGTATTTTTTAAATAATTTAATTGAGCAATTGCATTTACAGCATTATTAATTAATTTACCATTTTCATCACGCTGAGTCAATTTTTCTAATATATCTAATCCTAAATTACTGCCGGGTTTATTACTTGTATATTGTTGTAAACCATTTTCATCATAAGTAAATATTTTTTTAAATTCTGAACTTGCTAATTCTGCTCGCCTAGCATCATAGAAACTCTTTTGCAATCTTACTAATTCATTCTGATTTACAATTTCTTTTTCTAAAGCTCTTAATTCCTTTTGATAAGTTTCATAAATCTTTTCACCATTAGCAATTCTATCAGACTCATATTTATTTCTTAATGCTTGCTGATAAGTAATTTCTTTTTCAAGTTCAACAATTTGACGTTCCAAATTATACCAGCGTTCTATATCTTCAGTAACACTCTTAACTTGCGCTGCAGCTTTAGTAGAATCACTAGAACCGCCACTACCGCCAGAGCCACCAGAACCGCTGCTCTTTCCACTAGAACCTTTTCCACTAGAGCCGCTACCAGAACCGCCACTACCACTAGAACCTGAACCACTCTTAGAACCACTGCTCTTACCAGCGCTAGAACCCAATGTCTTAGCAGTCGCGCTTTCTAATGCTTTCCAAGCTGCACGAATTTCTTTCAAAGCTGCTAATGCCGCAGCCGCACTCGCCATCGCAGGGCCACCATTCATATTACCTTTAGCAAACGAATAAAGTTTAATTTGTTCTGATTGTGTTGGAGAAACTGATACTGAACGAATTGTCTCAGTTATTGCTTTTGTTTTTTGAGCTCCTGTATTATTTTTTACCCCTCCGCTGCCACCAGTATCGGAATAAGATGTAGGAGTTTTAACCCTAGCAAATCCTTCATCAGGCTGTTTTCTACCTTTCGCTAATGAAACCGCATTAGTTTCATTAGTTAAAGCACGTCCGCGAGAACCAATCGCACCTTGCTCCATCAAACGTTGAGTTTGCTTATGGTTAAATACAATAGCATCCTTTGCTAAATCAACAAATTCAGCACCATTCTGTCCAACTAAGAAATATCTACCATTACTTACAACCAATTCAGGCCCAAGTTCACCCATTAAAGTAGACCTGTAGCCTGAAGCTAAAGCTTTACCGCTACCTTTTGCTTGTGCAAAATTACCTATATTACCAGTAGCACCAGCTTTACTTGTAGTATATCTAAATTGTACTGATAATGACTTACTACCACTTGGTACATTCTTTAAAGCAGAAACAATATTACTTATTCTATTGCCTACATCAGGTATTTTACTCATTTGCGTTGCTAAAGCAGAAACCTGCGCGGCTTTACCAGTAGGAATACTAGCCATAGCTGCTGCCAAAGTAGAAACTAAAGTAGCTTTAGAGGGTATTTTGCCCATTTCAGTTGCTAATATTGAAATTTTAGTTTTAGCAAGTGTTATTGCTGGGCCTAAAGTAGAACTTAAAGTAGTTGCTAATTGTTTAGCAGAATTTTGCGCACTACTTGTATCAACATTAACAGTAGTATTAGAAACTGTATTAACAGTTTTTGTTTCTGTAACATTTTTAGTTTCATTTGTTGTTTTATTTTCAGTTGTATTAGTTGTACCACCAGTTTGATTCAAATTAACAGTAAATGTTTGATTAGCAAATTTTTGCACAACATCCCACAAACTCTGCGCTTGTGTAGTCGCGGTAGTAAGTTTATCTTTTAAACTATCAAAGTTGCCAAAAGATGCGCCACTAATTTTATCTAAGCTGCCCTGCACACCACTTAAAGAAGAAGATGTAGATGAAAAATTCATATTCTGTAAAGAAGATAAGGTTTTATTAGCTGTTACCGCATTTGCGCCAACAGTTAAATTACTAATATTTGCTTTACCCTCTTTAATATCTTCTACGACTAAAGTCTTATCGTATGTTGCTTTATCTATTGACTTGATATCTACATTACCAATTGAAGTGGATACAGTAGAAAAATCTAAATTATCTGTAACCGCAGACACTAATGATTTTGCCGCGGATGCTACAGATACTTGGTTACTTGATAATCCAGACGCTAAATCTGAACTAACTTGCGACCCCATTCCACTCCAATTAGTAGAATTAATAACAGTATTAATTTCAGTTGGTATATTAGACACCATATTAGTAATCGCAGTATCAACTTCACCGGCTTTATTATTAACTCCTAATACAAAACCTTCTGGAATTGATTCGCCATATTCTTGTGCCATATGAGATGGTGAATTCATATCAACAACATCGTTAATATCTTGTGGTACATCTTGTACCGCAGTAGAAACTGCTGTATCAATTTCGCCTTTTCCAGCTTCTACAGCAGTAGCAAATCCTTCTGGAATTGAACCACCTAATGCTTCTACAGTTGACGCTATCGCAGTCTTTGTAGACTCAACAGAGCTTGCAACATCATCAGCCATATCAAAATTAGTTACTGAATCTTTTATATTATCTAAAGCTGTCCCATATTCTGTAACCGCGGAAGTTAAACTTTCTAATGATTCTTCACTCCCACCGGTTTTTTCTACATTAACCATAGCATCAGCTAAAGCATTATATTTTTCATTTAAAGTATTAACTTTATCCGCAGTAATTCCTGCTTGATTTGCTTGTGCAATTAATTTATCATTCATTGTACCCAAATCAACACTACCGCCATTAGAAGCATCTAAACTAACATTATCAGCAACAATAACAATGTTTTTATGAATTTCAATATCGCCCTCTGGTATGACGCTACTATAATCAGGCACTACACCTTGGCCTAATTGCGCAGAAACAGACTGAATAATTGCCAACGCTTGCGCGATTGGAATTGTTTTACCACCTACATCTATGGATTCTGGTAAAGTAATATTAGTTCCGCCTTCACCACTAATAGTTTCAGCATTAATTGTTTGAATTAAAGCTGTAAATATATCAGAAACTTTAAATGTTTTATTTTCTTCTGGAATTGTATAAGTTAAATTACCAAACACTGCCTCAACCGTATCAGGATTAATCTTTTTAATTAACGCAACAGCTTCTTTAGCTTCTAATTGCTGATCATTTGGTAATCCTTCCATTGATTTAGATTTAGGATCTAAAGTAGAATTTGTAGTATCAAGAGATAATGATATAATTGTTACTAAAGCCTTAGCTAATTCTAATTTTTGATCTGCTGGTAATTCTTGTATAGTTTTATTAATAACTGTACTTGATGCTGTTTCTAAATCTAAATTTAAAATTGAAGCAACTGCTTTAATCGCTGTAGGAATGGTAAATTCAGTTTTATCTAGCGTTGGTACATTAGTGCCAGTATTAATAGTAACGTCGCCAGTAACATTTAAAGTCACTGTAGGAATATCAACAGTTTGAGTTTCTGAATCACCCAATTTTGGTGTTTTATCAGTCATATCAACTGTAATGTCACCAGTTGGTTTTAATGTTAATGTACTTATTTCAATAGTTGGAGTTTCAGAAGCTGCATCTAATTTAGGAGTAATATCTGTAGTATCAACTGTTAAAGAAGTTGGAGTAAGAGTTAAATCAGGGACAGAAAACGATGTTCCCTCTTCTCCCGCAGTAAAAGCTTGAGTAATACCAGTCGTCATTGCAGTTGATATAGCGTTTATAAAAGAATCCGCGGCAAAAGCGTTTTCTATTGCTGTTTGAATATTACCAATTAAAGAAGTATCAATTTGTCCAGCTATTTCATTTGCTGCACTAGAAAATTCACTTGCAGCATTTTCAACACTAACTGTTTTAGAAAAATTATCAACGGTAATAGTTACAGTGCCATCTCCATTATCTCCACCAGTTTTTAATGCTTCATCAACCCATCCTTGTACTTCTTCTATAGAAGCATTAGCGATTTTTTCAGCTGATGCTCGCACGGATGCAACATTACTAGAATTAATTCCTGCACCACTAGCATCTGTTACTTCTGTTTCAATTTTAGGTGCAATTTTCCATCTAGCATAATATTCGGTGTTATATATTTCTTGTTGTTTTTCTTTACTAAAACCATTATAACTATTACCATATTTATGTTCAATAATTTCTTTAACAGTAGCCTCTGCTGCTGCACTTGGTGAATTATAAGCTGTACCGCCATCAGAATAATATTTTAAATTTCCTTTGTCATCAGCAGTAACATATATAGTCCCTTTTCCATAATTAAGAGTAGCTGTCATTTGACCAGCTTCAATAACTTCTCCCTTATCATTTCCTTTTGTAGTACTACTTTTAATATTTTTTTCTGATATTCCCGCTTGACGCAAAGCCTCTTTTTGAATAGCTTCTATATAATCAACAGTACCTTGTTTATAAGTTTTGTCTCCAATAGTAATTGTACCATCTTTATTAATTTTAATTTTAGTATTTTCTCTTACTGATAAAGTATAAAGTACATCAGTAATATCCTTTGCTTCACCCTTTTCAGTCCTTTCTACTGCTTGAGTAATAGCTTCTTTTGCACCAGCTTCATCAGTTTTAAGAGTTTTTTCAACATAGCTAACTAAATTCTGAGTATTCTCTGAAGTCCAATCAATAGACCAGTGAGTTTGCCCAGAAATAACAATAGTACGACTTGGTGTTTTAATAGTAGTACCATCAGGCATAATTTTTTCAAAAGTTTCCCAAACAGACGCAGAAATATTTTCTAAATTATAATCGCCATTTTGTACCGCTTCATAAAAAGCCTGCATTACAGCTGCATATTCTTGTTCAGAAATATTTAATTTTTCAAATTTTTTTGATTGTTCTTCAATAGAGCCTGTCGCAGCATCAATGTACTCCTCCATAGTATGGCCATTAATAGAAATACTTTTTAAACCAGCTTCAAGGTCTGTATTAGTCTTTGAAGCTTCCATTACTTGTTCGGCCCACTTGGTATAATTTTCATTAAATGCTGTTAATTTATTACCATTTTCATCTGTTCCATCATACTCAACATTAAATATTTCATTTAAATCAAGTGTATTATCATTATCTACATCAATATCACCTAAAGCTTCCATTTGTACGACAACTTCAAGTAATTGAATCGCGGCATCAAGTAATTCAACTTGACTTTTTGCCATAGCTTGAACTCCTTCTTTAAAGCCGCTTTGCATATTACTAGTACCAACCTTTAATTCAGTACCTAATTTAGATAAATTAATTTGTACTCCTTTTCCATCTACATTTTCAAGATATTTTAAACCAGTATTAATTAAATTCGCAGCATCTTCAGAACTTCCACTTAAAGTTTGTCCCATAAATTTTAATTCTTTTCCAGTAGAAGCAGCTAAAGAATTCATTTCATTAATAATATTCTGGAAATCTTGAATACTCATTTTCCCAGATGAAGCAGCAGTATTCATAGAATTAAATGCTGTTCCAACAGAATTCCAATAATTTGTTACTCCATCTAAATAACTTGGAGTTTTGTTATTCATAAAATTATAAGAATCGGCACTAGCAGATTGCTTTTTCTTAATTTGATCATATAATGATAATTGATCTTGTAAACTAGATTTTTGTTTCTGTAAATTAGCAACTCGTTCTGCATCATATCCATCTTGCTTAGATAAACTTTCATTAATTTGACGTTCTATTGCTTCTATTTGATTTTGAGTATCTTTTATCTTCATTGAAGTCTGTTGTATAGTAGAAA
>Ga0265301_10004001_pt1 | contig 15112 bp, 13 predicted proteins | sample AusTroGonzalo_MG_2_FD_193488 | JGI IMG/M metagenome (GOLD analysis project Ga0265301, IMG submission 193488) | Bovine rumen microbial communities from tropical cattle in Woodstock, Queensland, Australia - Gonzalo_04 | ecosystem: Host-associated > Mammals > Digestive system > Stomach > Rumen ...
AATACTATTGGGGGGAATTCCATGTTTGTTCTGACCGCAAAGCTCTCAAAATCCAAGCTGATCGCGGCAGCTGTTATCCTGATCGCGGCAGTATTGCTGATTGTTCTGCTTGCCACCGCCGAAAACATGCCTGCCGCCGATACGAGACCGGCGGGCGGCTCCAACGAGGAGCGCGTCGCGTTTTTGGCAACCTTTGGCTGGAGCGTTAACGCAGAGCCGACGGAAGCGCAGAAGGTGCGCATTCCGGACACGGCGGATAACGAGGTCTTTGCACGCTACAACGACCTGCAAAAGAGTCAGGGCTTTGATCTGACGGAATACGCGGGAAAAGAGGTCATGCGTTACGTCTACGAAATCCTGAACTATCCGGAAGCGTCCAGTCCCGTCTACGCGAGCGTGCTGGTCTGCGACGGGTTCGTCATAGGCGGCGACGTCACGAATACCGCGCCGGATGGCGTGATCCACGGCTTCGCCATGCCGCAGACGGAAGCGCCGACGGAGCGAACGGACCCGACGGCGGAAACCGTGACGGAAAGCGTCGCGGAATCGCTTTCGGAAGAACATTAGAATTATAACACAAAACAATTCAGAAAAAAAGAGTTGCATTTCGGTTACAAATCTGCTATACTGCCTCATATATACGAATATTGTCTTCAGGGCAGGGTGTAATTCCCGACCGGCGGTGATAAGCCGCGGGGAGACGACCTGAGTTCGACTCCCCCTCAGCTTTAGTCCGCGAGCGCGACAGCGCACGATCCGGTGCGATTCCGGAACCGACAGTACAGTCTGGATGAAAGAAGACGGAACTATGATTCCATGCCCGAAGAGTTCTCTTCGGGTGTTTTTTATGGAGGAATAAAATGAAAAAAAGAATCAGCGCAAGAATGATCGCGGTCGTCGGCGTGCTGACCGCCGTCGCCGTAGTCCTGCAATACCTTGAAATCTCCATTCCAATCGTGCCGAGCTTCCTGAAGCTGGACTTTTCCGATCTTCCCGCGTTGCTCGGCGCATACGCCTTCGGTCCGCTGGCGGGCGTTCTCATCCAGCTCCTGAAGAATCTGATCCACCTCGCCGTCTCGCAGAGCGGCTTCGTCGGCGAGCTGTCCAACTTCCTGCTTGGCGCCGTCTTCGTGCTGACCGCCGGTCTGATCTATCAGCACAGGAAAACGAAAGCGAACGCCCTCCTCGCGGGAATCCTCGGCGCGCTCGCCATGGCGCTCGTCAGCGTGCCGGTGAACTACTTCGTCGTCTACCCGCTGTATTACAGCGTCCTCGGTTTCCCAGAGCAAGCTGTTCTTTCGATGTATCAGGCGATCCTGCCCTCCGTCGGCAATATGCTCGAGGCGCTTCTGATCTTCAATCTCCCGTTCACCCTCGTGAAGGGACTGATCAGCGTATTCGTTTCCATGCTGATCTACAAGCCCCTCTCGCGCCTGTTTAAGGGCGCGCATTAACGTCAAAGAAAACCGCAGCTGTTCGCACCTTTGAACAGCGGCGGTTTTCTTTATTTCATAGCTTCCAAACGCTTTTGCAGCTCGGAGGCGGTCGTTTCGTATCCCTTCTCCATGAACGGATAAGAAACGCTGTCGGTATTCTCCGCGCCGAGGAGCTTTGCGATATAGCGCAGCATGGCGGGGTTTTTGACAAGAATCGGTCCGGTCAAGTGCGTGCCGAAGCAGTTGTTCTTACGGAAGCCCTCGGTTCCCCCCACCGCCTCGTTGCCGAAGCCCATCCGCAGATTGAACAGGGGCTGTTCGACGCCGTAGGTCTTGCTGCACTTGTTGATAAAGCCGACCAGCACGTCGGCAAAGCCGTCAAAATCCGCGATGCAGTCGCCGACGATCCGTCGCTTGCCCTCGACCGTTTCAAAGGGCGCAAGGTGCAGGCATTCATATTCCCTGCCGTCCGCGTCCGTGATCTTATCGCCGAGCAGCTCGAAGCTGTTGCCGGTAAAGAGCATCACCTTTCCCGCGTCGCAGGCGTCGCTCAGCGCGTCGCGGTACTTCGCAAGCTGCGACAGCGCGAGCTTCTGCTTCCGCTCCGTGCCGGAGCCCATATAATAGAAATCGTAGCCGGAAATATCCTGCTGCTCATACAGAGAGAGCGTGTCCACACTGACGTCAACGCCCAGATCGGCAAGAAAACGCGCCAAAACGGACACGTTTGCGTATTCTCCGTAGAGATTCATTACGTCGTCATAAAGATGCAGGAGTTTCAGTTCCATAAACATACCTCATTTCACCGTCACGTTGCTCATCAGCTTATCCTTATCCGAGAAGCAGGTCACGGCGTACAACTGCTGTCTGCCGTGTTCGCGCAGGTCTGCGCAGGCGGCGTCGATGTCCTCGAACACCTTGAGTTTGTCCTGCGGTATCTTTGTAAAGGAGAACCGCGTCGCCAAATCGTTGCAGTACTTGCCGCACAGATAGATGCTCTCGACCTGCGGCTGATCGAGCTGGTCGAAGTTGATGTCCCACAGCCACGAGGTTTCGCTGGTAAAGTACTTCCGGCTGACCGCGTCGACGATAATCACGATGCTGCACGGCGTCTTCTGCGCCATGGCGAACTTGAACGACAGATCGTAGGAGATCGAGTTTTCATGCTTGGAGATCAGGAAGATGCCCGGATGCTCGCCGAGGGTGAACTCGATGTATCTGCCGTTTTTCAGGATATAGTTGCTGACAAGGGAGGCAATCCGTTCGCCGGGAACGCCGAGCAGGGTGCAGACGGCGTAGGCGGCGAGAATATTATAAATGTTATAGATACTCCGGAAGGCGAGCTTGATCTCGTCCTTCCCGTTGACGGTGATCCTGCTGTGCTCCAGATCGACGTCCGTGACCGTGAAATCCGTATCGTGGCGGGCAAAGCCGCAGGCGTCGCAGCGATACTTGCCGACGTGGTTGAAGTGATAATAATCGTAGGTCAGCGGCTTGCCGCAGACAGGACAGTAAATCCCGTCGTTGTATGCTCCGCTGAACGCCTCCGAATCCACACTGCTGTGATCCAGACCGAACCAGAGGACGTTATCCCGTCCCTGCCCGAACAGAGAGACCGTCGGATCGTCCGCATTCAGAAGCAGGGTCGTATCGTCGAACACGCTCTCCTTGATCGCGTCGTACACCCACTGCGGATGACCGTTTCTCGTCAGCTGGTCGCGGTAGAGATTGGTGATGACGTAGTGCGTCGGATGGAACCAGCGGAAGGTATGCTTCGTATAGCGCTCGTCCGACTCGATCAGCAGGACGTCCTGCTTCATCTTGCCGCCCAGCGTGCAGGAATTGAGGATCATCGTGGTGACGCCCTCGATCTGATTTGAGCCCTCCGCGTTATAGGCGACGGTCTTTCCCGACGCTTTTAGGACGGAGGCGATCATCTCCACGGTGGAGGTCTTGCCGTTGCTGCCGGTAACCGCCACGATCATCTTCGGCTTTCGGATACGCGCGAGAATATCGGGGCAGATTTTCAGGGCGTATTTCCCGGGCAGACTCGTGCCCTTCCCGACGAAGCCGCCGACGACGCGAATCAGTCTGCAAACGAGGATCGCAAGGACTTTTCTCATGTATCTTTCTCCCTTTCGTGTTCAAACGAACGAAAAAATTATAGCACGGTTTGCCTCGTTACGCAAGCATGTTGAGAAAATCCTGCTCGCTCAGTACCGGAATACCCAGCTCGTTCGCCCTTTTCAGCTTGCTGCCGGCGTTTTCGCCCGCGACTACGTAGGTTGTCTTCTTTGAAACCGAGCCGGCAGCCTTGCCGCCGAAGGCTTCGATCTTCGCCTCCGCCTCGTCGCGTTTGAAAAGTGACAGCGCGCCGGTCAGCACGAAGGTCATTCCGTCGAAGCGGTGATCCTCCTGCCGGATCGTGCTCTCGAAATTCACGCCCGCCTCGCGCAGCCGCGCGATCATATGCTGCGACTGCGGGTTTGCAAACCATGCGACGACGTTCTCGGCGGTGATCGCGCCGACGTCTCTGATCTGTGTCAGCGTTTCGCGGTCCGCCTGCATGAGCGCGTCCAGCGAGCCGAAGGTTTTCGCCAGTACCTTCGCCGCCTTTTCGCCGACCTGCCGGATACCGAAAGCAAAGATCAGACGGCTGACGTCGTTTGCCTTGCTCGCCTCGATCGCGGCAAGCAGCTTGCCTGCCGCCTTCTCGCCGCTCTTCCACAGGCTCTTCAGGTCGTCGAGCGTCAGATAATAAATGTCTGCCGGCGATTTGATTTGCCCGTTTGCGATGAGCTGCTCCACAATGGAATCGCCCAGCCCTTCAATATCCATTGCGTCGCGGGAGACGAAATGCGCGATATTCCGCGTCAGCTGCGCGGGGCACTCAATGCCAGTGCAGCGCATCGCCGCGCCGTCAATATCGCGTTCGACCGGCGCGCCGCAGACGGGACAGACCGCAGGCAGCCGATACGGGATCGTGTCCGCAGGACGCTTGGAACGCACGACCTCCAGAATTTCCGGAATAATCTCCCCCGCCTTGCGAATCTTCACCGTATCGCCGAGGCGGATGTCCTTCTCGGAAATGAAGTCCTGATTGTGCAGCGTCGCGTTTGTGACCGTCGTACCGGCAAGACGAACGGGATCGACGACCGCCTTCGGCGTAAGCACGCCGGTGCGTCCGACCTGTACCACAATGTCGCGCAGCACGGTATCTTTGATTTCGGGCGGATATTTGAAGGCGCACGCCCAGCGCGGGAACTTCGCCGTGCTGCCGAGCTGCGTCCGCTGTGCCAAATCGTTCAGCTTCATGACCGCGCCGTCGATGTCGAACGCATACTCATAGCGGTTTTCGCCGATAGAACGAATCTGCGCGATCGTTTCCGACGCGGAAGCGCACAGTCTGTAAGGTATGACCTTGAATTTCAGCCCGCGCAGATAGTCGAGCGTCTGCGCGTGCGTCGTAAAGCTCACGCCCTCCGCAAGCTGAAGATTGAAGATCAGAATATCGAGCTTTCGCGCTGCGGCGATCGCGGGGTCGAGCTGACGCAGACTGCCTGCGGCAGCGTTGCGCGGATTGGCAAAGAGGGGCTGTCCCTTTTCCTCGCGTTCGGCGTTCAGCTTTTCAAACACCGCGCGAGACATAAAAACCTCCCCGCGGACAATCAGGCGGCGCGGCGCGCCGTTCAGACGCATGGGAATGGAGCGGATTGTTTTCAGATTCTCCGTCACGTCCTCTCCGATCCTGCCGTCGCCGCGGGTTGCGCCGCGGACGAACGCGCCGTCGATATATTCCAGCGCGACAGACAGTCCGTCCACCTTCGGCTCGACGCTGTAAATCGCGTCCGGCACGCTTTGACGGAGCCTTTCGTCAAATTCCGCTACCTCATCCTCGGAAAACACGTCCTGAAGGCTTTCCAGCGGAATCTCGTGCTCGTACTTCACAAATCGACTCAGCGCTTCCCCGCCGACGCGCTTGGTCGGCGACAGCGGCGAGGCAAGCTCCGGATACTGCGCCTCCAGCTCCTCCAGCTGCCGCAGCATCCGGTCATATTCATAGTCCGGCATGGTCGGCGCGTCGAGCACGTAGTATTGATGATTTGCCTCCTCCAGAATCGCGGTGAGGCGTTCGATTTCCTGTTTTGCGTTCATGACTGTTCCTCCATGCCAAAGTAAGTCGTCGGCACCGTGCCGACAATCACGGTCTCCGCGGCTGCGACGGTCGCGTCCACGTCGACGTCGCAGGTTCCCGACCACGTCAGAACCGTGACCGTCACTTGGATATCAATATAGATGCTGTGGCGGGTCTGATTGATGCCCGCAGCGGAAAAGCCGTTGCGGAAGGTTGCGTCAGAGGTTCGCACGGCAAGCACGCGCACCGGCATTTTGGGTCCCCGTCCGGAAAAAAGCTCCGGCAGCAGCACCGAGCCGATCGGTACGCCGAGCTCCTCCACGGATAGATGATCCAGTTTTTCGTCAACGCAGTCCAGTATCCCCGTCTTCAGCAGATTCAGCCGTTCCATGTTCGCGCGGATCGCGGTAACAGCGCCGGACTGATCGGTTTCAAGCGTTACCATATCCGCGTAGCGCAGCCTGCCCGCCGCGATCTGCTCGGCAATCGCGTCGTTGATCGCGTCGGACGCCTGATTGCTCACCTGCGTTTCCACGAGCCGCTGCGCCAGCGGCGCAAGCTTCATCCGAAACAGCAGCGTCAGCACGGCAAACACAGTCAACACGGCGGCAAGGATGCTGCGAAGCTTGTCTCTGCGTTCAAAAGTCATGCTCATCCCCCCGTAAAGATGTATTCGGGAGGATGGGCTTCGTTTACAGCTTTTTCATTCTGGTCGACGCCGCGCCAGCCATCAGACGCTTTGTCCCAAACTGGTCGAAGGCGATCTCCAGCATCGCGTCGTTGCCCATTTTCAGCACGGACAGCACCATGCCTTTTCCGAAGGCGTCGTGCTGCACCATATCGCCCTTGGAAAACGCCGGGATCGGCGTATTTTTCTTCGGCGCGGTAAAGGTGTTTGCGCTCCAGCGAGGCGCCTGCGGCTTCGGCGCGGCGTAATCGAACGGCGCGTATGGCTTCGGCTGTGCCGCCGCCCTGTTCAGAAGCAGCTCGTCCGGGATCTCGCTCAAAAAGCGCGAGGGACGGTTGACCGTCGTACGTCCGTACAGCATGCGCTGTCTCGCGCTCGTGACCGTCAGGCGGCGCTTCGCCCGCGTGATCGCCACGTAGCAGAGGCGTCGCTCCTCCTCCATCTCCTCATCGTCGCCGATGGAGCGAAGTCCCGGAAACAGCCCTTCCTCACAGCCGACGATAAAAACGTTTTGAAACTCCAGTCCCTTCGCCGAGTGCATTGTCATCATCACCACGGCGTCCGCGTCCTTATCGTACTGCTCAATGTCGGTATAGAGCGCGATCTCCTCCAAAAAGCCGTTCAGCGTCGGCGCGTCGGTATGCTCCATATAGGTCAGAATGGAGGATTTCAGCTCTCGGACGTTTTCCAGACGGGTGCGGTTTTCGAGGTCGTCCTTTTGCTCCAGCATCGCGGTATAGCCCGTGCGGATCAGAAGCTCCTCGTAAAAGTCCGGCAGAGAAAGCGTCTTCAAAAGCGCGGCGCATTCCTCGATCAGCAGGGTAAATCCCATCAACTTTTGCGCGGAGCGTTCCAGCGCCGGATAGTTATACGGGTCGCTGACGACGGCGTACAGCGGCGTTTCCGCCGCCGCGCAGAGCCGCTCCATCGTCTCAACGGTCTTCGCGCCGATGCCACGCGGCGGCTGATTGAGGATGCGCTTCAGGCGCAGATCATCGCTGCGGTTGTTGATAACGCACAGATACGCCAGCATATCCTTGACCTCGGCGCGGTCGAAGAAGCGCGTGCCGCCGATGATGCGATAGCGCACGCCGCTGCGCTTGAACGCATATTCGAGCGCGTTCGACTGCGCGTTGGTCCGGTAGAGCACGGCGAACTGATTGAGATGCCTGCCCTTGGACTCGGAGAGAATCTGATTGGCGACGAAGCTCGCCTCGTCGCTTTCATTCTGCGCCTCATAGTGCAGAATCTTCTCGCCCGCGCCGTTGTTCGTCCAGAGTCGCTTGCCCTTTCTGCCGCGATTGTTGGCGATGACCGCGTTGGCGGCGTCGAGGATCGACTGCGTGGAGCGGTAGTTCTGCTCCAGTCGGATCACCTTTGCGCCCGCAAACTGGGTCTCAAAATCGAGGATATTGCGGATCGTCGCACCGCGGAAGCGGTAGATGCTCTGATCGTCGTCGCCGACGACGCAGATATTGCGCCAGCCGCCCGCAAGGAGCGACGCCAGCAGGTATTGCAGGTGGTTCGTGTCCTGATACTCGTCGATCAGCACGTAGCGGAACTTCCGCTGATAGTAAGCGCGTACCTCCTCATATTCCTGCAAAAGCCGCACGGTCAGCAGAATGATGTCGTCGAAATCGACGGCGTTCGCGCTCTTTAATCTCCGCTGATATTCCTCGTACAGCTCCGCGATCCGCTTCATCCGGTAATCGTCGCCGGCGTTCGTTGCAAAGTCGTTCGGCGTCTGGCGTTGATCCTTCGCCTTGGAGATCATGCCGAGCACCGCCTTCGGCGGAAAGATTTTTTCATCCAGATTGCGGTCGTGGAGAATCTCCTTCATCACGCGCTCGGAGTCTGCGGTATCGTAGATCGTGAAGCTCGTATCATAGCCGAGCCTTCCGATCTCGCGGCGCAGGATACGGCAGCAGGCGCTGTGGAAGGTCATCGCCCAGACGCCCTCGCCCTGCGCGCCGAGCAGATTGCAGATACGCTCCTTGAGTTCGTTCGCAGCCTTGTTCGTAAAGGTAATCGCAATAATCGACCACGGCGCGACGGGGTGCAGCGCACACAGCTCGTCCGCTCGCGGCGTATTCGCCTCCACCGTGCCCGCGTTGACGCTCTCCAAAAATACAACGTCCTCGTCGTCGACGCCCTCCGGAAGCTCCTCACTGTCCGAAGCGCAGCCGAAGCGGATCAGATTGGCGATCCGGTGGATCAAAACGGTCGTCTTTCCGCTGCCCGCGCCCGCAAGCAGGAGCAGCGGTCCCTCGGTCGTCAGAACGGCTTCCAGCTGCCGCTGATTCATATCGGAAAACTGCCGCGCGATATATGCGCGCCGCGCAGCAAGGAATCTTTGCCTATCATTCTCAGTCATATTCGTTCCTCTATGCACAGTTTTTTATATTCTATTACATTTTTTGCCGGAAATAAAGAGTGTCTTTCATTTCTTTTCACGGAATTTTTTATAAAACTTTTTGTTGATTTATCTCTGCTATTTGTTTTATAATGTTGCCGTACATCAAAAATACAGACAGAAAGGGAGTATTCCTTATGGCACTCTCCTCCAGCGCGCCTTGGCTGAACTTCTACGGCAAAATGCCGAAAACCATAGACTATCCGCGGCAGACGATCTTTCAGCTCGTCGCGCAGGCAGGCAAAAAGTATCCGGACCTGATCGCATATGAGTTCATGAACCGCACGACGACCTATGCCGCGTTTATGGACCGTATCGACCGCGCGGCAAAGGCGCTGTACGCCCTCGGTATTCGCAAGGGCGACCGCGTGACGATCTGCATGCCCAACGCGCCGCAGTCCGTCGACTGCTTCTACGCCCTCAACCGCATCGGCGCGGTATCCAACATGATCCATCCGCTCTCCGCGACGGAGGAGATTACTTTCTATCTTAATATTTCCAACAGCAAGGCGATCCTGACGCTCGACCGCTTCTACGGCAAGGTGCACACGGCGATCGAAAAATCCGAACGCAAGCCGCTCTTGCTGATTGCGCGGATTCAGGACGAGCTCAGCCTGCCGCTGAAGCTCGGCTTTGCCCTGACGGAGGCGCGGAAATATCCGAAGCTCCCGAAGGACGGAAGCTATATCCTTTGGACAGAGGCTTTAAAGCGTGCCGCCGCCGAGCTTCCGGCGGACGACGGTACGGCGACGGAGTGCGCCAGCATTCTCTACTCCGGCGGCACGACCGGCACGACCAAGGGAATCTGTCTGTCCAGCTACAATTTCAACGCCCTTGCCCTGCAAACGATCGCCGCCAGCGGCATCGACGACATCAGCGGCACCAAAATGCTTTCCGTCATGCCGATCTTCCACGGCTTCGGTCTCGGCATTGGCATCCATACGGCGCTGGTCGGCGGCGGCAGATGCATTCTCGTCCCCAATTTCAGCATCAAGATCTACGCCGATCTGCTGCGAAAAAAGCATCCGAACTTCATCCCCGGCGTCCCGACGCTGTTTGAGGCTCTCCTGCGGACGAAGGATCTGGACGATCTGGACATGTCCTTCCTGATGGGCGTGTTTTCCGGCGGCGACTCGCTGTCCGTGGAGCTCAAGCACAAGGTTGACGCCTTCCTCAAGGCACACGGCGCCACCGTTCAAATCCGCGAAGGCTACGGCACGACCGAGTGCGTGACCGCCTGCTGTCTGACGCCGGTCGACTACGCGCGCGACGGCTCCATCGGCGTTCCCTTCCCCGACACCTTCTTTAAGATCGTAAAAACCGGCACGCAGGATGAGGTTGAGCCGGAGGAGGAAGGCGAAATCTGTATTTCCGGTCCGTCTGTCATGCTCGGCTACCTTGACAATCCCGAAGAAACGGCACAGACCCTGCGCCGCCATGAGGACGGGCGCGTCTGGCTGCACACCGGCGACCTCGGCAAAATGGACGCGGACGGCTTCGTCTATTTCCGGCAGCGCATCAAGCGCATGATTATCACCTCCGGCTACAACGTCTATCCCAGCCAGCTGGAAAACATCATCGACGGGCACGACAAGGTGTTGCTCTCCTGCGTCATCGGCGTCAAGGATTCGTACAAAATGCAGAAGATCAAGGCGTTCGTCGTGCTGCGTCCGGGCTTTACGCCCAGCGAGGAGATCAAGCAGGAGCTGCTCGCCTACTGCCGCGAGCGGATCGCAAAGTACGCCATGCCCTACGACATCGAATTCCGCGACGAATTGCCGAAGACGCTGGTCGGCAAGGTCGCCTACCGCGTTCTGGAAGAGGAGGAAGCGTCCAAATGACAAAAAAGCGCGTCTGGGAGCTGGACGCTCTGCGCGGAATCTGCATTCTCGGCATGCTGGTCGTGCATTTTATGTACGACCTCAACGTCTACGGCGGAAAGACCGTCGATTTGCCGAAGTGGTTCCTGCTGATCCGTCAGTACGGACATGTTCTGTTCGTCCTGATCTCCGGCGTCTGCGCAACGCTGACCTCCCATTCCACGCTCAAAAGAGGTCTTGTCGTGTTTGCCTGCGGACTGCTCGTTTCCTACGTGACGATGTTCATGGATTTCATCCTCGGCTTTACCGATCTGCGCATCTGGTTCGGTATCCTGCACATGCTCGGCGTATGCATGATGCTCTACACCCTGTTCCGTAAGCTGCCGTTCTGGGCGCTGGCGCCGCTCGGCATTGCTTTGATCGTTCTCGGCTATTGGATGGAGACGCTGACCGTATCCGTGGACTATCTTTTCCCGCTCGGTCTTCGCTCGGCGAGCTTTTACGTCGGCAGCGACTTCTTCCCGATCTTCCCCGGCTTCGGCTGGTTTCTGATCGGCGCCGCCGTCGGAAAAACCGCCTACCGCAGGAAGGAAAGCCTCCTGCCGCGTGTTAAGGAAGACCGTCTGATTCTGCGCGTACTGCGTTTCGTCGGGCGGCATTCGCTGTGGTTCTACCTGCTGCATCAGCCGGTCATGTTCGCAATCGTATTTCTGTTTATCGCGTAATTGCTCCACGTTACACTGCACAGCGAATAAATATTCGATTTTTTGAAAAATTTTTCTTGACATTTATACTTTAACGCATTATAGTGGTAAAAAATTAAAAGCAACCCTGTTTGAAAGGAGGCGCGGTCATGTTTAAGAGGTTCCGAAATCATAGCGGTTCTATGAGCGCGTCTGCTTCGGATGCGTGCTTTTCTGCTGCCGTTTGCCTTATCATGATGGGTGCCATTTCCGTGGTATCCATCATTTTGCTTGCCGGCGTTCTTTTGCTGGGTGTATCCGTAATTCCCGTAATTGAAAACATCGGCCGAGAGAGCGCGATGGCTGCATAAGAGTAAGAAGTTACTTTTCCGGCCTCGTCCTTTCGACGCAGGCCGGTTTTTATACGCAAAAACCCAATCCAAATATTTCAAAAGGAGAAAATGAAAATGAAAAAAGTAGTATCCCTCGTACTCGTACTGGTTCTGATGGCCAGCCTGTTCGCAGCTTGCACCAAGTCCGGCTCCGCTGAGTCCGGCACCCTCAAGCTCGGCTTTATCGGACCTCTGACCGGCGGCGCAGCCGTTTACGGCAACGCGGCGAAGAACGGCGCTGAGCTCGCAGTGAAAGAGATCAACGCAAAGGGCGGCCTGCAGATCGAGCTGAACAGTCAGGACGACGAGCATGACGCCGAAAAGTCCGTCAATGCCTACAACAACCTCATGGACTGGGGCATGCAGGTCCTCGTCGGCAGCGTTACCACGACGCCGTGCATCGCTGTCGCGGCTGAATGCTACAAGGATCGCACCTTCGCGCTGACCCCCTCCGCTTCCTCCCCCGCGGTCACCAAGGACAACGACAACGTCTACCAGCTCTGCTTCAACGACCCCAACCAAGGTCGTGCATCCGCGCAGTATATCGCGGAGAAGTTCCCCGAAGCAAAGGTCGCTATCATCTACAACAACGGCGACGCATATTCCAGCGGCATCTATGATACCTTTGTTGCCGAGGCGGAAGCGCTGAACGTCAACGTCGTCTCCACCAGCACCTGCACCGACGACACCTCCGACTTCTCCGTTCAGGTCGCGGACGCGCAGAACGCAGGCGCGGACGTCTGCTTCCTTCCCATTTACTACACGCCGGCTTCTCTGATTCTGAATCAGGCGAACTCCGTCGGCTACGCTCCGATCTTCTTCGGCGTTGACGGCATGGACGGCATTCTGACCCTCGAAGGCTTCGACACCTCTCTGGCTGAGGGCGTCATGCTCCTGACCCCGTTCGCAGCAGACGCAGACGATGCGGCAACCAAGTCCTTCGTCGCCGCGTTCCAAGCAGCCTACGGCGAAATCCCCAACCAGTTTGCTGCAGACGGCTATGACTGCGTCTACGCGATCTATGAAGCGTTCAACAAAACCGGTCTCGACGCCGGCGCTTCTACTCCGGACATCTGCGAGGCTCTGATCAAGCAGTTCAGCACCATGAGCTTCAGCGGTCTGACCGGCGCAAACATGACTTGGACGGACGGCATGGTCGACAAGGCTCCTGCCGCTGTCGTCATCAAGGACGGCGTCTACGTAGCCGCCGACTGATTCTGACGGATCCTCTCCCCTTACAGCTCCGGCTGTAAGGGGAGCCATATTTAAAAGAATTCGGAGGCTGATTATGGCATTCCTTTCCAATTTCATCAACGGCCTCAGCCTTGGCAGTATTTATGCCATTATCGCGTTAGGCTATACAATGGTTTACGGCATCGCGAAGATGCTGAACTTTGCGCACGGTGACGTTATCATGGTAGGCGCTTACGTTTCTTTCGTGAGCATCTATTCCCTTGGTACGCCGCCGATTTTGGCGTTATTGATCTCCATGTGCGTCTGCACGATTCTCGGTGTTGTGATCGAACGGCTGGCTTACCGTCCGCTGCGCAGCGCCGCGTCGCTGGCGGTTCTGATTACCGCGATCGGCGTCAGCTATCTGCTGCAGAACGTCGCCCTTCTGATCTGGACCTCCAACACGAAGGTCTTCCCGTCGATCGTCTCCATCGGCTCGCTGCGCATCGGCAGCCTGACCGTTACGGGTGAAACGATCGTCAGCATCATCACCTGCATCGTCATTATGATCGGTCTTACCACCTTTACGGCGAAAACGAAGACCGGCAAGGCGATGCGCGCCGTTTCCGAAAACCGGCAGGCGGCGGAGCTCATGGGCATCAGCGTAAACAGGACGATCTCCGTCACCTTTGCCATCGGCTCGGCGCTTGCCGCCGTCGCGGGCGTTCTGTATTGCTCGATGTATCCCGTGCTCGTGCCGACGACCGGCTCCATTCCCGGCATCAAGGCGTTTACCGCCGCGGTTCTGGGCGGCATCGGCTCGATCCCCGGCACGCTGGTCGGCGGTCTGCTTCTGGGTATCATCGAAATTTTCGGCAGAGCGTATATCAGCCAGGATCTGAGCGACGCGATCGTCTTCGCAGTCCTCATCATCATTCTTCTTGTCAAGCCGAACGGTCTGCTGGGCAAGAAGGTCACAGAGAAAGTCTGAGGTGAGAGCGATGCGTTTATGGAAATCTAAGACCTCACGTCAGAATATTATTACGCTCGCTTCTGTAGTCGTCGTCTTCACCGTCGTATTCTTCCTGAATCAAGGCAGAATGCTCAGCCGCAGTCTGAGCGGTCAGCTCGTTCCGATCTGCGTCTATATCATCATGGCGCTGTCGCTGAATCTGACCGTCGGCATTCTCGGAGAGCTGAGCTTGGGTCACGCCGGCTTTATGAGCATCGGCGCGTTCTCCGGCGTTCTCGCCGTGACCTCCCTCGGTCAGTATATCGGCAATCCGATCCTTCTGATGATCGTCGCGATCCTCATCGGCGGCGTCATGGCTGCGATTTTCGGGTTCCTGATCGGTATTCCCGTTCTGCGTCTGCGCGGCGACTATCTCGCCATCGTGACGCTTGCCTTCGGTGAAATAATCAAAAACGTTCTGAACTGCCTGTACGTCACGATCGACGCAGACGGTTTGCACGTCGCGATGTTCAGCGGCGCGAAGCTCCCCGGCGAGTTTATCATCAACGGTCCGCAAGGCGCGAAGGTTTCACAGCATCTTTCCAACTTCGGTACGGGCTTCGTTCTCGTCATCGTCGTCATGCTCATCATCATGAACTTCGTGCACAGCAAGGAGGGTCGTGCGATCAAGGCGATCAGAGACAACCCCATCGCCGCCGAGTCCGTCGGTCTGAACATCACCTCTTACAAGATGCGTGCGTTTGTCATATCCGCGGCAATGGCAGGCATGGCAGGCGTTCTGTTTGCAATGAACTACTCCGCCATCGAGGCAAAGAAATTCAATTTCAACACCTCGATCAGCGTCCTTGTTATGGTCGTGCTCGGCGGTATGGGCAGCCTGCGCGGCTCGATCGTCGCTGCGATCGTGCTGACCGTCCTGCCTGAGCTGCTGCGCGGCTTCGACGACTATCGCATGCTGATCTATGCGATCGTTCTGATCCTTGTGATGCTGCTCAACTCCAATCCGCGTTTCCAGCAGTTCAAGATCACGGCGAAAAAGAAGGTCACCGCAATGTTCCGTAAGAAGGAGGCGGCGAAGAAATGAGTCAGGAAAAAGCCACAAAAATGGTGCCGCTGCCGACTGACGTCATCATTCCGGAGCGCGATCTCGGCAAGCAGCCCGTTCTCGACATTCGCAACCTCGGCATCGACTTCGGCGGTCTGACCGCCGTGGACGCCTTTACGCTGACCGTCGGCAAGACGGAGATTGCCGGTCTGATCGGTCCGAACGGCGCCGGTAAAACCACGATCTTCAACCTGCTGACAAACGTCTATCAGCCCACGAGAGGCTCTATCCTCCTGCAGGGCATTGACACCAAGGGTATGACGACGGCGCAGGTCAACCGTATGGGCATCGCCC
>Ga0265301_10004002_pt1 | contig 15110 bp, 11 predicted proteins | sample AusTroGonzalo_MG_2_FD_193488 | JGI IMG/M metagenome (GOLD analysis project Ga0265301, IMG submission 193488) | Bovine rumen microbial communities from tropical cattle in Woodstock, Queensland, Australia - Gonzalo_04 | ecosystem: Host-associated > Mammals > Digestive system > Stomach > Rumen ...
ACGGCGGTGGCTCACAAGTACGGCTGCCGGCTGGAGGTGGTGGACTGCCACCGCGAGTACTGGGATCAGGTGACGACGTACACGATGGATAAGGTGCGCGCAGGCCTGACGCCGAATCCTGACGTGATGTGCAACAGGCTCATCAAGTTTGGTGCCTTCCACGAGAAGCGCGGACATGACTACGACCTTATTGCCACCGGTCACTATGCGCAGACGGAGGTGGACGTGCAGGGTAGGAAATGGCTCTGTACCAGTCCCGACCCCGTGAAGGACCAGACGGACTTCCTGGCTCAGATATACGACTGGCAGCTGGAGAAGGCGCTGTTCCCCATCGGTGGCATGATGAAGGAGGAGGTGCGCCGGATTGCCGAGCGCGAACACCTGGCACCTGCCCATCGTCGCGACTCGCAAGGCATCTGTTTCCTGGGCAAGATTGACTACACGGAATACGTGCGCCGCTATCTGGGCGAACAGCTGGGCGATGTGCTGGAGCTGGAGACGGGAAAGCGAATCGGTGAGCATCGCGGACACTGGTTCTACACCATCGGTCAGCGCAAGGGTCTCGGCTTCGGTGGTGGTCCGTGGTTCATCGTGAAGAAAGACCCTCAGCAGAATGTGCTCTACGTCTCGCACGGCTACGACCCTGAGACGGCCTACAAGCAGACGTTCCCCATCCACGCCTTCCACAGTATCAATGGTCAGTTGCCCCCAGAGCGCATCACACTGAAGATTCGCCATACACCCGACTACCTGCCAGCCCGCCTAACCCCCCTGTTGTCCCCCGAGGGGGACGTGGAGGGACGCTACACGGTACATGCCGACGCCCCCATCCACGGTGTGGCTCCTGGTCAGTTCTGCGTCATCTACGACGCTGACCATCACCGTTGCTACGGTTCTGGCGAAATCACCGTATAATCCTATGAGAAGATACTTTTTAGCAGCCTTGCTGTTGGGCACGCTGACCGTCAGTGCTGCCCATGTGAAGCAGAACGGCAACATCGTGACCATCACTCCAGACGGTGGGCAGGCGAAGGTCGTTCAGCTGGAAGTGATAAACGACAACATCATCCGTGTACGGGCCACGTCGAAGGACGCACTGCCCGTGAAGCCTGCGAGCCTGATGGTTCTGCCACAGAAGGCACCAGCCAAGGGCTGCTACACCATTGAGGAGGCCAACGACGCTGTCTGTGTGGTGGCCAAGAACGTGCGCGCTGTGGTCGACAAACGGACGGGCGAGGTGTGGTTCTACGACGGCGAGGGCAAGCAGCGTCTGTTGAAGGAGGTCACTGACGGCAAGCAGTTCTGGGACTACACCGTGCCTGAGCGCGAGCTTGGCGAAAAGGGTGGTGCCAAGCTCACTGACGAACAGCTCCAGGGACTGACGTGGCGCATGCTCTTCGACAGCCCCGACGACGAGGCGTTCTACGGGCTGGGGCAGCACCAGAGCGAGCAGTTCAACATGAAGGGCAGGAACGAGGACCTGTTCCAGTATAATACAAAAGTGTCCATCCCGTTTGTCCTCTCAAACAAGAACTACGGTCTGCTGTGGGACGCTTACAGCTACTGCCGTTTTGGTAATCCCGACGAATACCTGCAACTGAACCGTGCTTTCCGTCTCTACGACAAGCAGGGGCGGGAGGGACACCTCACGGGTACCTATACCGACCGTGCCGGCCGTCAGCTGGTGCGCGACGAGGACAGCCTCTACTACGAGTTCGACTGCCCGGAGACTTCCGAAACGGCGCGTCTGACGGAGCCTGGTGGCATCAAGAACCTGCCCAAGGGATTCCGTCTCAATGGCGCGACGGTGGTCTACGAGGGCTTCATCGAGGCCCCCACCGACAAGCAGTATCAGTTCATGCTCTATTATGCTGGCTACATCAAGGTCTACATCGACGGTCAGGAGGTGGTGCCCGAGCGTTGGCGCACTGCCTGGAATCCCAATACCTACAGGTTCAACAAGGTGCTGCGCAAGGACAGGCGCGTGCAACTGCGCATCGAGTGGCAGCCCGATGGCGACGTGTCCTATTGCGGACTGCGCGTGGCTAAGCTCAACCCCGACCAGCGCAAGCTCTCCGTCTGGTGCGAGATGGCGCGCGACATGGACTACTACTTCATTGCTGGCAAGAACCTCGACGAGGTCATCTCGGGCTATCGCACGCTGACGGGCAAGGCTTCGCTCTACCCCAAGTGGACGCTGGGCTTCTGGCAGAGTCGTGAGCGCTACAAGACACAGGACGAGCTGCTCTCGACGTTGGCTGAGTTCCGTAAGCGACAGATACCCATCGACAACATCGTGCAGGACTGGAACTACTGGCCCGAGGATCAGTGGGGCAGTCATGAGTTCGAGGCCTCGCGCTATCCCAATCCACAGGCGATGATTGACAGCGTCCACCAGATGCATGGCCGTTTCATGATTAGCGTCTGGCCAAAGTTCTACGTCAATACCGACAACTACAAGGAACTCGACCAGAACGGCTGGATGTACCGTCAGGCTGTGAAGGACGATATCCACGACTGGGTGGGCCCGGGATACGTCGGTGGCTTCTACGACGCCTACTCTCCCGAGGCTCGCAAGGTCTTCTGGCGACAGATGGACGAGAAACTATATACCGGCCTCGCCAAATTGTCAAATAGTAAATCGTCCAACGATAAATTGTCAAATAGTAAATCGTCAAATAGTAAATTTCTTGATGCCTGGTGGATGGATGCCTCGGAGCCCAACGTGCGCGACTGTACGCCCATGTGGTATCGCAAGGCCCTCTGTGGCTCCACGGCCTTGGGCACCTCGACCGAATACTTCAACGCTTACTCGCTTGTCAACGCCATGGCCATCTACGAAGGCCAGCGTAGTACTTTGAAAACGGGGAAAGGTAATCATATCTCTCATCTCTCATCTCTCAATTCTCATATCTCCGAGCCTCGCGTCTTCCTGCTCACCCGTAGCGGATTCGCTGGCCTGCAGCGCTACTCGACAGCGACGTGGAGTGGCGACATCGGCACACGTTGGGAGGACATGCGTGCCCAGATGACAGCCGGTCTCAGCTATTCGCTCTCGGGCATTCCCTTCTGGGGCATGGACATGGGTGGCTTCTGCGTCGAGAACCGTTACGTGCGCGCCCAGCAGCTCTTCGACCGTACAGGTCAGGAGAACGAAGACCTGAAGGAATGGCGCGAGTTGCAGACACGCTGGAACCAGTTTGGCGCCTTCGTGCCCATCTTCCGTTCGCATGGCCAGTGGCCCTTGCGCGAGATTTGGAACATAGCGCCCGACTCGCATCCCGCCTACCGTTCGTTTGTCTATTACGACCGTCTGCGCTACCAGCTCATGCCCTATCTCTACTCGCTCGCTGGCTGGGCCCACTTCCGTGACTACACCCTGATGCGCGCCCTGGTGATGGACTTCGGCGACGATCGTAATGTCATGGACATTGGCGACCAGTGGATGCTCGGACCTGCGCTCATGGCCTGTCCCGTGGGCTACTACAAGGCGCGTAATCGCTCCGTCTACTTCCCCAAGCAGACAGGCTGGTATAATCTCTATACGGGCGAGAAAGTCCTGGAGAAAGGTGAAGAAGAAGGTAATCATATCTCTCATCCCTCATCTCTCAATTCTCATCTCTCAAGCCGTAGGCTCGTCGTCGACGCTCCCTACGAGCGCATCCCCGTCTTCGTGCGCGAGGGTGCTATCATCCCCTTCGGTCCTGAGATGCAGTGGAGCGACGAGAAGGCGCCTGAACTGATACACCTTTATATATATGCAGGTCAGGACGGCACGTTCCAGCTCTACGAAGACGAGGGTACCAACTACAACTACGAGCAGGGCCGTTACGCCACCATCGATATCCGTTACGACGATGCCTTAAAGACCGTCACCTTCTCCCAACGCAAGGGCACCTTCCCAGGCATGCTCCGTCAACGTCGTTTCAACGTGGTGCTTGTTACCCGTGACGCTCCCAAGCCTCTGAACCTTGATAATCCAGAGGGGAAAATGGTGCAGTATAGTGGTAAGGCTGTCACCGTACGACTATAACAAACGGTAACAGGATTCCTCTTAAAAAGTCATTGACTTTTGCGCAAAACTCCATGAGATTTTTTTGAAACTCATGGAGTTTTCCTTTGTATGTGTCACATGCGGCTAATGCGTTGTGTTTCCTTGCGTGCCTCTCGCCAACGGGGGAAGTAACGGTCCATGAGTGCGTGGAAACGGGAATTGTGGCTAGGCTCTAACAGGTGGCAGAGCTCGTGTACCACGACATGCTCGATACACCACGTTGGCAGGAGGAGCAGATAGAGCGAGAAGCAGAGGGCTCTGCTTCGGACGTTGCACAGGCCCCAACGGGAAATCATGCGCTTGTAGCTGACGGTGACAGGACGGACACCCATCTCCATGGCGTGACGCTCGACCATGGGCTCTACCAGCGCCTTGAGACGTTCAAGGGCGTCGCTGACCTGACGGCGTGTTGCCAAGGGTAGCTGGTTGTAGAAGTTGGCGCGCTGTTGCTGTCGCTCAAGGGTTTTCTTCCTGGCTTGGGTTATCCAGTCGCGATGCTGCTCAATGAAGGCCTCTACCTGATGTTTCGACAGGCCGACAGGCACGGAGACGTGGACATCGCCATTCTTAACGATGCGCATGGACAGCCTGCGTGTTCTTCTGTAGGTTACTTGTATGGCGACAGGGGAGGGACTATCCATTTTGGCGATACAAAGGTGTGAGGAGGCTGCAGATGGTCTCGAGGTGCTGACGGTCTGTGTCGTCGAAGGTGGCGAGGTCGCGACTGTCGATGTCGAGGACGGCCATGACGTCGCCCTCGGGTGAGAGGACGGGGACGACAATCTCGGAACGCGAGAGACTGCTACAGGCGATGTGACCGGGGAACTGCTCGACATCGGGCACGACGAGCGTCTGATGCTGTTGCCAGGCCGTGCCACAGACACCACGTCCGAAGGGGATGTGCATGCAGGCAACAGGACCTTGGAAGGGCCCGAGTACCAGTTCCTGCTTGTCGGTGCCTGCCACGGGCATGACGCGATAGAAACCGGTCCAGAAGAAGCCCATCGTCTCATGGATGGCGGAACAGACGTTGGCCATCACTGCCATCTGGTCTGTCTCGCCATCGATGAGCGACTTGATCTGCTCTGTGAGCAGACGGTATTTTTCAATCTTCATTTATTTAACAGAAGTGCTTGTTTCGGACAAAAGTACATGAGAACAGATTCTCATATCTCTACCTCACACATCTTACAGGCCACGGGCTCTGAGCAGACTGGAGGCATCGGGTTGTTGCATGCCTGTGAAGTCGGTGAACATCTGCATGAGGTCGCCAGTGTTGCCACGACTCAGAATCTTGTCACGCATGGCCTGACCAGTCTCGGGTTTCAGAGCACCACGCTGGGCAAATACATCGGCAATGTTGACAGCGAGCACTTCAGTCCACAAGTAGCTGTAGTAGCCTGCAGCATAGCCACCGCCCCAGACGTGGTTGAAATAGCTGGTGTGATAGCGTGGGGGAATCTGGGCATTGAGCAGACCGACCTGGCGCAAAGCCTCTGTCTCGAACTCCATGGCCTTGTCGGGTGTGGGGATATCCTTCGATGAGAGCATGTGCCAAGCAAGGTCGACGCACGTGGCAGCGAGATTCTCGCCCAAGGCATATGCCGTCTGGAAGTTGATGCTCTTGAGCATGCGCTCCTTGAGGTCAGCAGGCATGGCTGCACCTGTGTCGCAATGGCGTGCATAGTGGTCGAAGACCTCGGGGATAGAGGCAAACGACTCGTTGAACTGCGATGGCATCTCAACGAAGTCGCGAGCCACCGAGGTGCCACTGAGACGGTTGTACTGGCAGTTGGAGAGAATGCCGTGCAGGGCGTGGCCAAACTCGTGGAACATCGTGGTCACCTCGTCCCATGTCAGCAGCGAGGGCTTGCCCTCGGGGGCCTTGGCATTATTGCATACATTAAAGATAATAGGCAGTTGGTTCCACTGACGGCTCTGTTTCTGGAAACCGTCCATCCATGCGCCACCACGCTTTGTGGGACGACGGTAGTAATCGCAGCAGAAGAGGGCAAGGCTCTTGCCGTCCTTGTCGACGACCTCGAAGGCCTGCATGTCGGGATGGTAGAGGGGGATGTCCTTGCGCTCATTGAACGTCAGACCGTAAGCACGGTTGGCAGCATAGAAAACACCATTCAGGAGGACGCTGTCAACGTTGAAGTAAGGCTTCACCTCGTCGTCGCTGACGTCGAGCAACTGCTTCTTCATCTTGGCAGAGTAGTAGAAACGGTCGTAGGGCTGGAGCTGGAAGTCTGCACCTTGGCTCTTGCGTGCAAAGTCCTCGATGGCCTTGGTCTCTGCATCGGCCTTGGGCGCATACTGGCTAATGAGGTTCTTCAAGAAGGCATAGACGGCATCGGGCGTCTTGGCCATGGTCTTCTCGAGCGAGTAGCTGGCGTAGTTTGGGTAGCCCATAATCTCAGCCTGCTCAGCGCGCAGTTTGGCAATCTCGCAGACAATGGGGAACGTGTTGTATTTGCCTTCGAAGTTGAGTCCATCCTTCTTGTATTTCCAACCATCAGCACGGTGGATGCTGGCCTCATAGACCTTCTTGCGCAGGTCACGGTTGTCGAGGCTGGCCAACAGGGCCTGCTGGGTGGTGTTGACGATGACAATGGCATAGGGAGCCTTGCCACCACGACTCTCAGCATCCTTCTTGCACTGTTCGATGTCTGCTTCGGTGAGGCCTGCCAAGTCTTCCTTCTTGTCCACCCAGACGACAGCCTCGTTGGTGGCATTGGGAAGTATCTCACCCCACTGGGTCTGCAAGTCTGAGATGCGCTTGTTAATCTGCTTCATGCGTTCCATCTTGTCATCGGGCAGCAATGCGCCCTTGCGCACGAACTCCTTGTAGATTTCCTCGAGCAGCTTCTGGTCCTCACCCTGTAGCGCATCGTGCTGATGGTCATAGACCTGGCGGATGCGCTCGAAAAGCTGTTTGTTGAACATGATCTCGTTCTCGAGGTCGGTGAGTTTGGGCTGCACCTCCTTCTCTATTTCGCCAATCTCTGGTGTCTTGTCAGCATCGACGAGGGCAAAGAACGTGCGACTGACGCGCTCGAGCAGGCGTCCGCTCTCCTCAAAGGCTAGAATGGTGTTCTCGAACGTGGCAGAGTCCTTGCAGTCAATAATCTTCTGGATGTTGTCACGTTGCTGCTGCATGGCCGTCTCGAAGGCAGGCATGTAGTCGGCATACTCAATCTTGCTGAAGTCGGGGGCACCGAAGGGCACCGTGCTGTCAGCCAATAGGGGGTTCTCACGCTGGGCCTGCTGGCAGGCTGTGAAGGACATGGTAAGCGCTGTTGTCATACCGATAGTCATCAATACTTTGTTAATAGTCATAGTTAGAAATTTGTTGTTTGTATGTCTGTTTTATTTGTAGTCGCGAATGCGCACGTCGATGTCTGTGCCTGCCAGTTTCATCACAGCCTGATTGATAATAGTGTTGGAGTAGTGGTAGGGGAAAAGCACCTTGGGACGGATGGTCTTGGCAGCCTCAACCAACTGGTCGATGGTCATCGTATAAGGCTGGTTGCAGGGCAGGAAGGCCACGTCGATATCGCCCAGCTGAGCCATCTCAGGGATGGGCTCCGTGTCGCCAGCGATGTAGATGGCCAACCCGTCGAGAGTCAGCACATAGCCGTTGTCGCGACCTTTGGGATGGAAGTAGCCTCCCTCGGGGCGCTCAGTGGTGTTGTAGGCAGGCACCACCTTCAGGATGACATCGTCACGATAGGCGATGCTGTCGCCATTGCTCACGACAAAGCCGTTGTGGTACATGTTGTAGACGGCCTGATTGGTGTAGATGGTCGTAGCCGGGGTGCGCAGACAGTGAATGGCTTCGCGGTCGAAGTGGTCGCGATGCTCGTGGGTGACAAGGATGACATTGGCTTTGGGAAACTGGGCGTAGTCAGTGGCTGGCAATACACCATCACTGACGGGGTCGACCTCAATCTCGAGCCCGTCGTACTGAATCTGCAAACTGGCGTGCTTAATGCACGTAATCTTGACTTCCTTACCGTTTTTGGTGGTGAAGACATCGGTCTTCTGGGCAGCAGTGCAGCCTGAGGCTATGGCAAGTGCTGCCATCATGTTAAGTATAGTTTTCTTTATCATGTTTAATACAAACTTTTTACCTTTACCTTTTTCTCCTCACATGTCCTGTATTGCCTCTTACAATGGCAGGCTGAGGATGAAGCGCGCGCCAGGGCCAGCATAACTCTGGTCGAGAATCAGGGATCCGCGCAAACGATTTGCCAGCATGCGACTGAGGGGGAGTCCCAGACCGAGACCTTCCTTGAATTCGTTGAGCTTGACAAAGCGCTCGAAGATACGGTCGGAATCTTCTGGAAGGATGCCGCAACCGGTGTCTTCGACCGTGAGCTCGAATCTTTCTGCGTCAGAGGTTGCCCTGAGGGTGATAGTGCCTTGGTCGGTAAACTTGATGGCATTGTCAATCAGAATGTTGATAATACGGCGAAGTATGTCCTTATTGGTGGTCATGGTGAAGCCCAGAGGCAGTTTGTCTTCGTAGACGAGCTTGACCTCTGGCTTGGTAAGGCCCTCGCTCTCCTGTATGATGTTTGACAATAGGTCGGTAATGTCGACACCTTCCTCCAAAGGGGTTTCTCCTGCTGTCTCGTTAAGCGACAACTCCAGCATTTCGTCGATGTGGTTAGTGATGATGCGTGTGTTGTGAATCATCATCTTGGCTATCTCGCGTCGCTCCTCAGGACCAGGTGCCGTCTCGGGGTCGGCAACGACTTGTGCGAAACCCGAGATGATGTTCAGGGGCGTGCGCACCTCGTGGCTCATGTTCTGGATAAACACAGTTTTCATCTCGTCGGACTCCAAAGCATGTTTGTAGGCTACTTTTAGCTCGTGCATGTGACGGCGACGGCTGAGCATGATGTAGATGAGTGCTGCCACGAGCAGGCCCAGCAGTACAATGATGATGGTCAAGGTGATGACGCGTGCCCTTGCGGTCTCGCGCTCCAGGTCGTAGATTCTTAACTCTGTGCGTAAGCCCTCCATGCTATTGGTAAGGATGATGCTGTTGATGGAGTCGTTCATCTTCGACTCCTTGACGAGTGCGTCGTAGGCCTCTTGCCAACGGCCTGCATTCTTGTAGATGGTGGCAATGGTGGCGTAGCTGTCCTCGCCTAGCTCTTCGCGAGCCTTTTCCACGGCATCGTCGGTCTTGCCCAATGAAGCTAGGTAATAGACTTCCAGCGCACGTCCATGTACAGACGACTGACCTTCTGCCTCACCTTTCTTATAGGCTTTGTAGCCTTCCAAAAACTTCTCCTTGTTGCCCATGCTGTTATAGATGAGCGTGCGTCGTGTCTCAATGTCGAAAACGCGCTCGGGCGATGACTCCTGAGCAATGGTCAGCGCCTCGTCAATCAGTTTCAGTGCCTCCTCAGGTTTTTCTACTTCCACAACACCGACGATGTTCATGTAGATTGGGGGCATGCTTTCACGGTAGCCGGCCTTCTTCATCATGTCGATGACGTTACGGAAACAGCGCTTGGCACTCTCTTCGTTGCCACAGTAACGGTAGATGTGGCCCAGCATGTTGTAGGCCATGTACATTTCCTTGTCGAGATTCTTGTCGCGCAACTCTTCAGAGAGAGCACGTGCCGCTTTGTAGGCTTCCACGATCTTCTGGGTGTTCATCATGAACACAATCTCGTTGCAGCGCTGGGTGTAATAGGCGTGCAAGTCATTCTTCTTCAGAAGATAGTCCTCCAGTTTCTTGATGTCATTAGCGAAACGGCTTTCGTCAGCATTGTTGAATGACTCATGCATGGAGTCGCGCAAGGCCTTAAAGACAGGGTCGTTGTCGTAGTCTGTTTTGGCTTGGGTGACAGCAACGCCAATGACGACAAGGGTGGTGAGAAGAATATGTTTGATACGCATGAGGCAATAGCATGTTGTTATTTGGTTGCAAATATACGAAAAAGATTTGTTCCTTCCAAATATTTTGCGTATTTTTGCAGCCATGAACATTACGCCAGTCGCATATTTCCATAGTCCACTGTCCTCGAAATTCGGCATTCCACGTCAGAGCGGTCTTGCACCGGCTTTGCAGGGACGTATTGTGTTTGTTCCAGAATACCGTCACGAGGAGGCTGTTCGCGGCTTGGAACATTTTGACTATCTGTGGCTTGTGTGGGAGTTTTCTGCGAATGGCGAAGGTACAGGACTGACCGTCCGTCCGCCCCGTCTTGGCGGTAACGAACGGGTAGGGGTGTTTGCTTCGCGCTCGCCCTTCCGTCCCAATCGGTTGGGCCTTTCGTGTGTACGTATAAATAAGGTGGAACTGTCGGCTACAGAGGGCCCAGTCATCTATGTGAGTGGGGCTGACCTGATGGATGGCACGCCCATCTATGATGTGAAGCCGTATGTGGCTTACGCTGATGCACATCCGGATGCCCGTAGCGGTTTTGTGGACCAACATGACTGGCAGCCTCTGAGTGTGGAAATCCCGGAAAATGTCTCTGTCTTGTTCGCTGACGAAGAGTTAAGTGCGCTGAAGGAGGTGTTGGCTCAGGACCCCCGTCCCCGCTATCATGACGACCCTGAGCGCGTGTATGGGATGCCCTTTGCAGGTCGCGATGTGAAATTCCGTGTGAATGGGACAACCGTTTTTGTTATAAAAGCTTAATTTTTGGCTTTATGGTCTAAGGAAATGGCCTTTTAGTCGAAAAAATGTATTTTTTTTCATCGCTCATTAAACTTTTCTTGTTCTTTTGCGTCAAATCATCAGTTGCAACTAACAGAGAAACAATCAACTGAAATTAAAAACGACAAAACAACACAAAGTATGAAACAGATAGTGGTAAGTATAGCAGCTCTGCTCCTGCTCTCAACAGCAGCAATGGCTCAGGACAATCAGGGACAGCGCCCTGACCGTCAGAGAATGGACAGAACAGAGATGATCAAGCAGCGTACAGACGAAACAGTCAAGAAATACGGACTTAACGAAGAACAAGCAAAGCAACTGCTCTCACTCAACACAAAGTACTTAGGACAGATGGGCCAGCGTGGCCCTCGCCGTGGCGGACCTGGCATGGGACCTGGAAACGGTGGTCAGCGTCCACAGATGAATGACTCCACGGCTCGTCGCCGTCCACAGGGTGGACAGGGAGGCCAGCGTCAGGGCCGACCCCAGATGGGTGGCCAGATGGGAGGTCAGATGAATGAATACAACCAGGAGTTGCAGAAAATCATGACGCCCGAACAGTATAAGGCCTATCAGGCTGACCGCGAAGAGCGCATGAGACAGTTTGGTGGACAGCGCGGACCGCGTCGAAACCAACAGTAAATTCGCCCAACCACACACAAACAAATACAATAAGATCATAGTGATTTAGGTTAACATAGTGTTTTTAGAGGCAAGCGTGCCTGTCTTTAGTAGATAGAAGTTAGGTTAAAAGATATGGATAACAACGCCCGTTAAGAAATTAGCGGGCTTTTTTTGTGTTGTGTCGTTTTTTTTGCTTACCTTTGCACCGTCCATGTGGACGTAATAGAAACCACTAATTATACTGACAATGACAAAACATCAGCTAACAGTCCTGTGTCTTACCGCCCTCGTCATGCTGACGGGCTGTAAGGAGAAAAAACAACCTGTTGATATTATTGCAGAGAAGGTGGAGACACCACAGCCCTCTGGACCTGTACGCATGCAGACTTATCAGGATCAGCGTGAGGTGCAGTGGCTGGGCAAAGCATATAAGATAGAGATTAGCCGTGTGCCTGACGACAGTCTGGCGATGGTCTCTGATGAGTCTGGACAGAAGTTTGTGGATAATCGTATCAGTCTGGTTGTCCGTCGTTCCGATGGCAGCGTCGCTATCAGCAAGACGTTCCTGAAGCGTACCTTTGAGACGTATCTTGACCAGAACTATAAGCGTGGTGGTATTCTCGAAGGCTTTGTCTTCGACAAGGTGGATGGAAATTTCCTTGATTTTGCTGCCAGTGTCTGCTTGCCACAGACTGATGAGTATATCCCATTGGCGGTGAAGATTGACAATTATGGCAATCTCTCCATCAAACGCGATACGGAGATGGACACCAACGGTGGTGGCGATCAGCAGGAAGAGGAGGAAATTTAGAATCCGAGGCCCTCATAGAGAGCTTTCATGTCTGCAAACAGCAGGTCGGCACCTGCTTGTAGCAGCGTTTCGTCGGGCAATGGACCTGTGTTGACTGCAATGGTGAATGCCTGGGCAGCAGTACCGGCCTTAACGCCCAATGGTGCATTTTCAACGACGATTGTTTCCCAAGGCAGTGTGCCTGCCTTCTTCATGCCCATCAAGTATGGGTCTGGCGCTGGTTTTCCCTTCTTGACATCGTAGGCAGTGACGATGTGTTCCTCGTCCAGGAACTCAGCAAAATCCTTTAGCAGACGGTTGATGAGCGGCCGTTGTCCACTGCCCGTGACAACACCGATGCGCCAACCGCGAGCCTTCATGCCTTTCATGACGTCAATGACACCCGGCATGACGGGAGCCTCAGGCAGGGCGTGGAAACAGCGCGTCTTCTCGTCATACATCTCCTGGGCTTGTTCCAGTGTGATATCCTCTCCCTTTTGCTGAAGCACCATGTTGCGAATGGTGTCGATGCCTCGTGCCCCTTCTGTGGCATAGGCATCGTGGGCTGTCATGTGGATGCCAAAGGATGCCATTGAGTGTTGCCAGGCAATAGCGTGGTTGGGCATGGAGTTGTAGAGCACTCCGTCCATATCGAAGAGCGCGGCTTTGGGCTCAAACGTCCCAAAGCCGTGCTTCTTTATGTATTGTTCGATTGCTTGCTTCATGCTACTATATGGTCTGGATTTTTCCAGATGGCCTAGATACTCTAGATATGCTAGATAATCTAGAAGTTCTAGATACTCTAGATGTTCTAGAAATTCCAGTTACTGCTCGCTTGCCAGGCGCTCCTTGATGGCCTTCGACTCTGCCTCGTAACCGGGCTTGTCAAGCAGGGCGAACATATTCTTTTTGTAAGCCTCCACACCGGGCTGGTTGAAGGGGTTCACACCGAGTACGTTACCACTGATACCACAACCGATCTCGAAGAAGTAGATGAGCTGGCCAATGTAGTACTCGTTGAGCTTGGGAACGCTGATGCGGATGTTGGGCACGCCACCGTCAACGTGGGCCAGACGGGTACCCAGCTCTGCCATCTTGTTCACCTCGTCAACGCGCTTGCCGGCGAGGAAGTTCAGACCGTCGAGGTTCTCCTCGTCCTCAGGGAACAGCAACTTCTTCTCAGGCTCCTCAATGCTGATGACTGTCTCGAAGATGGTGCGTTCGCCGTCCTGAATCCACTGTCCCATGGAGTGCAGGTCGGTGGTGAAGTCCACAGAGGCAGGGAAGATACCCTTCTTGTCTTTACCTTCAGACTCTCCGTAGAGTTGCTTCCACCACTCGCTGACGAAATGCAGCTTGGGCTGGTAGTTCACCATAATCTCTATCTTCTTGCCATTGCCGTAGAGGGCGTTGCGGACAGCAGCATACTGAGCTGCAGGATTCTCGTCGAAGGGAACGCTGGGAGCGCAAGCCTTCTCCATATCCTGAGCACCCTGAACCAGTGCCTTGATGTCGAAACCGGCACAGGCGATGGGCAGCAGGCCAACAGGCGTCAGTACTGAGAAGCGGCCACCTACGTTGTCGGGAATGATAAAGCTCTTGTAACCCTCTTTGTCTGCACAGGTACGGGCAGCACCACGCTTGGCATCGGTAACGGCAACGATAACCTTCTTGGCCTCCTCCTTGCCACGCTGGGCCTCGCACTGCTTCTTCAGCAGACGGAATGTGAGAGCCGTCTCTGTCGTTGTGCCACTCTTGGAGATATTGATAACACCGAACTTCTTGCCTTTCAGGTACTCAGTCAGTTCGAACAGGTAGTCCTCGCCGATGTTGTTACCTGCAAAAAGAATGGTGGGGTTCTTTTGGTCTTGGATGAGCCAGCCGAATGAGTTGCTCAGTGCCTCGATAACGGCACGGGCACCCAGATACGAGCCACCGATGCCTGCTACAACGACAGCCTCGCAGTTGTCGCGCAGGGTCTTAGCCGTGGCTTCTATCTCGTCCAGGAAAGCAGGTGTGATTTCTGTAGGCAGGTGTAACCAGCCTAAGAAGTCGTTACCAGGGCATGTGCCATTCTCAAGTGCTTCTTGAGCTGCCTTAACTTTTGGCTCGAAAGCCTTCACAGCGCCAGCTTCCAAGAAGCAGGCGGCCTTTGTGATGTCAAGTTTGATGGTGTTCATAGTGTAAGTTTTGTTTATCTGAATGAATCTGTTAATAGCTTAATTTCTACCTGAGGCGAGATGCGCTCATAGAGTATGTTGTAGACGGCATCGAGGATGGGCATGTTGACGTGCCAATGACGGTTTATCTCCTTCATACACTTTGTTCCGAAGTAACCCTCGGCAATCATCTCCATCTCTATTTGTGCCGACTTGACGCTATAGCCTTTGCCAATCATCGTACCAAATGTACGGTTACGCGAGAAGTTGGAGTAGCCAGTCACCAAAAGGTCGCCCATGTAGACGGAGTCGCTGATGTTGCGGTCGATGGGGTGGACGCTGGTGAGGAAACGGTTCATCTCCTGCACGGCATTCGACATGAGGACTGCCTGAAAGTTGTCGCCAAACTTCAGACCAGAACAGATACCGGCTGCGATGGCGTAAACATTTTTCAGAACAGAAGAGTACTCAATGCCGATAACGTCGGTCGATGTCTTGGTCTTGATGACATCGCTGTTGAGCACGTCGGCAAAGGCCTGCGCTTTCTCTACGTCAGCACAGCCTACGGTCAGGTAGCTGAGACGTTCCAGAGCCACCTCCTCAGCATGCGAAGGACCGCCTAGACAGGCCAGGTTGGCGTAGGGGACGTCGAAGACCTGATGGAAATACTCCGAGCAGACAAGGTTCTCATCGGGCACGATACCTTTGATGGCCGTGATGATGAACTTGTCCTTGATGCGTGTCTTCAGTTTCTTCAGGTGGTTCTTGAGGTAGGGCGACGGTGTGACAAATACC
>Ga0265301_10004005_pt1 | contig 15102 bp, 28 predicted proteins | sample AusTroGonzalo_MG_2_FD_193488 | JGI IMG/M metagenome (GOLD analysis project Ga0265301, IMG submission 193488) | Bovine rumen microbial communities from tropical cattle in Woodstock, Queensland, Australia - Gonzalo_04 | ecosystem: Host-associated > Mammals > Digestive system > Stomach > Rumen ...
TGTTCACTAATATATAGGTCAAAATTACAAAATGGGGGGAGTATCTTCGGAAATTTCCGCCTCCCCGATCTCGATCGCTACAACATTGATCGCGTTCATGATGAGCTTTGTTCCGTCTACCGTGTCGACGATAGCAGTGCCTTGCTCCATCGCAGCTGCAAGAGCTGTCATGAAGTCTTCCTGCTTAGAGACCAGCTGGAACTGTAGAGCTCCCTGCTGTGTGAATATTGTTACAGGATAGATCTTCTCAGCTCCCATACTCTTCTCTCCTTATCAGGTTCCCATTCTCGTCGAAGGCAAGGCCGTCAGCTGTAGCCGGTCCGCCGTTGTGTTCTATTGCGTGACAGTCCCTGCATAGCAGCTCAAGGTTATCCGCGTTGAGTGTTATGTAAGGATCGTTGATATTACTTGGCGTGAGATGTGTCTTGTGATGCACTATCTCGCCTGGCTTGCCACATCTTACGCACAGTCCGAAGTCCCTCTTAAATATCACCTCTCTCATTTCGCGCCATTGAGTAGACAGGTAGAACTTCTTAGCGAACTCCTGCATAATAACCTCCGAACACAGGAGAACCCTCTGAGTGCCTTCAGAGGGTTCCACAGAAAAGAAAGGATTTAATAACCGAATATGAGATTGAGTGTGGCAATAAATAGCGCTATTAAATCATTTCTAAATTATCACAGTTCTTTGTTTCTTTTTACCCCATTAGGCACCATCTTCTTGTTCTTCCTTAAATCTTTCGCAATACTCACTTGCAGGACAGCTGGAGCCTTCACAATCTCCGTCAGGATCACAATAAAATCCCGCAAGCTTTACGAGGTCGATTCTGTCCTGATCGTCATACCACTCCATATATGTATGGCCTCTGTATGAACCATCGAGTTCCGGAACTCTCCGAACGATTATGTCAGTAAAAGGAACATCTTCGAAGCCGTCCGCGTATTTAGCTTCGGCTCTCGCCTTGCCAGGAGTTTCAGCAAACACGACCGCACTGTAATAACAATATGTCTTATCGTAGATCTTATAAGCTTTCATCTCTTGCCCTCCAGACTTCGCATACGTCGTCATATACGACTGGTTTGTCATTCATTTCTGAGGCCTTGTTCTCACAGTAATATCCGCAAGGGTACATATCATAGGAAGCGAACTGACACGTTCCGCAGCATATCGTCATAACTTCTTACCCCACACTATGAGAAATATTACTATGAACGTAACCATGCCTCCGAAAATGGCGCCGAAAACGAATGTAACAACAGTCGACATATTATTACCCCTTTCCTTTGTCGCTCTTTCCCATCCATACGAGAATTACGATCGTGAGACAGATAATCGCGGTTATAACTATCGCTTTCATGGTTTCCTCCTATCCAGTCTTATCTGATAAGCAATATCTCCGCCTTCTCCTACTCTTGCTCCTGAACAGTTTTCTGTATCTAACAGAAAGTTCGTAGTAGAAAAGTGATTACTGCCTTCCTGGATCTGCTTTTTGGTCTTATAGTTGATAAACGCTCCTACGCACATTACGCCGTCCGGAACTTCAAGTGTTATTATTCTCATTTTTAACCTCCGAATCGTTCTGCTCTGCTTCCAGCTCCCACTTGTTTATGATCTCGAACAGCTTCGCTCTGTTCGCCTGTGGAATGGATCCTGTCGAAAGAGCATTTTTAGCCAGGATATAAACCACTGTCTTGATCTCAAAAAGGATCCTTACAATCTTTGTGAAATAGTGTTCCATTTATGCCTCCTTATATGGTTCCGGGAGCAGCCTCCAGGCGACGCAATCATACATGTAACATTCGTCGCTCTCAGCTGAATAACCGGTATTGCTTGCGTCATCTTCAAAAGGATGCGCGATTAGCATTTCTCCGTGGCTGTCGCAGCAGAGCACAGAAAAAGGTTCTTGTTCTCCGGGCAATCTTTCAACACAGGCTATCCATCCGTCCTTAAGCTTCTGAATAGCTTTCTGTATAGCCACCTCATAGCTAAGAACAAGCTTTGTCTTTCCGTTGCATCTGCCTCCCATAATGCGAATTCGCATATTCTCGAGAACTTCTGCAGCTTGTGCATTAGTCATATTCGTTATGGCCTCGTAATCTTCGTTCATGCCGTTATACCTCCTTAGTATTTAAGTATTTTTGCAAGCTCCGTAAGCATCTCTCTGTGTTTCCTGTCGAGAGTCGACTTGCTTATGTGAAGTTCGTCCTGAGCTTCTTCCCACTTCTTGCCTTCGAGATAGATACATCTGCAGATGTCCTTGTGGCAGGATTCCGGGAGCTGCCAGATTATCTGCAGAACCTCGACTGTTTTTCTTAAGAGCTCAGATTCTTCTGATTCGAGTTTGTCTCTCTGGTTAGCGTAGTCGAGCAGAGCGTCTTCCCTGTTATGTTTCGAGATCTCGACATCGTGGCCCGAGGATCCGTCTGTCTCGTATGCAGCTACGCATCTGTTGACTTTCGATGCCAGGACTTCCAGAAGCTTGCGATCTGACTGGACCTGCTTATAGATATGCTTGTAACCCATGAGCCACTTCTTCGCTTTGTACTGCTGATCTGTCACGTCTCGACCTCCTTCCGGATAAAAGCATCTGATTTATCCATGATTTCAGAATAAGAGACCATTATCGTCGCCTTTTCGGCATAGGTCTTATAGATCGTCTCTGCCACTACCTGAGAATCGTCTACCCAGAAGCCTAAGTACGTCATTACATCCTTGAACGTCTTAATGTAGTTGTCCGTGTCCGGCTTTGTAGGCTTAACTGTTCCCCAGAGCTTCTTGTCTTTGACATCCCAGGCAAACCACACTGTAAGTTTGATAGGCCTCTTGCAAGGCTCTGAAGGTTTATGAGGTCTTAAGGCGACCGCGAACTGCTTTTCGAGGTTCAGGAGCTTCGCATCCTTGAAATACCTTCCTGTTCTTCCGTCGTATCGTTTCAGCTGAGACGTGCCTGCAGGCATCGAGTCAAAATGGAGATAAAACTGATCTTTCATGATCTCACCTCCTGAGCACTAAGCCAGCGTACTCGACCAAAGCCGTTTTCGATTCGTTCCGGGCCCTGAACAACATATCCGGATAATTTCCACTGGCCGAGAAGATACTGCATGGCGTACTCCATATCGTCTATAAGAACTCGCTTGTAGAAAGTTGGGCACTGCTTAATGATGTTAACGATGGGTACCGGCATAGGAATATCTCCATATCCGAGATCTTCGGCCATTTTCATGATTATCTTTGCTCGGACCATATCAGCCGTCACGATAATGGTATCGTTGTGTCCGGCTTCTTCATTAAGCCTCTTGCAGAGCTTGATAAGTTCTGTAGTTCTTCCGGAACGTCTTGATCCTATAATCTGTATCATGGAATAATTCCTCCAAATTTCTCAAAAACCTCTCGTCTTATCAGATAGCACTTATCAGGCGGGCAATTAGGATCAGGAATGATCTTGTATTCTTTTCCGAACTGGTTCTCAAGCCACTCTTCCCATCCCGGATAACAGATAATCGCGTTAGGTCTTAACGCTATATCAAGCCTGTTAAAAGCCTCGTTAATCTCTTTTGCCGTTGGAGCCTTGTTTTTCATAAATTGGGATCCTCCTTTAGGTTTCATAAGGCGCTGTGATCTTGCTCTCCCAGACTCTTATCTGAGCTTTCCAGTCCGTTACGTTCTTCCATCCTCTTGCCGTGTAATAGTCGACGAACCTTTGAGCGTCTATGCCGTTATGTCTCTCCTCGCAATAGAAATAAACTTCCTCTACAGTCGGAGGTTCAAAGTGAGAGCGCGATTTTCTCTCTTTACTCTCTCTTTTATCTATCTCTATATCTTTCTCTAACTCTTTCTCTAACTCTTTCTCTATCTCTATACTCTCGTTATCTTTTGTCACGTTATCTGTGACACCTGTCACACTTTTTTGTGACATTTTGTCACGCTCTTTCTTCTTTTCTCGACATCTCCTCTGTCTCTGCGCAGCGTCCGAATTTGAGGCACTTCCGACCATTTTGAGAACTCGCGGAATAACGATCGTTCCCTTCTTATCGATTTTGATTAGTCCAAATTCCTGCAAAGTTTTCATAGCTTCGTCTACAACTTCTTCAGGAGTGTTTGTGACAGACGCGAGCATTTTGTTCGTATAAGGTATTTCTTTCGAGAAACGAAGTTCGCCATCGTGACCGACCGATTCCGCCATGAGTTCGATATAGAAAAGAGCAATTTCCGGACCATTAGGGAGCGACTTGATAAAATTCACGTCGTGACGCTTAAAGAAGTCCGTCGGCAGCTTAAGCCAGTAATACCTCTTTTCACTCATCTTCTTTCCTCTCCTCTTCTATTGGTATGACTTCCCGGATGCCGTCGCCCTCTCTCGGGTTAAATTCCCACTTGACCGCGTTGTGTTCCTTGATAAACGCATCCGCGTAAGGATCCTTCGGGCCAATATCGAGATAGTATTCGTCTGTGTTCTCTTCGTTTGGTCTCGTCACGATGAAGATCTGGCAAGTGAGCGGTTCCGGAGAATACTTACGGAGTTCCTTGAGTATGTTTTCGATAGACATTGTCACTACCGTCTTAAGGATCTTTTCTTCCATAGTTTTGTCCTTTCCAGATCGCGCCTACCGGCGCGGATCTTCAGATATGTCGATTAAAGATACAAGCGGGAGCGACGCCGATGTTCGTGTTGTACGCGTGGCCGTAGTACAGAGAACCGTCTGTGTACACGATACGCACATGGTCGGCGTAGGACGGAATAGGCGAACGGAGCCAGAACCAGTTATCGTACTGAGGAACGAACTTCGCGTATCTGATGTATTCCTGAATAGAAAGAATGAACATAGGAGTTTCGAAGGCCTTGTATGCCTCTTCTCCGTTCTCCATAACAGCGTCGACGTTATGGTTAAGGAAAACATTACACTCGCCGTTCTGAAGCTCTGTAGCGAGCTCTGAGAGCAGATCGCGGATATCTGATGTTCCGTACTCGTTCATGTTGTCCTTGTTCTCGTCTCTGCAGAACGCAAATTCGTCTCTGTAGAGCTTCGCCATGATAGCGAGACATCCGGTACCTCCGACAGCTGCAAAGTTCGGATCCAGGCAAACCCATTCGTGGCCTCTGTATTCAAACTTGTCTCCAGGCTGCAGCTTCTCCCAGTCCGGCGCGGAACTCAATACCAGCTCGTCAACGCGTTCCTTAAGTTTTCTCAGGTCTGAAGGCTTGAGGCTTTGAACGCCTGACATCAAGAAAGTAATGATCGGGACTTTGGTACCTGAAACTCCAACCGGCTCTTCTTCTACGAGCGGGATGGAAGTCTTTCCCTCCGGGAGCTTCATCTTGACCTGTCTCTTGTCCATAGAAGGCGCGTAGTGCTCATAGACTGCCTGGCAATCGATTCCGGAGAATACTCTGTGACTCTTCTGGGAGTTAACAGGCTTAATGTCCTTCTCCTTGATGTATCTGGAGATGTTCGTTGCGCAGCTGTGCATATCGGACCACTTGCCCGGAAGTGCCTGCATGAGAGCTTCGCCTAATTCCTTGATCGTATAGTTCTGATTCTTGTTAAATAAGTTCTTACACATGGTTATTTTTCCCTTCTTTCTGTGTCATACTTTCGCAGTGTATAGATCTGACTTGCCCTCTATGACCGCCTTGTACTCGTCGTTCAATCTGAATCCGAAGTGATACAGCGTGGAGTAGAGCTGCTGGTGAGCATTGAGGATCGTCATGTTCTTTGTAAAGTTCCATTCGACGAACTTGTTCGAATATGAATTCGCCAGAGCTGCCCACATCTGGAGCATTAACTTCCGGAGGACGTTGTACTTCTGATAGTCCTTATCCAGTTCCTTGATGTCGGTCTTTGTCTTGACGTTGTAAAGCGTTTCGAAATTGTCTCTGAGGTTCACTTCAAGTTCAAAAGAAGTTTCGCAGAGCCTTTCCATGAACTTGATGCGGTTCTTATCGTTCAGATCTTCGAACGACTTTTCCGGGATCTCCGTAATGAACTTAAAATACTGATCGCAGATGACCGTCCTCATGCCTTCAAGAATGGACTTATTCTTTTCTCTGGCTTCCTCAAGAAGCTCCTGCTTAGTCTTTTTCTTTTCGACCTTCTTCGGAGTGTTTTTGAATGCAAAAGTGAGGAAATATCCGTCACACCTGTAAAATACAGGCCTTGTATTCTTCCCGGCGAATGCCTGGATGGCAGAATCGTCGTACTCCTTCTCCAGATCTATCTTTGAGAGCTCCTTTATCTCTTCCCACTTAGGATCCGAACCATAAGAGTAGAAATATTCTTTGCTCTCTTTCCATCCTAAGGAGTTAATCAGCTCAAGATACTTCTTGGAGTTTTTCTTACGATTCTGCTCGTCGACATAAGCCTCGACTGAATATCTGATATCGCTCGAAGACTCTGCCTCTTCCAGGATCTTGTTTCTCTCCTTAATATCCTTAACCTTTTCGAGTTCTATATAGTCACTGATCGTAGGCTGGAAATTCTCCATAGCTGCATCGATCGACTTCTGCTTGAGCTTTGCGATCTCGAGTCTGTGTTTGACCGTGGACTCGGAAAAGCCTGTCTTGGTGGAAATAGTCTCGACGGTTTCGCCTAAGTCGAGCATCATCTGGAAGCCGTGAGCCTGTTCCAGGAACGTCAGATCCGAGCGCTGCATGTTCTCGCAGAGCATGATCCCGATCTGCTCTCTGTCAGATAAGCCTTCAGCTATTACGCAAGGGAGCTCGAAGCAGATACCCTCCGAAGCTGCGAACCTTCTGTGTCCTATAAGGATCTTAAAGTTCTCGAACTCTTCGTCCATAGGAACTACAGTAAGGTTCTGCATTATTCCGTGTTCCCTGATGGATTCCTTAAGCTCTTCGAGGTCTCCTAATTCTTTTCTCGGGTTATCCGGATGCGGATGCAGCTGAGACCTCTTCAGCATAACCACACATGTCTTTGATTTATCTTTCTTCATATCTGCCACCTCTTATCGAACCCAGTACGCTACTCCGACCTTCTTGGCGCCGAGCTTTTCCGGATCGTCAAGATAGAGCTTGCCCTTATAGATCCATCCGCACGTAAAGTCGATATGCGCTTCCGTACACTTGAAGAGCTTCTTCGCGTAGTCGATAACCGAAACGTAGTCCGCATCGATCCTGGTGACGATGTACTTCTTCTTTCTGCCTGTTAAGCTCTCGTAAATCTCACACTTTGCCATAATTAAAATCCTCCGAATTGAAAATCCTTTTTGTCTTTCCTGTTGTCGATGATCTCGATCACTTCGTGCTTCGCTTCTTTCTTAAGCTGCTCATTCTCAAGCCTGAGCTTCCTGTTGTCGTCCTGCAGCTCCATGATCGCCTTGTTGTCAATGAACATCTCGACGACCATTCCGACGACCAGGCAAACCGCTCCGACTCCTATGTAGTAGATAATTTCAAGTAAATTCATATCCTTCTGCCTCCTTTTCTGTGAAATACTCCAAAGCTCCCATCTCTTTCAGAGCTTTGTATTCTTCTTCTGTGAGCGGTACCGTGACTTCTACCCATTCGACCTTGAAAACCTCGTAATATCCGGTTGGAAATGACTGAACGTCTGAATAGTCTTCATAAAATAAGTCGAGGTGTTTGCCTTTTACCGCTGATCCTGTGTCTTCTCCTATGAACGTCCTGTCGAACTCTTTGATATAGAAGACCTCTCCGAACTTGTGCTTAGATCTGGATATCGCGCATGTAGTAGGTTCCGTGAGTCTGTAGTTATAACTCGCCCTGTGACAGATGGCTCCGCTCGCTGTTTCCCAGCCTTTCGGATAGTTGCTTCCGTTGTAGCCACACTCGGAGGGACAGTATGCAGTAATGTAATATGTCCCTAAGCTCGTGAGCTTCATCTGTTTGTAAGTTACAAGGACCGGAATGTACTTCTCTTCGACTTCGTGGAACTCTTCGAGCGAAGGCTCTGTCTCGTTCCACCATGCGTATGTAGGAGTTGCGCCGAAATCTTTGGAAGTAAACTGGTCCTTGAATGTCGTCTCTGCAGATACCGTTTCTTCCGGGAACATCCTGTCCGTTACGTAGTAGGTAAGTCCGTGGAACAGGAATGCTGCTGCAAAGAATAAGAGCCAGTTAACTGTCTTGATAAGCTTTTCTTCGGTCATTCTTTCTTCCTGTAAACTTCGTCGAAGTTTCCTTTCCAAGCTCGGTTTGCATCTTCTAATTCCTGATAGTCGAAGCTTGGCTGATTCATGATCCGCGCCATGATGTTTGCGGAGATAGCCTTCTTTTCGGCTCTGGTAAAATCTTTCTTTCCGTCTAAGCAATCTCTTAACCTCCGAGTAGACATAACTCCTGCATGAGCCAGTTCAGTAAGATTCTTGAAATACCTGCCGAGCGACGGATAAAAGCCACCCGAGGCAGTCATTTCCCTACCTCTTGGGACAATTTGTCCACAGGCTCAGTAAAAAAAATAGACATAAACTCTTTATCAGACAGTCGAAGATTAGTCTTGAGTGCCATAATCTCGCCCTGGTCAAAGGATCTGTCTCCGTTGAGCTTTAAGTGAAGGCTCTGCCTTGATATACCCATCTTGTCAGCAAGAGCGGAAACCTTAACGCCTCTGTCCTGAATGACTTTCTTAAGTAAGTCATTGTTCATATTCTTTCCTCCCTTCTGTGATTTTGTGGACTGTCTGTCCACATCTCGAATATATCCCTTTGTTGACTTTCTGTCAACATTTATTTCCGTTATTGTTGACAATTCGGCACAATGTAATACAATCGACATATACGGAGGTCTTATTTGAAAATGAACAAAGAAGAAGCAAAGAAAAAATACGGAGAGAATCTACGACGGATCAGACAAGCTAAAGGAATGTCGCAAGAAGAATTAGCGAAAGCTCTCGGTTATACAAATAGATCATCAATTAACAAGATCGAGATCGGGCGCAGCAACATTCCGACCGATAAGATAGCGAAGATGGCTGAAGTTCTCGGAGTAAGCCCGCTTGACCTGTTTGAAGGCGGTGAACCTCCGATTGAGGAAGAGACAGCCATTCCTTTTGACTTCGACAGGTTGTCGGAGGATAACCAGAAGAGGCTCTTAGCCTACTATCAGGCCCTGATCGATTCACAGGAGGGTTAATATGAATACTCCACGCTGGGACGGAGAACGATGGCGCATCCGAGTCATGAGAGAAGGCAAGACTTTTTCCTTCTCTTCTAAGACTCCGGGAGCAAAAGGCCGTAAGGAAGTCATACAAAAGTACGATAAATGGTACTATGGTGAAGCTTCAGGCGAAAAGTCCGTTTTAACGGTCTCTAAACAGTACCTTGAAGATGTTATAATGAGGAAAGGCGCTCAATCTCCTGCCTATGAACAGTATGAGCGCTACATAAGGCTCTACATCGTCCCTGTGTGCGGTTCAAAGAAAATATGTAAAATGACTCGCACAGACTGGCAGAACGTCATTAACGAAGCTACAGGGCGAAATAAGGCATTATCAGAGAAGTCTCTCAAAACACTCCGCGCTATTATCATGTCTATTATCAAGTTCGGGTACCAGGACTATCAGTGTGAGCTGCTTCGGGGATCCTTATATATTCCGCAAGGACATAGTAAGAAAGAAAAAGAGATCTTGCAAAGAAGCGATGTCAGAAGACTGTTAGAGCCTTCGGCGCTCTGGTACCACCCTTTATTTTGCCTCGGTGTTCTCACAGGAATGCGTCCCGGAGAGCTGCTTGGTCTCAAGGTGTCAGATTTCGAGCGTGACCGCGTTACGATAAGAAGAGCCGTTAATGCCAGAGGACAGATCACAGAAGGCAAGAACGAGAATGCAAGGCGCATGATCCCTCTGGGAGATCTTGCGAGCTCGATCATCCGGAACACTATTCAGAGAAACAAAGACCATAACCTCCGAACAGAGTGGATCTTCTGCTCGCCTGACGGTTCCGTAGGTACCCAGTCGACCATGAGAAACCACTGGCAGAACCTGAAGAAGGAAAGACAGCTTCCCGGAACGGTCTACTCGCTGAGACATACATTTATTACCATGATGAAGAACGTCATGCCGGAGCAGATGGTTAAGGATATCTGCGGACATAGTATCAGCTTCGATTCGTTTGGCACATACGGACATATCTACGAGTCTGAGCACAGAGAGGCCGCGTCGATCATTGACCTTACTTTCGGTCAAAATCTCGGTCAAAATGAGTCCGCGAGCGGAGAACAGACGAGCACTTAATTTTTGAAAAACCCATTGTTTCAGGGACAAAGTGAGCATGGGTGCAGATACACAAAGGAGTTCGATTCTCCTCATCTCCACCAAAGAAAACCGCTCATCTATTAGGCTTTGAGCGGTTTTTCGTTTTTCTTCGGTCAAATTTCGGTCAAAACTGATATAATTGTTGAATCGTACCGTCACGAGTATAGATATTCATTCACCCAAAAGAAAAAGCCTCCCGGAATTAACCGAGAGGCTTAATCTTTTACGGAGTGGTTCTTATGGCATGAACCTTATTTCTTGTACTCTTTGGCAGCTGCTTCGGTCTTCGGACCATAGAAGCCGTCTATCTTAACGCCCAGGACTCCCTGTGCTGCCTTGACAGCTGTAAGAGTCTCATATCCTACGATTCCGTCAGCTCCGTAAGTAGACAGACACTCAGGATCCATCCATAAGAGGAACTTCTGAAGCTTGACTACTTCGGCGCCTACGTCATTCTTCTGGAAATATCCTCTTGAAGGAATGACAGGCCACGGTCCGGGATAGCCTTCCTTAGTCGGTTCCGGCGGAGTAGGCGTAGGTTCTGGACCTGGTTCAGGAACGACAGGAGTCGGCTGCAGATATTTTCCGCTCGCATAACCGCCGTCGAAATATACCCAGGCTGTACAGCCTCCGATCGATTCGCCCTCGACTACTGTCTCAGACTTGAATGTCGTACCGTTGGCAATATATCCGACCTGTTCGCTGTCCGTGTTCGGCTCCTTGCGGAGCCTTAACGCATCTCCGCTGTTCGTGCAGACCGTGTACTGGTCCTTGACAGGCTCGGGCGGGTTTCCGGACAAGATGCTCGTTACCTGAGAAGCAAGATCTCCCATCTTACCCATCAGCCAGGATCCCGGGCAGTCGGTGTCAGCAAACCATCTGTGAACGGTAAGAAGCATCTCATCGTCTGCAGGATCATAGCTAAGAGCTTTGTTCTTATCGCTGATCCAGAGCAGCTTCTTCTTTCCGTATCTCTGGCAAATATCCGCGCAGAGCTTAATAAGTTTGTCATAGACTGCAGGCCTGAAGGCATAAGGACTCGAAGAGTCGCTTGCGCACTCGATCGTAACAGCTCTATTGTCGTTGTCTCTGGATGAGCTTGTCCACGCTCTCCACTCTTCTCTTACGCAACCTCCGACACGTCCGTCAGCTCCTATGATGTAGTTACTTGATACCTGTCTCGAGGTTGTAGCGAAGTAGTCGAGGCCGTTTTCGATACTGACTTGTCCTACCCAGCAGTGCGGAGTAATTCTGGTTATTGAATACCACCTGTTCCCGGAGTTGTCTCCGCTCTCTCTGACTTTGTCAGTTAAAGGACTCCATGTAGCCATTATTTAACTCCTTTCTGCAGTTCAGCGATAGCAGCTCTCAATTCGTCGATTCTCATAAAAGCCGTGTCTACGCGTCCTGTAAGGACTGCGATTTGTTCAGTGTGTTCTATCTGCTTTGTCTGCATTGTCTTGATATCTGTTCGTATTTCGGAGGTCGTAGTGCAAACCTGGTCGAGTTTCATGTTGACCTTAAGAAGAGACTGGTTAATCTCGTTAAGCCTCGCTTCGTCAGCTTTCGTGTCATTCTTGTTTGACCTGACACTGTTAACGATGAAAGTCACAATAGCGATCAGGAGCATAAGACCACTGAACACAAGTGCAATAATGCTTACAGGATCCATGTCATACCTCCGGCAGTCCGGTAGCTATACTTGTCAAAAGAGACAAAATAGCTGCTAAGAGTGAAGCAGAGCCTACTACGAGCCAGTTAACCTCTTCGATGAGAGCTGTCGTACCGATCGCAGCGATAGCAGTCTGACAGAAAGTTTTCAAGGCTCTAATGCCTGCAGCTTTCCAAAAGTCAGCGCTTACGAGTTCATTCTTAATTCTTTCCATGACGTTTTCCTCCTTAGTCTGTTTCTTCTTCTTCGGTCTCGTCGACCTTAAGATCTCTGATATCCAAAAGTTCATCTATCTTCTTGAGATATTCTTCCTGGGCAGCGCGGATCTCCGCGATATTGTCCTGGATAGTATTTCTCAATAAGTGCGAAGCGGTTTGTCCGGGATGGTTGACCTCAAGGCCGTACTCGATCCCTGTCGACTTGTCGTAGAGCTTCTTCGCGTTCTTCGGATAGATTGAGTGCGGAGCGGTACCGAACTCGATCCAATGCGGGTTGGCTCTCGACGGTTGTTTATTCTTTGCTCGTACCTTCTGCCAGCCATAGAATCCGAAGTCCAAAGTGGGCTGACCGGTAAACTTATCAATTCGCTTCCATGAAGCGACGTGGTTCTTCAGGTTGTTGGTCCTTACAGGAAGGTCTGCCTTGAGCTTTTTTCGGAGGACCTTAGCAGAGGCACCGAGAGCTTCTTTGGAAAGCTTCTCGATAGCCTTCTTTGTCTCCGTCGAAGTCTCAAGATACTTAACGCAAGACGATATTTCGCCTTTCTTGTAACTGAATAGTGTCCTTGCTGCAGGATCTGACTGAGCATCAAAAGCCATAAGTCCTCCTTTCTCCCTCGAAAAGATAAGCAGGCTCCGAAGAACCTGCTTATCCAGCGGCTTGATCGCCGGTCCGAGGAGGGCATAGTTAAGGATCCGGCATCCGGAGGCTGTTATACTTCTCTTCTGCCGAATTACGCATTTGCGTCAATTCTGACGCGATCTCTTCTCCTGTTTCGGCCTGCGCTATGACTTCCGCCTGTCTGCTGATAAGTTCAGCTTGCAGCTCGATCACAGCGCAGAGGCCTTCTATGAGTTCAAGGTTTGTCAATCCTCTGCCTCCGCATCAGGCTTATCCGGGAATGTGATGTTAAAAGGGAATCCCGGCTGTTCCGAAATGTCTCTTAAGTCCTGTCTGTATTTCGCCCAGGCGCCTGTAAGAACTTCTCCGAGCTTCTTCAGGAATGAGAGCCAAGCTGTAAAAGTGGATCCCGAAGGAGCTACAAGACCGAGCCTGTCGAATGCGAGCTCGTTGTCTGATTCCTCGAGAAGCTTGTTACGGATCAGGCGGGCAAACATAGCTGCATCCTCTTCGTTCTGTTCTTCGCATGCTACCTCGTAGCGCTCCTGAAAGAATTCCATAGTCTCGGATCTTCTCTGTGCTTCCAGAGCTTCAGCCTTTGCGAGGCGCTTATAAGTATTATCCTTCATTGAATGATTCCTCCAATCGTTTGAAATATTCTTTCATCCGTTGGCGTTCGAAGAACGTGTCGCCTCTGGATGCGTTAGCTAAAAATGATTCAAGTGATTCTCTGGCCGTTCCCGGCCGATATTCACCTGTCTTTTCTTTGGCAAGGAGTTTCTTAAGCTTTCGCCTGCACTTGCCGTGTTTTCGTTTGCTCATCCTTCTTAAGATCTTTCCTGAAGGCATGATGTAGAAGTGCCACTGCAGAAGGATAATTCCCTGCCGTAACGGATAGAGCGCTGTTTTCTTATTGAGTTCCAGGCCTAACTTCTCGAGCCTTGTTCTTATCTCTTCCCGGCACATCTTCAGGTATTCCTTATCCGGATGTATCAGAACGAAATCATCCATATAACGGATGTAGTATTTTATGTGCAGCTGCTCTTTGATGTAGTGATCCATGTCGTCAAGAACAGCCAGAGCGACGAGCTGACTTACTTGAGATCCTAAGCCTATTCCGCGATCTCCGCCGAATGAGTCAACGATCTCGCAGGCTCTTTCTGCTATCTGAGGATCCTTAACGCGTTTCCTGATAGCCTGTTTTGCTACGTCGTGACGGATAGATGGAAAATAGTGCCTGATATCGCACTTCAATACCCATCCTTCCCGGCCGTATTCGCGGTTGTATCTCCTTAAGTGCTTCGTGAAGTTGTTAAGAGTGTAGTCTACGCCTCTGCCCTTGAGGCAGGCGCAGTTATCATGGATAAACGACCGAGTCATGTCCTGGTACAGACCGTTATCACACAAGGCTCTCTGGAATTGTCTGTCCTTAAGCCTTGTTGCAACTATTTCTCTCGTTTTCGGTTCGTGTACCGTGAACCTCTGATATCTGTCTATCTCATAGGTACCGGTTAACAGCTGTTCACGGAGCTTCACGGTATTCTTAAGGCCGTTGCACTCATAACCTACTACACTGTCTTTCCATCTTACATTTCTGCAGCTCTTAATAAGTCCTTTATATAAGCTGTCAAAGCTTATCGCTTCTTCGTATGACATAAATAAAACAGGCGCTGATAGAAGGACTGTCTTAAGAAGACACCTTCGTCGCCTGCAGGTTTCGCTCCTTTCAGAGTCAGGATAGTCACTCCTTGTGTGAGTTGCGCTGCTTTGGTCTGCTATGGACTACTTGAAACTGGCATGTCTCACAATCGGGAGCGACGCCGATGTTCGTGTTGTACGCGTTGTTGTTGTTCAGAGAACCGTCTGTGTTCACGTTACGCACATTGTTGGCGTTGGACGGATTAGGCGAACGGAGCCACGCGTTGCGTGCTTGATAGCGACTACCCTTTTGACATGTATTTGTCTTTGTCGGATCTCTCCCATGATTTTAGGAGCTGTTCTAACTCCATGATGAGCTTCGTCCAGTGCTCCGCCTGTCTTCCGGATATATAGTTTGCGAGATATACATCCTCGATCAGGTCGACGAGAGCTTCGAGATGTGCGTATGCTTCTATCTGCTGGCTTGCGCGGTACCGGTATTCGATATCCCTCGTAACGGAATCCGTCACGAATGTCGCGTTCGCTCTCTTGATACAGCTGCACGCGCCTCTTATTTCCGCCTGGATTGGTGACGCATATAGCCACCTTGTGCTCTTTGGAAAGTATTTCTCGTTCTTCAGTATAGCGAGGGTATATCGTTTCAATACCCTCGCCTTATAAAGAACCTGAAGCTTTCCCTTTTGTCTGTCTCCTACTCTTAC
>Ga0265301_10004010_pt1 | contig 15086 bp, 8 predicted proteins | sample AusTroGonzalo_MG_2_FD_193488 | JGI IMG/M metagenome (GOLD analysis project Ga0265301, IMG submission 193488) | Bovine rumen microbial communities from tropical cattle in Woodstock, Queensland, Australia - Gonzalo_04 | ecosystem: Host-associated > Mammals > Digestive system > Stomach > Rumen ...
AAGCAGATGACCTCCTTCTGTCCGATGACCTATATCTGTTCGAGGGAGAACGCTGGTTGATATTTGATTACCCCCAATGCGCATGGCGTGAGCTGGCAGAGGTGATAAAGAATACCTGATTTTCACCAAACTATGCCTTTTCTAAAAACTCAGCCCGGAAACTGACCCAACTCAAACGGGGCCGTTTCCCGCGTTATGTCGGAAAAGTTTTGGGGCATTCTAAATCGACAGCCTATGCTCAGTTATGCCTAATACCGCTCGCTTTCGGGGCAACATGCGTTCACGCAGAGCGGGAAGCATCGGCCTGATCGAAATGAAGAGAAAGCCGGGCAAACAAGAGCGGACGGATGAAGAATGATAATAACATCTGTGTTTTTTGTTGAAAAAGGAATAAGTTTGCCATTTTCTGTGCTTGAAATCTGGACAAATGGCGTTATAGTATCTCTTAAATAGCATAGCGCTCACCCCTTTTCCTCAGAATATCTTCTTTTGAGGAAAGAGCATCCAGTTTATCTTCCGATAGTAAGATACTATCGGCACATAGAAATGAGGATATAATGTCTGACATCCTTTTTCCCGAAGAGAGAGCTCGGAAGAAAATCGACAGAATGCTTCAGGAAGCAGGCTGGGAAATAGTCCCAAGGGAAGAATACTCCCTAGGACGTTCTGCCATTGCAATTAAAGAAGGTCTGTTAAAGGGGAATCTTGAAGCAGACTATTTGCTTTTTCTTGAAGGAAAAGCTATTGGAGTATTGGAAGCGAAAAAGGAATCTACAGAATTATCTGATTGGGTTGCCGGGCAAGCCGAAAATTATACCCATCAGTTGCTTCCAATGTATCAGTATTGGGAAAATCCTCTCCCCTTGATTTATCTTTCAAATGGAAAGGAACTGCTCTTTCGCAACATAAAGAATCCAGATGGAAAGTATTATAAGATTGAAAAAATGCACACCCCCAAACAAATGGCGGAGCTTGCTGGGATAAAAGATGCATACTTTATTGGTTTGCCAAAACTTGATAAAAAGGGACTTCGCAACTGCCAATTTGATGCTATCAACAACCTTGAGGCAAGCTTCCGCAGTGGTCAAAAACGTGCATTGATATCCATTGCAACTGGTGCCGGGAAAACTTTTACTGCATGTCTGGCAACATATCGATTTTTAGCTTATACTCCAGCTCGAAGAGTCCTATTCCTTGTAGATAGAAACAATTTGGGTAGACAGGCTGCCGGAGAGTTTGGGATTTTCAATAAAACGGAGAACGGTAATTCCTTTAGTGCGATTTATACCACTACTCACTGGACAGCAGCTGATATTGAGTGGAAGCAGGTTGGCAATACAAGAAAACCTGTCATTCCCGATGCAAACCTTGTCATTTGCACGATTCAGCGGCTATATTCTGTTATAAGCGGGCAGGAGTTACAGGATCAGGAGGATTCCGAAGGTTCGTTCGATCCTCAAAATGGACCTGACATTGAACTTCCTACTCAGCTACAGCTTCCGCCGAACTATTTTGACTTTATTTTTGTTGATGAATGTCATCGTTCAATTTACGGACGCTGGAAAAAGGTTCTGACATATTTCGACAGTGCGCGTATTATAGGCCTTACAGCTACCCCAGGGGCTGAAACGAAGGAATTCTTTAATAACAACTGTGTTATCAATTATTCGCTCGAACAATCTGTTTCGGATGGTATCAATGTGGGATATAGGGTATTCAATATAGATACTGAAGCCACAATGAGCGGAGGAATCATAGACAAGGGAGAAAAGTATCAAGAAGTAACGGTTTATACCGGACAAAGACGCAACACTCGCGCTATTGAACCGTGGTCTTATAAGTCTTCTGACCTTGACAAGGCCGTCATAAATTCAGAACAGATCCGTCTTGTCCTCAGCACATTCCGAGACGCGGTTTACGAGGAATTGTATCCGAACCGGACGCCAGATTTAGCTATGATTCCGAAAACGTTGATTTTTGCTAAAAACGACGCACATGCAAGTAATATCGTTTCGATTCTTCGTGAGGTCTTCCCCAATCAGGCTCCAGAATTCGCGCAAAAAATCACTTACTCTGCTGGTGACAGCAATGCACTTATCAAGAGTTTTCGCAATGACAAAAAATTCCGCATTGCAGTGACCGTTACGCTCGTAGCAACCGGAACCGATGTCAAACCGCTTGAAATTCTTCTCTTTATGCGAGATGTCAATTCTGAGACCCTTTATGTTCAGATGCGAGGACGAGGTTGCCGCAAAATCACCGATGACCTTCTGCGGAATGTAACTCCCAATGCCGACACCAAAGACCACTTCACGCTGGTGGACGCAATAGGAGTTACACGCCACCCTATGCAGACACAAACATCAGGCGATGATACTGGTGGCGGGATCAATATCTCGCTTGAACAGCTTCTTGAACAAATTACGCATGGCTACCTCCCAGATGATAACCTACGTTTGCTCTCAAAACGTCTTGCCCGGATATACAACAGATATCAGACAGCAGAACACAAGAAATTTGAATCATTAGCCCATATGGATATGCTCGAAATCGCAAAACATATTCAAGAGGCTTTTGATTCCGGCAAGCTTTCCGCAGAACCATTCGTTCATTCAAACGAGCCGAATCTCCTGCGCAAAGCACTTGTAGAGCCGTTGGCACTTCACAAGGAAGCAAGAGAGTATCTCCTTATCCTCAATGCTGGATTTGTAAATATTCTCCAACCTGGGAGAGACACACTCGTCAACAAAGGTTTTTCTATTGAAAAAGCCCAAGAGACAACCGATGAATTTATGAAATTCCTCCAACAGCATCGGGACGAAGAAAAAGCAATACAAATTGTCGCAGAACAAACGAATGAGCCAATTACACATGCCATGCTGACGGACCTGGCAGAGAAACTCAAGGCATTTAACTCTGATTTCCAAGCACTCACGCTTTGGAATGCCTACGCTATTCTTAACCCGGATCGGGTTGTGCCTCTTAAACCAGAAGAAAAAGAAGCTCAAACCAATCTCATTCAGTTGATGCGTTTTGCCTTCGGTTCCTCCACAAAACTCCAATCTCTTTACTCTCTTTCTGCTCAACGATTCGAGTTGTGGTGTGGACAGAATCAGCGTGATAGACTGTCCGAGACGCAACGCCGGATTATTCTTGAAATCTCCAATTACATTGTCTGCAATGGCGCATGCAGTCCGCATGACATTTCTGTGGGAAAAGGAATGCAGTTTCTGATGCAATTCAGAAGCGCATTCGGTGCAGACAAAATCAATGCCCTACTTGAATCACTCGCAGGCTTCATGCTTGCGGCCGCATAAAATGAAAGGTTAGTTTATGGCCGCTAAAAATACCGAACAGGCTCTTCCTCAGAAAGTTTGGCGACTTGCCACTGTTATCGCTTCGGCTGGGGTGGGATTTACAGACTATATCATCCAGCTCACGTATCTCCTTTTTCTAAAGATGGATTACGAGATTACTCAGGTCATGGGCAACACGAGTTCTATTCCAGCAGGTTGCACATGGGCGGATTTAATTAGTCTTGATGGAATGGATTTGCTTCATCGATATGAAGAAATCCTGGATATCCTTTCAAAGCAGGATGGGCTCATTGGTACAATTTTTACCAAGGCGCAGAACAAAATCGGCCAGCCGGTATCCCTGAAAAAAGTCATTTCGCTTATTGATGCGGAAGACTGGTTCTCCCCTGATATTGACAAAGGGGCCATTTATGAAGGTATCCTCGAAAAGAATGGTCAGGACAAGAAAAGCGGAGCTGGACAGTATTTCACTCCGCGAGCCTTAATCCAAGCTATGGTTGATGTAACTCGCCCCCGCTTTGATGAGACAGTCTGTGATCCGGCCTGTGGCACTGGTGGATTCCTTCTTGCGGCCTACGCTCATATGGCAAAGCAGACTAATGACCAAGACAAGCTTAAAAGCCTTCCTGCTCATTTAATCGGATACGACATCACACCGCTTGTTGTAACGCTCGGAGCCATGAATGTCTATCTTCACGGGATTGAAGCAGAACAAAGCCCCATCTCCTGTCGAGACACGCTGATTAAAGAGCCGGATCAACTTGTCGATGTCGTCCTCGCGAATCCCCCATTCGGGACACGCCCCGCTGGATCTGTTAATATCGCGGATATTCGCACTGACCTTTATGTGGACACAAACAATAATCAGTTGAATTTCCTTCAGCATATGATGCTGATGCTGAAAGACGGTGGTCGAGCTGCGGTTGTTCTTCCCGACAACGTTTTGTTTGAAAGCGGTGCTGGCGAAGTCGTCCGCAAGAGACTGTTGACAGACTTCAATCTTCATACCGTTCTGCGATTGCCGACCGGCATCTTTTATGCGAATGGCGTCAGGGCCAATGTTCTCTTCTTTTCTAAGGGTTGCAAAACCGATGCAATTTGGTTCTATGATTATCGCACTGGAATTAAGCACACATTGGCAACGAATCCGATCAAACGCGCCGATTTGGATGATTTTGTTGCCTGCTATCATGCAGATGACATCAGTGAACGTAAAGAGACGTGGAGTACGGAGAATCCAAACGGCAGATGGCGTAGATTCCCGGTTTCTGACATTCTTGCTCGCGACAAAACGAACCTTGACATTTCATGGATCAAGGAAGAAGGCGAATCAGCCGATGATTATACACTTGCTGAACTCTTTTCCATTATTGAGGAAAAGAGTCAAAATATCTCCAATGCGGTGGCTTCGCTGAAAAAAATGATAGGCGATATTGAAGAGTGAAAGTTTTTACGCAACATTCGGAGAAAAAAATGATTGACACCAAGCTTCTTCGGCAAAAGATTCTTGATCTTGCTATTCGAGGGAAACTTGTTCCACAAGACCCGAATGATGAACCAGCCTCTGAACTTCTAAAGAGGATTAAGGCAGAAAAAGAGGCTTTGATAAAAGCAGGGAAGATGAAGCGAGACAAGCACGAATCATTCATATTCCGCGGTGAGGATAAACGTTATTATGAGCACGTCGATGGGAAAGAGACCGATATTACCGAGGAAATACCCTTTGATTTACCGCAGGGGTGGGCGTGGTGCAGAATGTACAATATCGCCCACAGAATAACGGATGGAGAGCATTCAACACCAAAACGAGAAAAAGAATATTCAGGTTATTACTTGATTTCTGCACGGAATGTATTAAATGACGGATTGGATCTCTCCGTCGTGGATTTCGTTTCATCGGAAACGTATGCTTTTTTGGCAACACGCTGTTCTCCGCAAATCGGAGACGTCCTGCTTTCCTGTTCTGGAACCGTTGGGCGTTGTTGTATCTGTGATATAAGCAATTGTGTTATGGTACGAAGTGTCGCTTTAATTGCAGTCAGAATAATATCATCGTTGTACTTGCAGTATGCCATTCAAAGTCCTGTTGTCCAAAAACAAATTCAAAAAAAACAGAAGCAAGTTGCACAAGCTAATATTTTTCAAGCTGAAATCAAAGCATTGCTGCTTCCTCTTCCCCCTCTTGCCGAGCAAAAGCGTATTGTCGCAAAAATCGATAATCTGCTGAAAAACGTTGATGAAATAAACCAATCATCGGAATCATTGGAAAACAAACTAACATTGGCGAAACAGAAGATACTTGACCTTGCCATCAGGGGAAAGCTTGTCCCGCAAAACCCGGATGACGAACCTGCATCCGAGCTTCTGAGAAAGATCAAGATAGAGAAGGAAGCATTGATAAAAGCCGGGAAATTGAAGCGGGACAAGCACGAATCTTTCATCTTCAAAGGTGATGATAACTGTTACCATGAGAAGATTGTTGGTAAAGAATTTGATATATCAGAAGAAATCCCGTTTGAATTACCTCAAGGTTGGGAATGGTATCGATTAAATAGCGTGTTTAATTTTATTGATTATAGAGGCAAGACGCCAACAAAGCAAAAAAGCGGCATTCCTTTAATCACGGCAAAGAACGTGAAAAAAGGATTCATTTCATATACCCCAGCGGATTATATCAGCCCAGAAGAGTTCCAAAAACGGAAAAGCCGAGGTGTATCACACAAAGGAGATATTCTTTTTACAACAGAAGCTCCACTTGGAAATGCGGCACTTGCTGATTTGGAAACTTTTAGTGCGGGACAAAGGATTATAACTCTTCAGCAATATACAAGCTATAACATATTATCAAATAAATTACAACTCTATTTTATTCTATCGTCCTATTTTCAAGATTTACTTGATAGCAAGCATACTGGATCAACCGTTGCCGGGATAAAAGCTGAACGATTAAAAAGAATGCTCCTTCCTCTCCCCCCGCTTGCGGAGCAGAAGCGCATTGTCTCACAGGTTGAAAAGGTGTTTTCAATCTTGGAGACAATGCGCAAGTAAATCAAATCACCACGTTACGACTTTATCAACGATTTCCCGCTGTTCATTTGCAGTTCTCCGCAGATAGATTCGGGTGGTTTCGATGCTTTCATGCCCCATCAAATCGGCTAACAGAGCAATGTCATTAAACTTTTCCAAAAAGTTCTTCGCATAACGATGTCGAAAAGAGTGGGGATACACGACCTTGGGATTGATGCCATATTTCTCGGCGTAATTCTTCAGTTGTTGGGATATTCCTCGGACGCTGATTCTTACTCCAAATCGATTCAGAAAAAGAAAGCCAGAGATTCTTCCCTTTCTGTTCAGATATTCCCTTGTTTCCTGTTGTAATTGTGCCGGAATATACAACCGCCTGATCTTTCCGCCCTTGGTATAAAGGTCAAAATAACCGAGCTGGACGTGTTCGATTTTGATCTGGATCAATTCGCTAACACGTGCTCCGGTTGCCGCCAGATATCGCACAACAAAATACCATTCCATGTTTCCGTCTTTTTTTAATTGATTTTTCAAATACTGATAATCCGCATTGCTGATGACGTTTTCTAGAAAATTCTTTTGTTGGACCTTGACGGCTTTTAGACACAAACGGTCCTTATGTTGAAATTGCAGATATTTATTGATTGCCTGAATACGCAAATTGACGGTTTTCGGCTTGAAGTTTTCCAAAAGGAATCCTTTGTATTCCAACAAGTTCCTCTTATCCATCAATGGATAATGTTCCTGGAAATACCGTACCGCATAAAGGTACGCTGAGATGGTGTGTTCAGACATGTTGCCCCGTCTGAGATGGGCTTCAAACTTGTGCAGCATAATGCCTCCTGGTTATAGGGTTAAGAGGCATATAATGTACTGCTAAATCTGCCGAAAAGCTCCGGCATCTGTTATTATGAGCAGGCAGATGGAAAAACGGTGGAAATGACAGAAGAAATCCCGTTCGAACTCCCCGAATCATGGATTTGGTGTAGGGTGGGGACGCTTTGCAATTATGGAGTCTGTCAGAGTTCAGATTCCGATGAAATTCCTGAGAACGCTTGGATTCTTGATTTGGAGGACATTGAAAAAGATACAGGAAGATTATTGAGCAGGATAATCAAACAAGATCGCCCCACAACAAGTTCCAAACACATCTTTCATAAGGGGAATGTGCTTTTCAGCAAGCTTCGGACTTATCTGAATAAAGTTCTTATTGCGGATCAGGACGGCTTTTGTACCTCCGAGATATTACCTCTGGACTTTGGAAAGTATATCCTGCCGGAATATGCTCGATGTGTTATGATGTCGAAAATGTTTCTTGATTATACAGCGAGATGCGGATATGGTGTAAAAATGCCTCGATTGGGAACGGAAGATGGACGCAATGCTTTGTTTCCCTTACCACCGCTGACTGAACAGCAACGAATAATCTTAAAGCTGAATTGTTTTAAGAAAACTCTTTCATTGGAATAACAAGTCCAACACTTCTTCCAATCGTCTCGCTATTCTCTGCTGCTCGTGATAAGGTGGCAGAGGGAATAATAGTTGTTTGACGGTATCTGACTTTAGATTCTTCACCGTAGAGCCAGATGCAGCCTGTCGCAATAATTCGTAAATGGTTGCTGAACTCAATGCATAAAACAAAAAATCGGCATCAACTGTTTGCGGGAGAGGATGTAAAACCAGCCATCCGTCATGGATGCACCCATTTATTTTCAAGATATATGGACGTCCGAAACTCATTGAGTTCGACAGTAGAAAATCTCCAGACTCAACATAACGAGTTTGAGCAAGTCCTTCTGTTCGTATCTTTTCTCTTGTGGAGGTAATATACTTGCTTCCCGGAGCAACATCCCCGATTTTTATCCAATTGTAGCCATCTGGCTCATTTGTCAGATAGGCATCAATTGGACGGGGGGAACCACCTCTTGCAATATCCATAATGTCACCTAGGTTAACCCATAGCCAGTTTTCTGGAAGTTGAAATGGGAGTTGTATTGGTTTGCAGGCGTTTTCTCCCTCTATGTTCCAATAATAACAGTTATCATCACCTTTGAAGATGAAAGATTCGTGCTTGTCCCGCTTCAATTTCCCGGCTTTTATCAATGCTTCCTTCTCTATCTTGATCTTTCTCAGAAGCTCGGATGCAGGTTCGTCATCCGGGTTTTGCGGGACAAGCTTTCCCCTGATGGCAAGGTCAAGTATCTTCTGTTTTGCCAATGAGATGGTTTTCCCCATCGTCTCGGACGACTGGTCAATTTCATCAACATTATTCAACAAAGCTTTAATCCGTTCAACTATGCGTATCTGTTCAGCATGCGGGGGGATAGGAATAAAATAACTTTTTACAAAAATAGCATCAATCCTCTGTTGCCCAACAACGCCCTGAATTGTTGCAACAGCATCTGATATAAAGGTTTTATTCTTTACAAACAAAAGGACGTAATCTGGAAGAACTGAGGAAAAACATCGTATAACGTGAAGCTCCGTTGTTCCAGCACCATAGCCATTCTTTAGCCCCCGCATCACTGCCGACTTGCGATTCTGAAAACACGGAGTAATCTTTGCAAATACAACATCATTTTCTTGGAAATGGGTGAAGCCTGTCTTTACGTCCTTCCAAAGCTTCTCAGAGAACGTATAAGCGCTTCCATAGCCACTTTCGAGTTGGGTCATCGGCATGAATGAAATCATGGTGTCATCGGGAATACGATTTCGTGGATTCATGATTCCGATATAGCCTATTCTGCACCATTCCCAACCTTGAGGCAATTCGAACGGTATTTTTTCTGTGATGTCGTTAGTTTTGCCGTCTATCTGCTCATAGTAACGTTTATCCCAAGTTCATACCGTGACATTCGGTTTTCAATGACACCAGGAAGCAACTTGCGAAAAAAATGCTTCACTGCTTGACTTTTGTAGTTCTGCCATTTATATTATGCAAACAAAAACGCCTTCTGGCAAAAAGAGTTTTGCTTCAGCTCAAGGGGTCAAAAAGTGAATACGTTTGGTTGGGTAGATTTCTCAAAGAAAGACCGTGATCTGGCTCGTGACATCATCGCGTCTTTGGAGACACCCGGTGCATTGGATGAGCTCGGAATAGGCGTAATCCGCGATGGCTTTGCAGACTACTTCTTTCCCGGAACGTCTACTGTTCAGACCATTCCCAAATACTTTTTCCTTGTCGCCTACCAGCTCGAAGAACTCAGTCGCAACCCATCTGGGAATCTAGAACAAAGGCTTCGTGAAATGGAGCGCCAGTGTTCCCGCAAGATGTGGGATTCTTTGTCTCCGGACGAGCAGAATAGCGGGAGTACCGGCATTTTTGGAAGCACCCTGTTTAAGGACAAAGACTCCTCTTCGAAGGATTGGGTCAAACGTCAGCCGTCCAGTGTTTATTGGAACGGTCTTCGGAAACTTGGCTTCCTTTCGTCCGCAAATGATAGTCTCTCCTTGGCCGATTATTTACGGATTTCCAAACAGCGTATGCAGTCCAGTGCGGAATCGGATGACGATTTGAATGCAGCAACAAAACGTTTTCCCAATTCGTCTCATCCGTGGAGATGGAGAATTCCAAGCGAACGTGATGACTGGAAAAGTTCTCCAACGACCAAGTTGACATTGATCGAAGCCACCTTTTTGGCAGAACTGGTCTCAGAGAATCTTGACAATACGCTCTTCGCATTCCTTGTCTGCAAGCGTTCACTGTATCCCTTTGGAAAAATGAAATTTTCCGAGCTAGGCAAAAATCTTCAAATGCCGGAATCATTATATGGGGACTGGAAACTTGCCAATGACTTTTCAGAATTTGTTAAACCTGCACAAGTTTTCTTCAATTACATGCTTCATAATGAAGAGGCGGAGACGATGTGGTCAGAATACCGAGACAATCAGGAAAAACTAATAACGCTTGCTGATTCTGTAAAACTTGACAAAGTATTCGAACGAATCAAAACTCCACAACATACCAAAGATTTTCTTATTGCGCTGCATGACAACTATCTGAATTTGGATGAGGCGGGATTGAAGGAACTGCTTACATCACGGGAAAGAAAACTCAAGGGCGATGCGAGAATGAAATTGGGGAAAGACAACCCGTATTACCGCAACCATTGGGCCGGGGGGCTTGGTTTTGATTATCGTTTCCCCGATGCTTGCCGCATCATCAAAGACATTTTGATTGCAGAGGGGAAACAGCCATGATTGAGCCCTCACAAGATCGCCTTGATTACGGAGCCACTCTTGCCTCGCCAGAAGATGGCTTCGAGCTTAATTTTGCTGTTGCCTGCACCTATTCTCTGGATTTGTCGGCATTGATGGCATCTCTGATTCCACTTGGATTCGGCGGAGACTCGCTTGGGGATTGCCGGGACAATCCGGTCTTCATGCTTCATGCGCTCAAAAAGCTTCTGCCGAAGCTGTACGTCTTTTGCGATGCATCGGAGATCAAGTATCCCGATATAAAGGAACACAGACTGCTGAACATGCTGGACCGAGCCGTTTTTCCAGTAAACCGCAAAGCCGCCTTTCACCCGAAATTCTGGCTTTTGAAATATGTCAAAGGCAGGGAATGCCGTTATCGTCTTGTCATCCTCAGCAAAAACATCTCTTTTGACCGTTGCTGGGATGTCGCCATGTATTTTGATGGAAAGACGCAAGACACCCCCGGAAATGGTGCTCCGCTTGCGAACATGCTCGACTTCCTGAAGAAAACACAACGAGGCAAGGACAATCAGCCTACTCGTCTTTCCGCATTGGCCAAAGAAATTGAGTTCGTTTCATTCGGAAACGAAGATATCAGACCGGAATCCTTTTCCCTGATTTCTCTTGGCATAGACAACAAGCATGTCTGGCCATTTCAGGAGAAATATGACCGCATGCTGGTGATGTCGCCTTTCTTGTCGGAGGATAGCGTTAAAACTCTGTTTCAGAAGACGCAGGACCGGAAATTGCTTTTTAGCAGAAGAGAAGCTTTGTCAGCTGTCTCGCCTGATTTGCTGTCGGGAATTGAATGCTATTGCATCCGCGATGAAATTTTCAATGGCGAGCAATCTGAAAAACTGTCACAGGCAGTCACACACTGGCAAAATCAGGACATCCACGCAAAAATATATTTGCTTCAAGGCAGTGGCGTCAAGCAGGACATGTATATCGGATCTGCAAATTTGACAACCAACGGTCTGGAAGGCAGAAACGTTGAACTTCTGGTCGGCATGAAATTCAGAAGTTACAATATTTTTGAAACGATGTGTAGGGACTTGCTTCACGAAGGGAAGAATGATGCGGCCTTTGTAAAATACCAGCCGGAAGCTCAGACAGAGAAATCCGACAGCGAAAAGAGCATGGATGTGCTTCGGGATACATTTAAGAATCTTCTTCTGACTGTAAAATTCGAAGCGATATTAGAAGAAAAGGACGGTCAGGTCTTTGCTGTTCATGTAAGAATGGAATGTGCTCATCCCGTTCAATGCGACCTTGAGATCGCCCCGATTGGCGGCGGCATCCCTCGTTCGTTCAAGAAAGGGGACAATCTTCCGGATGAAATATGCTTTGAATTGCCAATAGAAGCTCTTTCCAATTTCTATTCCATTACAATGTGCTTTGGCGAAGAAAAGTTGAAGAGAATTCTTTTCATAGAAACGCTGCCGAAAGACTGCCTTAAAAACCGCGATGAAGCCGTGGAAAAAACATGCTTGAAAAACACCGGACAGTTGATGGAATATTTGAGCTATATGCTTGCGGATGACGCCTATTCCGAGGCGATTCTTCGCGGTTCTTCTGCAAAAATGTTTTCCGACATTACAACGAACAGAACAGCCATGTCCGGGATATATGAACAGATGTTATCCTGCGCGGCAAAAGACCCGTCTCGTTTGCAAAAGATCAAGGATGTCATCGGACATAGCAGAATCGCGAATGCAGACCTTGATCATCTGCTCAGAATGTGCGAGTTGTTCTGCAAAATTGCGGGTGGCGTGAAATGAACGATATTCCGCTTCAACTCCCAATAGTCGCGAATTCCGTCAGAGAGGCTGTTCTGAACCAGCTCCGCCAGGATACGATGAATAAACTCAAGAGATTCCAGCGAGCCACGGTGGAACACATCAATAGAGTTTTCTGTGACACGAATCAGCATCGGTTCCTGGTCGCCGATGAGGTTGGACTTGGCAAGACGATGATCGCCAGAGGAGTTATCGCAAACCTCGCGGTGCTTCGCCATAAGGAAGGAGACGATCTGTTCAAGGTCGTTTATGTCTGCTCGAATCAGACGATAGCGCGACAGAATATCCGAAAGCTCAAGCTTTCAGAGAACAAAGAAGATAATCGTATAGAAATGGGGGAAACGCGCCTTTCCATGCAGCACCTTCTGGTTACCGAACAGGAGAAAGAATGCAAGGAAAAGGGTATTTTTATCCAGATGATTTCCCTGACTCCGGGAACAAGTTTTCAAGTAACCGGTGGACAGGGCAGCGCACCGGAAAGAGCCTTGATGTACTGCATCTTGTCACGCAGACTTGAAAACGAAACCATGCGAAACAAGCTATCTGAATTGCTTCGATGCGATGTTAGAATAGAAAGGTGGCTGAAGATACGCAATTATTATGAAGATCGTGTCAAAAAGGTACAGAACGAGCATTATCCGGCGGATATCCTCGAAAGCCTGACTGATTCCGGTTCCCCGGTCCTAGAGCTGGAAAAGCAGCTCGCGGAGAACGGCTTGCCCGACAAAAAACTGATCCCCATTCTTCGTATGGAATTTGCAAAGGTGTCAGCGCGGATGTTACAACCGGATTTAGTCATTATGGACGAATTCCAGCGTTTCCAGACTTTGCTCAATCCAAATGCCAATGACTTGGAACCAATCATCAAACAATTCCTGCGGTGTGGAACGGAAGTTAAAAATCGCCCCCGTGTCCTTCTTCTGTCCGCAACTCCGTACAAACTGTACTCCACCTTGGACGAAATAGACGATGCCAACAGCGACGAGCATTATCAGGAATTCTTGTCTGTTGTTGATTTTCTTCTTGATGACAATAAGGAACGCAGGCAGCAATTCCGTTCAATTTGGAAAGCGTATTCTGTCAAGTTGCGCGAGCTCAAGAACGGCATTCTTTCCACAGATGCAAAACAGGCTGCAGAGGACGAACTGTACAATGCGGGGATGTGTCGTACCGAGCGCATATCATTTGTGAAAGACGGCGATTATCTGCGGGAACGCAGGGAGAATCTTGATGTCTGCGAAGGCGACATTCGCGCTTTCATCGAAATGTCGAAAATCATTGAAAAGCTTGGCCTGTCTGAGGAGATGCCCGTTGATTTCGTAAAAAGCTCACCCTTCCTGATGAGCTTCATGGATCATTACCAGATAAAGCAGAAAATCAAGGATGCGCTTAAAGAAAAGGCTGTAAAGGATGCTGCGCACGGCCCCAAACGCAATCATATTTGGCTTCGGAAGAAATGGATCAGCGATTACGAAGAACTGAACCGCCGCGATTCCGCAGGACGACCGATCCACGCAAAATTCGAGTGTTTGAAGAAATACGCTTTTGAGGATCATGCCGAACGCCTTTTGTGGATTCCTCCGTCCATGCCGTATTACGAACCGCAAGGCGTGTTCAAAGAAGCCCAGAACTTCTCGAAACTACTGGTCTTTTCCGGCTGGGAGATGGTTCCCAGAATGATTGCTTCATTGATTTCCTATGAAGCCGAACGCCGCACAAATGGAAGGCTGTGTCGCAGCCAGAGGAAGACCAATTCAAGAAACACCTATTATTTCTTGCAGAAAAATGAGAAGAGATTCCCGCAAAGATGGTTGCGGAAAGATGCGGAAAATTTCAATGCATCGGATGCCTGGTTCCTTTGTGTTCACGATACGCTTCTGGAAAGTTGTTTTGAATTCGATGGAAAAATGCGGTCTTTAGAAGAAACCAGACAGAATGTTCGAGGCAAGATAGCAACCATTCTTGATGAAAAAGGCATCTCCCCGGAAGATTACCTCGCACAGATGAAAGGCGAATTCCAGACTGACTACGATGCTCTGGATTTGCTGACGGATATGGCTATTGGATCTCCGGGAATATGTGTTCCACGAGCTCTTCACAAGGTTTCTTCGGATAATACGGATAAAGCCGCCGAGGAAATAACAAGAGCCATTTTGCGAATGTTCGATCTGCCCGAAGGAATCGGCGCGGTAGCCGACAAGTGTCAGGACAGGGAGGTTTATCCCCGCAAGGTTCTGAACTACTGCATTGCAGGCAATATTCAGGCGATGCTTGACGAATACTTCTATGTCCTCAAAAACGAGAGTATTTCCACGCCGGATTTGATAAAAGCAACGTTTTGCAGTGCAATTAATCTTCGTTCCGCGCCATACGAGGTCGACACTTGGGAAGCGTTTTGCGGAGATGAAGCAAAAAAGATGTCCATAAGAACTCACTATGCAGTCGGTTTCAACAAGTCCACCAAGGACACGATGGACTCGACGCAGACGGATTCCAAAGAAACGCGCAAAGAGGGCGTCAGGACGGCGTTCAATTCCCCATTCCGACCTTTCGTCCTTGCATCCACTTCCGTAGGGCAGGAAGGGCTTGATTTCCATTACTACAGCCATCGGCTCATGCACTGGAATCTCCCGCACAACCCCACCGACATGGAACAGCGAGAGGGACGAATCAACCGCTATCTCTGTCATGCTGTGCGGAAAAGCCTTGTCCGTTATTTCCGAAATGACGGCACAATATCCATTGC